>Ga0153949_1000195_pt1 | contig 20097 bp, 17 predicted proteins | sample TSNJ033MetaG_FD_104705 | JGI IMG/M metagenome (GOLD analysis project Ga0153949, IMG submission 104705) | Attine ant fungus gardens microbial communities from New Jersey, USA - TSNJ033 MetaG | ecosystem: Host-associated > Fungi > Mycelium > Unclassified | place: USA: New Jersey, Wharton State... | reverse complement strand
CTCCCCGCTGGCCGTCACGCCATCCGATACCATCAGGATTATGTCATCCTCCGACAGCCGCGCCGATTTTTTAAACAGGTCCACCCCCTTGAGAATGCCGATGGGGAGTGAATCCCCTTCAATCATGGCAGCTTTGCCATTTTTGCGCACAAAGGTGGGCGCCGCGCCGGCTTTGATAAACTGGGCCTGTCCGGTATAGAGGTCAATGCTGGTAATATCCACTGTGGCCAGGGATTCATCCACTGACTTTACCAATAGGGCTGAATTGACCATTTTCAGCGCGCTGCCAAAGTTAAAGCCCGCCTTAACCAACCGGGTGGTGAGGGAGGCCGCCATAGCCGAATCCACCGCCGCGCTGGGTCCGCTGCCCATGCCGTCGCTGAGCACCATATGGGCCATCCCTTTTAAATCGGTGAAGTACTCCAGGGAATCGCCGCAAAACTTGCCTCCCCCATAAGAGAGCTGGTTGGAGCCGAAATCCACTGTAAAGCTGGCCTTCTCATTGAGGGAGATCTTGGTTACATCCCCGGCCCGGTCCACCCCCGGCAGATCAAAGATCCGGTCGCAGAGCTCGCTGATATCCACCCCCACCCGCTTCCGGTTCATACTGTGAATTTCCCCGGTAGGGACCGTGATTTCCAGGGACATCCGCATATAGCGGTCCAAAGTACAGGTGACGCTGGTGGGGGTGATGTCATACCGCTCGAAGTAGCTGCGGACTTTTTTGGCAGTGGCCACATCCACATGTTGGGCCTCTTGGAACTCCTGGCTCAACTGAGCCAAATACTCGGAGATACCGTCAAACTGCTCCGCTACAATAGACCGCACCTCTGTGATCCGCCGGCGCGCATTCTCACGGGAACTGAAGCGGTAGTATTGGCGGTTGATCTGTTCGGCCAAATCCGATAAGCGGATACATTTTTGGGAAAAGTAGAGGGGAAAGTCCTCCTTCCGCAGCTTGCCGTCTGTCCGCAGCTTGCCGATACATTCATTGAAGGCGTTCATGGTGGTTTGATACGCTGTTTCCCAGCAATAGCTCCGCAGGCTGCACCGCTTGCAGACCGACTGGGAGGCGGTTATAAATACCGACGAGATGTCGGTGAGGTCCATATCCGTTAATTTTTCCGACACAATCTCCACTGCTTGGCTCACGTCCTTCATGGCTCCGGAGGCAAAGGAAAGTTTGGTGACCGCTATCTCCTTGGCGTCGGTCTTGGCTGGGGAGGAGTCAAACATCCGCCCGAAGTTAAAAGGGACTAACATCCCTCGGGGAATAACCATAAATATAAGTGAGCCAACCATCACCTCATAAAGCAGCCGCAACATTCCCTCATCCCCGCCGGTGATCAAGGCCAGCATGCCGTTGATCACGACAAAGATGGCGGCGGAGGCAATGCGGTCCGCATTGTTGAACAATCCGGCGATTAGGCCGGCAAAGCCATAAGCGGCGGTGATGGGGAAGAGGGTCAAGTCATAGAGGCCGATGGAGATGCCGGTGAGCACTCCGGCCATGCTGCCGAAACCCGCTCCGCCTTTATATGCGCAGATGAGGATGATCAATACCGCAATGCACCGGCCTATGGAAAATTGGCCAAGGGTGATGCCGGTGGTGGAAATCAGTAGGATGCAGCAGGCCAACACCACGCTGACGATATCCTGCTTCTCCTCAATGGCGGTTACGGAATTTTCATAGAGGATAAAACAGCGGGCAAAAAAATGGGAAATGCCCCCTGAAATAAAAGCCTCGGTTACGGCCAGCACAATGGTATAGACATTGATGGTACTTGCTGTCAGGGTGAGAATGGACAACAGCCCCATGGAAAATAGGGCGATGATGGAGATGAAAAATTGCTGATGGTCACTGGAGTGAATACGCTTGCCCATCAGCACCTTTATTGCCGCCGCGGTCAGAATAGCCGCGAAATATTTCATGCTGCCGCTGATGGTACCGGTGACAAAGTAGCCCAGACAAGCTCCAAGGGATACTTGAATTATATAGCTGGGAGGGGCTGCCGCCACCAAAGCTACTCCAAATGGGGATATCTGTCCAAAGAGGTGGGCTCCCGCCATCAAGAAGCCCAACATAAAGCTGAGAGCGCCCTTGATAGCCTCCGATCTGCTTCTGATATATTCACTCAGCCGGTCTCTTCTGGTTTGTTTTGTGGCTTCCTGCCGCTTCATTTCCCACTCACTCCTATATTTTATGGTAACAAAGGAAATCCCTTGCATTACGTCCTTTTGTATACTCATTGTATATAAGATGACAAGAAAAAAATGTAAAAAACTGGTAAGCCATATTGATACCTTTCTCACCGCCAAATTTGAACCTATCTGGCGGTTACAAGAGATAGAATAAGCCATTTCATTCTGATGCGGATGAACTTAAATACGGATTTTTGGTGGGGGATATAAAATGGTGGGAAAGAAAGCTTACTGGCGTTGCTTTTTTTGTTGCCAGTTGATATAATAAAATAGGTACTTTTGGGGGCTGGAAATCCTCTGGAGCGGTTTTAGAGATGCTTGGGGATGGCACTCCCTTCTTTCTTCTAAAATGGTTCTGGATGGACAGAATAGGATCTGACGGTATAAAAACGGAATCTGCCCGTGCTTCCTGGATAGTTTTATGTAAAACGATACAGTACAAGGAGAGTCAACTTGACCATATATCAATCCAAAGAGGATTATCAAAATACCCAGCAAGCTTATATAGATGAAGTGAAAAGCCACAATGAGCGGCATTTTGAAATGACTGGGCAACAACGCCTGGCTTTTCTTCACAGCTATGGCTGCCAGCAGAATGTCGCCGATGGAGAAAAGCTGGCGGGGCAGCTTGCGGAGATGGGCTTTGGCTTTACCCAAAATAAAGAGGACGCCGATCTGATTCTCTTTAATACCTGTGCCGTACGGGAACACGCTGAGGACCGGGTCTTTGGCAATGTGGGGGCGCTAAAGTATTTGAAGCGGGCCAATCCGGAGTTGATTATCGGCCTTTGCGGCTGTATGACCCAGCAGGAGCGGGTGGTGGAGCGGATCCAGCGAAGCTACCCTTTTGTGGATTTGATCTTTGGTACCCACGCCCTGCACCGGCTGCCCGAGCTAATCAGGCGGCAGATGGAATCGGGTAAACGGGTGGTGGAAACTGGCGACACGGCTGATTATATCGGCGAGGGCTTGCCGGTACGCCGGGATGAGCGGCTCAAGGCGTGGGTTTCCATCATGTATGGCTGCGACAATTACTGCACGTATTGCATAGTCCCCTATGTGCGGGGACGTGAGCGTTCCAGGGAGAGCGGATATATACTGGATGAAATCCGGGATCTGGTGGCTCAAGGCTACAGGGAGTTTACCCTATTGGGCCAGAATGTCAATTCCTATGGCAAAGGGCTTAAGGAAGAGATGGATTTTGCCGGTCTGCTTCGGGCTATTCAGGAGATCCAGGGGGATTTCCGGGTGAGGTTTATGACTTCCCATCCCAGGGATGCCACCCCCAAGCTCATCGACGCCATTCGGGACTGCGGCAAAGTGGCCCGCCACATTCATTTGCCGGTGCAAAGCGGCAGTGATGCTATTCTTGAGGCGATGAACCGGGGCTACACCGTTAGGGACTATAGGAAGATTATCGACTATGCCCGGGAGCAAATCCCTGGGGTCACCTTTACCAGTGACATTATTGTGGGTTTTCCCGGAGAGACCTATGGGGATTTTCAAAAGACCCTTGATTTAGTGAAGCAAGTGGGTTATATGGCTCTGTTTACCTTTATATATTCCAAGCGCAGCGGCACCAGAGCTGCCGAGATGGATGACCCAATACCCTATGGCGAAAAGTCCAAATGGATGAGAGAATTATTGGCTGTGCAAGAGAGCATTGGCCGTGGGCTGAATGCCTCTATGGTGGGCAGCCGGGCCAGAGTACTGGCTGAGGGAGCAGGCAAGACCGGAGGGGGATACCTCACCGGCAGGACCGATTCCAATATTGTCTGTGATTTTCTGGCGGATGAATCCAACCTTGGGCAATTTGTGACGGTGGAGATTGATAAAGGTGAGAATTGGGCCGTGACCGGCCATATAGTACACCCCTAGTTAGGCGTTAAATAGTAAGGAGGCTATACCGATGGATATACTGGAAAGAGCGAAGGAATTGGGATATGAGATTATGCGCGATGAGCGTTTTATTAAAATGGTACAGGCTAAGGAGCTCAATGACGCAGATGAGAGGCTTCAGGGCCAGATTGGACGCTTTAATCTGCTCCGGATGAATCTGAACAATGAGATGAGCAAGGCGGACAGTGACAGTGACGCTGTTTCTGAGCTGGACCGGGAGATCAATGAGCTGTATAAGGATATTATGGCCAACGGGCATATGGCGGCTTACGCCGAGGCCAAGGCTGAGGTGGATGGGTTTATCAAACAGATCAATACCATTGTCACCTATGCGGCCAATGGCATTGATCCGGAAACCGCCCTCAGCGAGGGAGGCTGCGCCGGCAGCTGCGCGGGATGCGCGGGTTGCGGCGACAATAATTAAAACGACAGCATTGGATAAGCAACAGGGGCATGGGGGATACCTTTGCCCCTGTCGTGGGTTTTGCAACAGGACAAAATTCCTGTTGCGGCTTTAATAAAGCAGTTTAGAATCAAAAAAGAACCGGCAAGGCAGATTCTGTATGACAAGCTGCCACTGCTCTAATATACTGACGTAATAGGGAGGAAAAATATGGCGTTGACCCAGATGATGCAGCAGTATTTTGACCTGAAAGAGAAGCATAAGGATTACATCCTATTCTTCCGCTTAGGGGATTTCTATGAGATGTTCTTTGAGGATGCCAAGACAGCGTCCCGCGAGCTGGAGTTGACCCTGACCGGAAGGGATTGCGGCCTACCGGAACGCGCACCCATGTGCGGGGTACCCTACCACAGCTGTGAAACCTACATCGCCCGGCTGATCAAAAAAGGCTACAAGGTGGCCATTGCCGAACAGATGGAGGCCGCGGGCAAAGGGGTCAAGCTGGTTTCCCGTGAGGTGGTGCGGCTGATTACCCCCGGCACGCTGATTGAGGACAATATGCTGGAGGCCGGTAAAAATAACTACATATGCGCGCTGTACATCCAGGGCAAAAAAGCTGGTTTGGCCTTTTGCGACATTTCTACCGGGGAGCTAAACGCCATGGAAACCCAGGGGGAGGATGTGGGCATGGCGGTGGTGAGTGAGCTTACCCGCTTTGCGCCCAGTGAGATTTTATCTCATAAAGCCATCGCTTCCCACAAAGATATTGTGGCCTACCTTCAGGCCCGGATGCCTATCGCCACCGAGCAATTGGGGGAGAAATTATTTGCGTATAACGACAACGCCGATTTTCTATTGAAACATTTTGGCAAGGAAGATGTGGAGGAGCTTGGCCTTGGGGATAAGCCTTTGGCTACGGCGGCGGCAGGGGTGCTGCTGCGGCACATCTACGACACCCAGAGCAAGGCGGCCAGCCGCATTACCGCCATCGACCTATACGCCGACAGCCAGTATATGAATTTGAATGTGACGGCCCTGCAAAATCTTGAATTAATTGAAACCATGCGAACCGGCGAACGGAAGGGTTCGTTGTTGTGGGTTTTGGACCATACCAAAACCGCTATGGGCAAGAGGCTGCTAAAAAAATACATCATCCAGCCCCTGCTCAATCCGGTAGCTATCGACCGCCGGTTGGACGCGGTGGAGGCGTTTGTGAATGACCCTATCCTCCGGGGAGATATTGGAGATTTGTTGGGGGATATTTATGATTTGCAGCGGCTTTTGACGCGGGTGGTTTATGGTACGGCTAATCCCAGGGAAATCCGTTCATTGGCTTACACCGCCACGAAGCTTCCCCTGCTTAAGGAGCGGCTGCGGGCTTCCAATACCCAGGCGACGCTGTTGCGGCAGGCCTATAAGGAAATGGATCCGCTGGAGGATTTGCGGGTGTTGATTGAGTCCTCTATAGAGGACGAGCCTCCGGCATTGCTGCGGGACGGCGGATTCATCCGCCAAGGCTTCAATGCCGATGTGGACGAACTTCGCTCCATTATTACCGATTCCAAAACCTTCCTGGCCGAGATTGAGTCTCAGGAAAAGGCAAAGACGGGGATCAAAAGCCTGAAAATCAAATATAACAAGGTTTTTGGTTACTTTATTCAAATCACCAACAGCTACCTGGACCAAGTGCCGGAAACCTATATCCGCAAGCAGACCATTGCTGGCGGGGAGCGGTTTATCACCCAGGAGCTGAAGGAGCTGGAACAAAAAATACTGGGCGCCTCTGAACGGGTTATCCAGTTGGAGACGGCACTTTTTGAGGAGATACGGGGCAAGGTGGCGGAGGCGGTGGGCCGCATTCAGTTGACCGCCAGGGCGGTGGCCCGCCTGGATGTATTCTATTCCCTGGCTCAGGCGGCCGCCTTGGGCGGTTATTGCCGGCCCAAGGTGGACCTGTCCGGCGCTGTCCGGATCGGGGATGGGCGCCACCCGGTGGTGGAACGGACTATAGACGAGCCCTTTGTGTCCAATGACACCCAAATGGATCAGGATAAAAACCGGATTATGCTGATTACCGGCCCCAATATGGCGGGGAAATCCACCTATATGAGGCAGGTGGCGGTGATTGTATTGTTGGCGCAGATTGGCTGCTTTGTGCCGGCCTCATCAGCCACGGTCGGCATCGTAGACAGCATCTTCACCCGCATCGGCGCTTCCGACGACCTGTCGGCGGGGAAATCCACCTTTATGATTGAGATGAGCGAGGTGGCCCAGATCTTGAAAAATGCCACTGCCAACAGTCTGATTATCCTGGATGAGATTGGGCGGGGGACCTCCACCTATGACGGCATGAGCATGGCACGGGCGGTACTCGAGCACATCTCTAATAAGCGGAAGCTGGGGGCTAAAACCCTCTTTGCCACCCATTACCATGAGCTGACTGAGCTGGAGGAGACGGTGGATGGGATTAATAACTACAATGTGGCTGTGAAAAAGCGGGGGGATGAGATCACCTTTATGCGCCGCATCACCCGCGGCGCCGCTGACGACAGCTACGGCATTGAGGTCTCCAAGCTGGCGGGCATCCCCGAATCCGTTATTATCCGCGCCAAGGAGATTTTGGGGCAGTTGGAGGAGGGCAAGGAAATTCAGGTGCGAAAGAGCATCCAGCGCAAGGATGAACCTGTTCACGAGGCCTTTCCGCTGATGGACATGCAGAACCGGCAGGTGATGCAGAAATTGAAGGATGTGGATGTGGAGGTATTGACGCCTTTGGAGGCGCTTAACCTGTTGCATCAATTGAAAAAGGATATACAGTGATTGGACGTGAAACATACTGAGCTGAAAGCTTAATCCCCTCATACCAGCCGTTCGCAAGACATGCGGTGAAGAAAATGCTTATACTGCAGTTATTCCTTTTTCAGCCATAATAATGTTTGCCCGTGATATGAGTTTATCACAACTTTGTTTTCATAATCCTCTTTCAAGAGCTTTAATCCGTTTGAAAAATCTTCATCACTAATCAAGTGAAACATTGAAAATCCTTTGTTTTCAACTGTATTCACAAATTCAGGTGAAATTGTAAAGGACTGCCGACAGTCAGTTTTAATAATATCTTCTAATAAAAATCCGCACTGATTTGCTGAAGATACAATTTCGGAAATAACGGGATAAATTTGCTTTTCAGCCGTTACCGTCGCAGGAAAGTGAGCAGACCAAAACCTTGCTTCGATTTGTTCATGCGATTCGGTAAGGATACAAACTTTTCCGTTTAGCTTCAATACTCTATAAAGCTCTGTAAACATTACGCTTATATCTGGAACGTGATGAATAACGTCAGTCATATAAATCAACTCAAAAAAGTTATTATCAAACGGAATAAAAGCATGGTCGCCTTTTCTAAACTGAATCTCTTTACTTTTTCCTGCGCTTTTTGCCTCATTCCGTCAGAAGGTTCAACGCCAAAAACATTGGCACCAGTCAGCTTCTTCATTACGCAGGCGTAATTTCCTGTACCGCAACCGAAATCTAGTACGAATGTGTTTTCAACAACATTTGCCTTTGATATAATTCTGTCTAATGTATCTATATTTGCGTTTCGAACCAAGTCGTAATCCCTTGATAAAATGTCATAATTCATTTTCATACTGTAACCTCTAAAATATAAAATTTCTACGCTATGGTATGTGTATGTTACTGAACATTATAACACATTTTACGAAATCGTTTAAGGAGGATGGAATGATGATGAAGCCAAGCATGATTACGCTTGATTTAACGGGATGCAAGTCTTTGAGGGAAATGCATTTACGGATCAGGGAAGCCTTTGATTTCCCCGAAGGGTACGGTCAGAACTGGAGCGCTTTTTGGGATTTGTTAAGTGAACCCAGATATGATACCGTTGTTGAGGTAGTGGGATTGAACAGCTTGCCGGAGGTGCTCAAATCAAGCGGGGAAATGATTGTGAAATTATTACAAAGGAATAAGGAGCATCAAGAGGAGTTTATAAAAGAGCATCCCCAATTTGACTACCGATTTGATTATCGCATCATAGATTAACCCTGCGGCATAAGCTTTGTCTTCTTCGTGCGCCTTGCAGGAGCGAAGGGACATGGTTAAACCATTTGGAAAGGAGGGGGATAGGATGGCAAGGATTGTCCAGCTGGACAAGCATGTGGCGGAACTGATTGCCGCCGGTGAGGTGGTGGAGCGGCCGGCTTCGGTGGTAAAGGAATTGGTGGAGAATGCCATTGACGCGGGCGCCACCGCCATTACGGTGGAGATCCGCCGGGGCGGGGCCGGATATATTCGGGTGACCGATAACGGCAGCGGCATCGAGAATGAGGATGTGCCTACTGCTTTTTTGCGCAATGCCACCAGCAAGGTGCGCACGGAGGAGGATTTGCACGGGATCGCCACTCTGGGCTTTAGAGGAGAGGCGTTGGCTTCTATCTGTGCCGTGGCCAAGGTAACCATGACCACCCGCACCGCCAGAACGGAGCTGGGAACTAAGATAGAGTTAGCCGGGGGCGAGGTGGCGCGGATAGAGGAGACCGGGTGCCCCGTGGGCACCACCATTGTTGTGCGGGACTTATTCTATAACACCCCGGCCCGGCTGAAATTTCTTAAAAGTGATGTGACTGAGGCCAACGCGGTAGCGGCCTGTATGGACCGGATGGCCCTCTCCCATGTAGAGATCGCCTTTAAATTTATCAGGGACGGCAAGATCGCTATGTTTTCCTCCGGCAACAGCGACCTCCTTTCCTGCGCCTATTCAGTCTTTGGCAAAGAATTTGCCCAGGGCTTGGTTCCGGTGCAGTATACCTTGGATCAGGTAACGGTGCGGGGGCTTGTATCCAAGCCGGAGGCAACCCGGGGCAGCCGAAGCATGCAGTATTTTTTCGTCAACGGACGTTTTGTAAAAACGGCGACCGGACAGACAGCGCTGGAGGAAGCCTATAAAAATGAAATTATGGCGCGGAAATTTCCCGCTTGTATCCTGTTTATTGACCTGGATTGCCGCCAGGTAGATGTCAACACCCACCCGGCCAAGATAGAAATTCGTTTTGTACAGGAGAAGCCGGTCTATGAAGCAATTTTTTTTGGAGTAAAAAATGCTTTGATGACTGTGACGCCAATCTCCACTGTTCGATTGGAACCGTCACCTCAAGCGGTTATAATGAAAAATGAGGCTATACAAAGTACAGGGGAGCAGATGAAGATCTCTTCAAAATCTTCTGAATCTTCTGATATACAAATAAGGGTGGAGCCGGTCCTCCAAGCTTCACCACAGAAGCCGGCCATAGCCCCAGAGGATGATTTTTGGCGGCGGGGTTCCCTGAAGGTAGCCCAATCTGAAAATCAATACCACCGCAATGTGGCGGGGATGCTGGATGCATGGGCGCCGGCAGAAGAAATGGATGTGGGGCCGGAAGAGATGCCTCCACAATTGCCCGTAGAACAGGAGGAGATGCATGCAGAACCGGTGATCAGCCAGGATTTTCGGCTGATCGGTGAGGCGTTTGCCACTTTTATTCTTGCGGAGAGCGGGGACGGCCTGTATTTGGTGGACAAGCATGCCGCCCATGAACGTATCCTGTTTGAGCAGCTTAAAAAGGGCGAGGGAGCGGGTCAGAGCCAAGTACTGCTGTCCCCTATACCGGTGGCCTTGCCAAAAAATGAGTACGCGCTGGTTTTGGAAAACTCCCTGGAGATTGCTAAAATGGGGATCATGATTGATGATTTTGGACAAGGAACCGTATTGGTCCGGGAATTTCCCACAGCGCTGGACAAGGGGAATATCCGGGAGATAGTGGAGGAGATTGCCGCCCTATTGGTCAAAGGAAAGAAGGGGATCACTCCGGCGCTGCTGGACGAGCTCTACCACTCCATGGCCTGCAAGGCGGCTGTTAAAGGCAATAGCAAGAGCTCTGAGCAGGAGCTTATTTCCCTGCTGCAGATGCTCGCTGATAATGGTGAAATCCGCCACTGCCCGCACGGCCGGCCTGTGGCGGTGGAACTCACCAAAAAGGAGATCGAAAAGCAATTTGGCAGAATTCAATGATAAGATACCGTTAGTAGCGGTGGTGGGTCCCACCGCGTCCGGCAAAACCGGCTTAGGGGTGGCCTTAGCCAAAGCTTGGGCCGGGGAGGTTGTTTCAGCGGATTCCATGCAGATTTATAAGGGCATGGACATTGCCACGGCCACCCCTTCCTTGGAGGAGCGGGATAATATACCGCATCATCTGATGGGATTTTTGGGCCCTGAGGAAAGCTATAACGCCGCAGATTATGCCCGAATGGCCCACAGCGCAATAGGGGATATACATCGGCGTGGCCGGCTGCCTATTTTGGTAGGGGGGACCGGCTTATATGTGTCCTCCTTGTTGGAGAATGTGGATTTTGGCGCCTTTTCTGTGGACCAGGGCCGCCGCCGCCAGCTTGAAAATGAAGTGGCGGTGGATGGGGGAGAATCTTTGCTGGAGTTGCTGAAGGGATATGATCCCCAGTTGGCTGCCCGGCTCCATCCCCATGATCATCCCCGTATTATCCGGGGGATTTTGGTATATGAGGCTACTGGTAAGCCCCTTAGCTGGCACAAGGCCCAATCTAAACGGATACCATCCCCTTATGACGCCTGTATTATAGGCCTCAATTACATAAATCGGGACGAGCTGTATGAGAGGATCAATCTGCGTGTGGAGCAGATGGTGGATCAGGGGCTTGTCGAAGAAGCGCGAAACTGCCGGCCCAGACTTTCACAGACAGCTGCCGCGGCTATTGGGCACAAGGAGTTCTATCCCTATTTGGACGGAGTGGTGCCGCTGAGGGAGGCGGTGGACAAGCTGAAGCGGGAGACCCGGCGTTATGCCAAAAGGCAACTCACTTGGTTTCGGCGAATGCCTGGGATTCATTGGATTTATTTGGATGAAGTGGAGGATGCCGGGCGGCTTGCGGCTCAGGCTTCGGCCATAGTGAAGGATTATTTTGGAGGTGAGAGGGATGTCTAAACCGATGGTATGGAGGTTTCTGGGGGGATTGTTTTCCATTGGCCTAATTGTCGTTGTCGCCTTTCGGTTATTGAGCGGATTTAACACCTCTTATAAAACGGTGAGGGCGGAGCTCGTCACCGAGACAAAGCTGCTTTCAACCAAAGGTATCGCTGTCAAGGAGGAAGTTATCCTCTCCAATCTGGAATCGGGCTATTTACTTTACCTCTACACAGATGGTTCCAGGGTTTCAAAGGACATGGCCATCTGCGAGGTCTATGCCAGCCAGGAGGATGTGGCCAGGATAAAAGAGGTAGAGGCATTGGAGGCGGAGATTGCCATGCTTCAAAACGCCTCGGATCCCGGTGTGGCCAATGAGGGGGCGACAGACGCTATCTCTAAGCAGTTGGCGGATTTAATGGTGCTGACGCAAAGCCAGTATCAACAGGAAAACTTTTTGCAGGCGGTCAATTCTAAAAATAAATTTGTAGAGCTGCTGAGCATTAACAATATAATCACCGGCACAGAGGATAATTTTAATCAAAGAATTTCATCGCTGCAAAATCAACTGGATTCGTTGAGGGCTGGATTGCCCTCCAGCATCTCCCAGGTGCGGACCACCGAAGGAGGATATTATGTCAGCCATCTGGATGGCTATGAAAATATTGTGTCTTTGGACAAGTTGAAGTTATTTAACGCCTCCGATCTGGAAGAATTATTGGCTGTTCAGAGAAAGCCCGCCAACAATACTGCGGTGGGCAAGGTTATAAAAGGGTATGAATGGTATTTTGCCGTACTGGTGGACAACGACCGTTTGCCGGATTTCTACAATGACAGCGGTAAGCTGATAACCCCTGTAAAGCTTCGAATTCCTGATGGAACAGTGATCACTACTTCGGTCAATGTGGAGGAAGTTATCACCCGATATGGGGAGGATAAAGGTATAGTTATTTTTAGCTGTAAGGAAATGAATGAGGCTTTGGCCAATCTGCGAATCAAAAATGTGGAAATAGAGCTGGACACCGTTACAGGGTTAAAGGTTCCAAGGTCGGCTATCCGGTTCGATAAAGAGAATGGCGACAAAATGGGGGTGTATGTGAGTATAGGAAGCCAGGTTCAATTTAGGTATATTGAGTCGCTGTATGAGACCAGCGAATATTTTATATGTGAAGTGAGAGATTCTGCCACTGATTTCAGACGGTATTTGCAGCAACAGGACAGGATTATTATCGAAACAGCGGGCGTACAATAGAATCAGATAAATATTGCATAAGTCATAGATGGAAAATATGTACACGCCGTAAAGAATACGATTATTATGTTGACAAGTGCTACGAAAACAGGGATAATAATTTCATGGTAGTAGAATGGGACAACCATGATTAACAATAATGAAACATTTTTTTGTATAGAATTTGGAGGAAGAAATTATGGGACTAATTGACAAATTTAAGACATTTATGGCCGTGCCGGATGATGATTATGATTATGACTATGACGACGACGATATTCCTTTGGTTGCGGAGCGCCAGGCTCCTGCCTTTGAGGATGATGCTTTGGGCAAGAAAAAGAATAAGGTCGTCAATATTCATGCGACAACACAGCTGCAAGTTGTGTTGGTGAAGCCGGAAAGATTTGACGATGCCAGTGGCATTGCGGACCATTTAAATGCGAAGAGGACCGTTGTTTTAAATCTGGAATCCACCAACCGGGAGGTTTCCAGACGGCTGATTGACTTTCTCAGTGGCGTGGCCTACGCCAATAACGGGCAGATCAAACGTGTTGCAAATAGCACATTTATTATTACGCCCTACAACGTGGATATTATGGGTGATTTGCTGGATGAACTGGAAAGCAGCGGCGTATTTTATTAATCCCGGAGTAGTGGCGGATGAGTGAGCGATCAGGCGATTCCGGATTCCAGGAGATTCAGCTTTTTCGATCCAGGCTGGAAGATGCCATTGACTATGTGGCGGCTAAAGGCGGCCTGCGTTTTATCGGCTTCCTTGATGAGAAGCTTCAGGTGCTGGCTAAGGATTTGTTGAGACAACGGCGGTTTGAGAAGTACTGCTTTTACGGTGGGTATCCGGAAGCGCAGAGGGTGTTCCTCTGTACTGGTTCTGTTTCCGCAGCAGATAGTTTTCCCATAGCCTCCCTTTGCTTTCGATACCGCGGCGAGGACCGGTACCGGTTGGCGCACCGCGACTTTTTGGGCTCCATTATGGCCCTTGGCGTAAAAAGGGAAAGCTTAGGAGATATTCTTGTTGGGGAAGGTATAGGCGTTGTCTTTTGTACCGAGCCTGTGGCCCGCCTGGTTGAGAGGGAAGTGACAAAGATCGGCAGGGTTGGGGTATCGGTGAGCCGGGATTTGCCAAAGCAGTTGCCGGTTTCTTATTCATTGGAGGAGAGACGGTATAATGTTTCCTCCCTTAGGATAGATTGTATTGTCGCCGCTATCGTTGCCAAGTCCCGAACCTGTGCGGTAAAGATGATTCGTGGCGCTTTGGTTTCACGAAATTTTGCTGAATGTACGCAAGTATCTCAAGAGGTTTCAGAAGGAGATATTTTATCCATACGGGGCTATGGCAGGTTTATTTTTGAGAGAGTTGCCAATCATACAAAAAAAGGGCGACTAAATATCTTGGTAAAAAAATATGTCTGAAAAGTGGGGGAGTTGTATGCTCGCGCCAAGAGATATAACCAATAAACGCTTCGAAAAGGGCGCGTTCGGATATAAGGCAGATGAAGTGGACGCATATATGAGCCTTGTTGCAGAGGAACTTGCGCGGGTGCTCAACGAACGCAATGAGTTTGAAAAAAAGATGAACGCCTTGGCCGATAAATTAGAGGAATACCGCAAGGAGGAGTCCAGCCTCAGTGCGGTCCTTCTTGGCGCCCAAAAGCTGGGGGACAGCATAGTAAAGGAAGCGAAGAACAAGGCCGAGTTGATGATACGGGACGCGGGAATCAAGTCCGACAAGATGCTGGAGGGAACCCACCGCCAGCTGGAGCGTGAGAAACATGATTATGCCAAGCTGCAAAAAGAGGTGGCTAGTTTTAAGGCCAGCGTTCTCTCTATGTATAAGACCCATCTGGAGTTGGTGGCGGCGTTGCCTGAAGGCGGAGAAAGCAAGTTGATCGATTCGAGGGAAAATACGGGTAAGCTTGAGTCTGGAAGCCAGCCTTCTCAGGCTGCCGCGTTCTCAGATGAGGAAGATATGGCCGAGGTGGCCGACGCTATTTCTCTTGAAGTAGAACTGGACCGGGGGGAGCAGGCAATGAACGAGGGTGAACAGAGGCTGGAAGAAGGCTATTCTGAAACCACTCAACCTCCTCAGGGTAAGCGCAAGGGCTTTTTGCCCGATTTGGAGGAAAGAGAGGAACCCCAAAAAACGGCGTTTACCTTTAATGAAAATTATGCCGAATATGATGCGCCTTATGGTTCCACAGACGTAATTGAAACGCCTGCGGAACTCCCTGCGGTAGAGGAGCAGTCCAACCGGAGTTCTAAGTTTGGGGAATTGAGGTTTGGAGAGGGGTACGATTTGATCCGGGAAGATGATCAGCCTAAAAAGAAGAGGCGCAGAAGATAGTAAAATTTGACGGAATTAACGCAGTGGCGATAAGTCTTCACCTCGCAATCCACCTTTCCGGATATCCTATTAAGGTGATGGATTAAAATGAGTTATTTCCGAGGTTTATTTTAATTGGGGGAAGAACAATGATTGCTGCTATGTTGGTGTCATTATTTCTGATTGCTGCGGATCAGGTGCTTAAATGGTGCGCGATGACTTATCTGAAGCCTGTAGGCTTTATTCCTATAATTAACAATGTGCTCCATTTGTATTATTTGGAAAATGAAGGAGCGGCCTTTGGCCTGTTTGAAGGGAATGTATATATTCTTGTTGTAGTGACGGCGGTTTTATTGGTGATCCTTTTAATTGCCATAATTGGCCGCTTTATACGCCATCCCATGGTAGTTTGGGCCTTATCCTTAATTGTTGCGGGAGGTGTTGGTAATTTGATTGACCGCATTTTCCGAGGTTTTGTGGTGGATTATGTCTACTTTGTTCCCATTGATTTTCCTGTGTTCAACCTGGCGGATATTTGTGTGGTTACGGGGACAGCTTTGATTATTATTTATATCCTATTCGTCGAGCCCAGAGAACGCCGCAAGAAACATATTTTTATACGGTGATTGGAAGCATATGGACGGTGTATTGGAGCATCAGGTCTTTATTATAGGCAGTGAAGATACCAGCGGACGATTGGATGTGTTTTTGGCGAGCAATCTTATGGGCGTTTCCCGCTCTATGGCCCAAAAACTCATTGAGGACGGCCTTGTTTTAGTGAATGGAGGTTTTGTTAAAAAAAACTATAAAACCGCTGAAAACGACAGGATAGAGGTAACGATACCTCAGCCGGAGGCCTTGGAGGCGGTTGCCCAAAATATCCCTGTACACATTGTTTATGAGGATGAGGACTTGGTGGTGGTGGATAAGCCCAAAGGAATGGTGGTGCATCCTGCGGCAGGCAATCCGGATGGCACGCTGGTCAATGCCCTGCTCTATCATTGCAAAGACAGTCTTTCCGGGATTGGTGGGAAATTGCGGCCAGGAATCATTCACCGGATTGACAAGGACACCAGCGGCTTGCTGATGGTGGCCAAAAATGACAATGCCCATCTGGAGCTGGCCCGCCAGTTAAAAGAGCACAGCATAGAGAGGGAGTATGTGGGGGTGGTCCATGGCCGCTTTCACCAGGAATCAGGTACAGTGGAGCAGCCTATAGGCCGCAGCAATGCTGACCGCAAAAAGATGGCGGTAACACCTTACAATTCCAGACATGCGGTGACCCATTATCATCTGCTCACTCAATTTAATCAGTATGCGTATATGCGGTTTCTTTTGGAAACAGGCCGGACCCATCAGATCCGTGTACATATGGCTTACATAAATCATCCCCTTGCGGGGGATTTGGTATATGGTCCTAAAAAGATGACGAAAGCGGAGGAACAACTTTCGGGACAATGTCTCCACGCTCGAAGGCTGGGGTTTACCCATCCAAGAACGGGAGAACGAATGTCCTTTGAATCCTCCTTGCCCGATTATTTTGAGAAGTTTATATTTTTTTTACATAATGGCAGCTAACGAAGTTGTAGAAAATAAAGGGGATGTTGCCCTAATGCCGCGCCTCTTAGGGTTTTGCTTCTCCCCATTCAATTTTTGCTGATCATTTCTAAAGCTGTTTGAATGAAAAGAGCCAAGACACGATGGTCTTGGCTTTCGTCAGGCGAATGGTGCTGATAAATTAGGAGGTTTTTTTATTGAAGCATCAGCTTAGCTGCTTTGTAGATATCACCGCAACCAAGGGTGAGGACTAAATCTCCTTCGCTGGCATTTTCCTTGATATAATTACTGATATCCTCAAAGGTGTCCAGAACCAGTGCACCGGGAATTTTCTCTGCTAAGTCGGAGGAATAAATGTTGTAGGTGTTTTTTTCACGGGACCCCATAATAGGGGTCAATAATACCCGGTCCGCAATTTGCAACACCTTGGCAAAATCGTTTAACAGCAGAGCTGTTCTGGAGTAAGTGAAGGGCTGAAATACAGCCCATACCCGGTTATAATTCATCCCCTTTGCGGTGGTCAGGGTGACCTCCAGTTCTGCGGGATGGTGGGCATAGTCATCGGCAATTACAGTTCCGTTGCAGGTGCCCAGCACTTCAAACCGGCGGCCCGCGCCAGTAAAATTGAACAGGCCTTCCCGGATTTGCTGAGGGGTTGCGCCCACATGGTGGGCGGCCACAGCCGCAGCCAAAGCGTTTAAAATATTGTGGGTCCCAGGAATCTGTAAAGTGACGCTGGTCAAATATTGATTATCCCGGTAGATGTCAAAAACAGTTTGATGACGGTGTCCATCGCTTTTGGCGGAGATGTTATCCACATAATATCGGTTGCTTTTACTTTCTCCAAAAGTGATGACAAGGCGGGGATCAATGTCCTCAACGGCCTTCATAGCGTTTGGATCATCCCCGTTGACAATAACTCCTTTGGTGGCAAGCTTGGCGAACGCATTAAAGGATTTTATAATATTTTCCAGCGTTTTGAAATAATCTAAGTGATCCTCGTCCACATTGAGGATAACAGAAAGGGCGGGCGAGAGCTGCAAAAAGGTATCCACAAACTCACAGGCTTCCACAACAAACAGGTCGCTTTTACCAGCCCGGCCATTGCCGCCGATGGCGGGCAGTTTGCCGCCAATAACTGCCGAGGGATCAAAGCCGCCATCCAGCAGAATTTGGGTGAGCATAGATGTTACAGTAGTTTTGCCGTGAGTGCCGGAGATGCCGATGGTATTATCAAACCGCCGGGATAACAGGCCCAGCATAATGGATCTCTCCACAGCCGGAATTGGAGATTCTACGGCGGCAATGAGTTCCGGATTATCCTCCATAATGGCTGCGGTATAAACAATCAGGTCGGCGCCCTCGATGTTTTTTGCCCGGTGTTCCATAAAAGTCTTTATACCCATTCCCCGCTCCGCCGCTAGAGTATCGGTTTCATTGTTATCTGAGCCGGTGATCACATGACCTTGAGTGTGAAGAATCTGTACAATTGGATACATACCTGAGCCGCCAATACCAATAAAGTGAATGTGCCGTGCGTTGTTTAGCAGTGATTCGTCTATAGTCTGAAGTATCATTCTGTTTCCTCCAAAAAAATTTGGGAGATATTACATATGAAATTTCAAAGCCAAATACTTGAAATTCTTGCTCCATATGCTATCATTATTAATTATATTGCAGTTATACAAAAAATGAAACACTTTTTTGAAATCTAATGGGATATTTTTTTAACATGCCCCGCCGGAGCCTGAAAAAATATTTTGTGAAAATCAAGCTGCTTGAATAAGTCCTAGAAACCTGTTAAGAATATTCCTATGAGGAGGCTTGAAGATGAACATCACTGAAATCAAAATTAGAAGGACGTATAATGAAGGTAGATTGCGGGCTCTGGTTTCTGTTACAATAGATTCTGATTTGGCGGTACATGATATAAAAATTATTGAAGGACCTGAACGCTTTTTTGTGGCAATGCCCAGCCGGCGGGAAGATAACGGAGTGTTTCGCGACGTCGTCCATCCCATCACCGCTAAGGCCAGACAGGAAATGGAGGCAAAAATTTTAACCGCCTATGAGGAATACAAGGAAATGCAGTTGGCCCAGTCAGTCATGGAACAAGAAGCGGAAACCATAGAAGGGGAGTTCTCTGAATAAAGATAGAAATGGAATGTGGATCAGATGGTCCTATTCCATTTTTTTGAAAGTTTTAATTATTTTTCCTGCAAAAAATTATATAGAGGGGCGTATCCCTTGATTTTTTTAATGGTAAGGGGTAAGATGTGATGTGTGTAGTAATGTAGTGTTAAGAAGGATTCTGACCGACAAAATATTTCTATACATAGGGGAGCCGATTATGCAGGAAAATGTGCTTGCTGAAATAAAAAGCCATTGGAATGATTATTCAAAGGGGCAAAAGAGAATAGCCAGCTTTGTCTTGGAGCATTACGATAAGGCGGCTTATATGACGGCGGCCAAGCTGGGAATGGCAGTTGATGTCAGCGAATCTACCGTGGTGAGGTTCGCCACTGAAATTGGCTATGAGGGATATCCCCAATTTCAAAAGGCCTTACTGAACCTAATTCCTCAAAAGCTAACGGCCCCCCAGCGCATGGAGGTAGCCGCCAACCAGATGGAAGGCGGGAACATCCTTGAAAAGGTGCTTAATTCGGACATCAATAATATTCGGAATACCTTGACGGGCATTTCAAAGGAGACTTTTGATGGATCCATCCAGACCATATTAGGCGCCCGGAGTATCTATATTTTAGGTACCCGCTCCACCAATGTATTGGCCAGTTTTCTTGGCTTTTACCTTAATTTGATGCTGCCGGATGTAAAGCTGATCCAATCCTCCAGCGACGCGGGAATGTATGAGCATATCCTGAGGATTGACCAATACGATGTGTTTATTGGCATCAGCTTCCCCCGCTATGCCGCCGTTACACGCAACGCAGCGAAATACGCGCATTCTTGTGGGGCTAAAATCATAGCCATTACAGATTCCAATAGCGCCCCTATAGCTAAGGTAGCGGACCATGTGCTGGTGGCCAGGAGCAATATGGCGGCCTTTGCCGATTCCCTTGTGGCTCCGCTGAGCGTCATCAATGCGTTGATTGTGGCCATTGGGCTCAACAAAAAGAACGAGATGAACCAAACATTGAATAAGCTGGAAAATATATGGGATGCCTATGGCATTTATGAAAAGGAAAGCAAATCTGATGGGGAAGAGGGATAGCTACGAGGTGGTGGTCATTGGCGGCGGAGCCGCCGGTTTGATGGCCGCCGCGCAGAGTGCCGGCAGGGGACTTTCCACTTTGCTCGTGGAGAAAAATGCCCGGCCGGCCCGGAAGGTGATGATTACCGGCAAGGGTCGGTGTAATGTGACCAATAATTGCGCTGTCAATGAGTTTATCGCCCAGATCCATACCAACCCGAAATTCCTTTACAGCGCCATCTCCAGCTTGACGCCCCAAGATTT
>Ga0153949_1000193_pt1 | contig 20174 bp, 15 predicted proteins | sample TSNJ033MetaG_FD_104705 | JGI IMG/M metagenome (GOLD analysis project Ga0153949, IMG submission 104705) | Attine ant fungus gardens microbial communities from New Jersey, USA - TSNJ033 MetaG | ecosystem: Host-associated > Fungi > Mycelium > Unclassified | place: USA: New Jersey, Wharton State... | reverse complement strand
TGTGCCATATACGGCTTATTGTGCAAAAGGCAGCTATATCGAAAAGAACTCTGACATCATCCAGGGGTTCACCAATGCACTTCAAAAAGGTATGGAGTATGTGAATACACACACACTGGAAGAAATTGCCAAAGTAATAGCTCCACAATTTGAAGAAACCGACATTAATACGATTACTGCTATTGTAAAACGGTATTATGAAATAGATTGCATTTAATGTTCGGAAAGATGTTATGGAAACAATATCGATCTCGGATATGGCAGAAGAAATGTATGTTAGTACAAGTCATTTGTCGAGAGTTTTAAGCGGGAGATGGGAATGTCTATATGGACTATATTGTAAATGAAAAGTTGAAAATTGCAAAGAGAATGCTAAAGGAACCCGGTGCAAAAGTATACAATGTAGCCAACGCTTTAGGGTGTATCGGAATTTGCGCAAATACATTTGACACGCCTGTCTCCTTGGTATTATAATAAAAGTAATAATTGACAAGGAGATTTCCCTATGACTACGATAAATGACATTGCGAATATGGCAAATGTATCCACCTCAACAGTTTCACACGTGGTGAACAAGACACGGTATGTAAGCCCCGAATTAGCGGAGCGAGTCGAAAAAGCTATTCGCGAATTAGAGCATCCTCCTAATTTTGTTGTGAAAAAGGCAAATGTAATACCACCCAAGAAAACCACAAAATATATTTTACTTATTATTTCAAATAAAAAGAGTAATTTCCAAAAACAAATCGAACACAAAATTGAGCAGAACTTAAAAGGAAGCGGGTATTCTCTCTTGACCTTTTCCTCTGGGGAGGAGCCCCAGTCCACGAAAACCTTTTTTCTAAATCTTCTTGGTACGGGTACCATATCCGGCGTCATTTTGTTTTCTGACGAACAGGATTTTTTCACACAAGAAGTCCTTTCCTCCCAACGGTTGCCAGCAGTTATTTTGGGAGATTCCTCCGCAGACTTCCTGGCGGATACGATAATTTCCGATACTGCCGACGGGGCCTATAAAGCAGTTAAGCATTTGGTGCAAAATGGCCATGAACACATTGCCTTTATCGGCAATTCTGGAGAAGCACAGTCTAAAAGACTGCAAGGATATCAGAAAGCATTGGAAGACTATGGAATTGAATACCGCCCTTCCTATGTCTATCCCGCTCTCCATAACGAATCGAAAATATTTAGTGCTTTGGATGCCCTTTTTTCTGGCTATACCACTCCATCTGCACTATTTGTGGCTAATTATTCCGTTATTATACCAATCCTAAAGTATATTGATTCCCACAACATCGCTTGCCCCAACGATGTTTCCATCGTAAGCTTTAATGATTTTGAATGGGCTCCTTTATTGACGCCGCCCATTACCACCATTGAGCAAAGAGCGGATGAATTTGGGAAGCTGGCTACAGAAACTATTATTTCCAGAATTGAACGGGGAGAACCAGCCAACTCTCCTGCTCTTCGCGACTCCTACAAAGAGTGGTCTTTGACTACCAAAATCAATGTGCGAGAATCTACCTGCGGCATTGGCCGTGGACCCTTCGGTGAAAAGGCTGAGTCTCCCAGTTCCTTGACTCTTTCTGATGCTGAAATGGCAGAAATACGTGGCAAAAAACTTACCGCCGCTATTTCTTTTCACTATGCTGGAAAGGCCTGGATGGAGCTTCATTTAAAAGGCATCAAGGAAATCTTTGATAACTTAGGTATTTCGCTAATTGCTACCACCGATGCACATTTTGACCCAGAACTTCAGTGCAAACAATTGGACAGCCTGCGAACTCTGGAGCCTGATATTATCATTGCTATGCCCACCGATAATGAAAAGACCTCCGAGGCCTTTCTTAGAATCGCTGCAAGTCCTTCCAAGCTTATTTTTATTTCCATTGTTCCCGATGGTCTTACTCCTGGAGATTACGTAACCTGTGTTTCCGTAAACGAGCGTTCTCATGGCAGAAATATGGGACATGGCTTGGGCGATTATATGCTGCGCCACGGTCTTAATCATCTGGCTTTGATTATGCATGATGCCAACTTTTACGCCACCCGCCAAAGGGATTCTGCTGCTGAACAAGTCATCAACGAAGAATATCCCGAATTTATAATTTGTGGCAAACTTTTATTCAAAGCAGAAGACGACGTATATAAAAAGACTCTGGCCCTCTTAAACCGCCATCCCGAAATCGAAGCTCTCTATGTTTCCTGGGACGGCCCGGCCGCTAAGGTAATGGCGGCGCTTTCCGAGCTGGGACGCACAGATGTCTGCATTGTTACCGGAGACTTGGACCACGCAGATGCCCTCAATATGGCAAAAGGCGGCATGATTAAAATGATTAGTGCTCAGTGTCCTTACGAGCAGGGGCAAGCCATTGCTATGGCTGCGGCCAATGCGAGTCTAGAAAAAACGACGCCTCCCTTCATTGGAATTGAACCCATCAGCGTCACTCCTGATAATTTACTCAAGTCCTGGAAGCGAGTATTCAAAGAAGAACCAAGTCCAGAACTTCGCCAAACCTTTCATGACAACCCTAATTATATTTTTATTGAAGGCGAAAAGTAAAAAACAAATATTTAGCAAAAAGCAGCAAGCTCACTTTACTTCTGAAAGTGAATTTACTGCTTTTTTATTTTATTATTTAATCTACTACTTTCTCCCAACTCTTAGACTGAGCTGATTTCGCTACCGCATCGCATACCTTCTCTACTCTGCATCCAACCTCAAACTTCGTAGATGGCTGCTCCCCTTTTGCAATGGCACTAACAAAATCGTACATCTCTATAGCCTTTAACTCTCCATATCCAATATTCATTCCAGGAATATTCCAGGTCGCTTCTCCATAGAAGTGAGCTGGTCCTGTATAGATTGTCTTAAATCCACGTCTGTCATCTGGATCGTTTGCCCAGCATACCTGCAGTTCATTCAGTCTTTCATAGTTAAAGCATACAGTTCCAAGACTTCCGTGAAGTTCCACTGTAATAAAGTTGTTTCTTCCCCATGCATTTCTGGTGGCTTCAATGCTTCCGATGGCTCCATTTTTAAATTTCACCAGGAAAGTATCCTCATCATCTACATCTACTGCTTGTCTCTTGGCATCTGCTCCAAGCTTTACTGTACCAAGGAGGTCTACTCCACCTTCCTGTACTGGTCTTTCTTTAATATAAGTACGCATCATGGAAACTACTTCGTCAATATCACCAGCCAAATACTGTGCAATATCAATTACATGAGATGCTATATCGCCGAGGGTTCCTGCTCCTGCAATGTCCTTTTGGAATCTCCAGGACAGAGGAGAATCCGGATCTGCTGACCAGCTCTGCAAATAAGTACAACGAATGTTTCTGATTTCTCCAAGAGATCCTTCGTCAATAAATTTCTTCGCCAATACCAAAGCTGGCACTCGGCGATATTGATATGCATTCATGCTGATAATGCCTTTTTCTTCTGCCTTCTTTGCGGCCTCTGCCATTTCCACTGCGTCTTCAAGGCTGGATGCAAGGGGTTTCTCGCAAATTACATGTTTTCCCACTTCTAAAGCTGCAATGGCAATAGGTGCATGACAGTTATTCGGAGTACATATACTTACCACATCGATTTCTGGATCATTGATAATATCACGCCAGTCTGTACAGCACTTTTCAAATCCAAATCTCAGCTTTGCATCTTCCGCAATTTCTGGTACGATATCACAAATCGTTTTCATCACAGGCATTGCTGGAGCAGGCCAAAAGAGCTTCTGCATATTTGAATAACCAACTACATGGGCTTTTCCCATAAATCCAGCGCCAACCAAACCAATATTTATTTTCTTCATCTTGATTTCCTCCAATTAATTTTTCTTCATTTTTTGAGCAACATTACTGATTGCCACGGCAAACAGAATAATCAAACCTTTTACAATGGTCTGCTGGGCCGAGCTTAAGCCCGCCAAGATCAGCGCATTGTTAATCATTCCCATCAAAATAGAACCAAAAAGTGCTCCAACCACTGAACCCGTTCCACCAGACATGGATGTTCCCCCAAGGACAACTGCCGCAATAACAGACATTTCATCCCCTTCTCCATAAGAGTAACGCCCGGCCTGCATCCTTGCTGCATACATGATTCCTGCAAATGCTGCAAATCCACCTGACATTACAAAGGCAATGATTTTTACTTTTGCTGTATTGACACCACTATATTTTGCGGCCATTTCATTTCCTCCAGTTGCCAGTGTATGACGTCCGAAAGAAGTCTTATTAAATAAAATAATTCCAACTACATAGAAGAGAATGGTCCAGAGTATCAGTACCGAAATTCCTCCTACGTTTCCAATTCCAAACATGGTGTTAAATAACACGTTGTCAATGGGCACAGCTGCCGTGTCGGTAATCCACATGGCACCGCCGCGAACCACTTGCATCATTCCCATGGTTGCCAGGAATGCTGGAAGCCCAAGCTTTGTAACCATTAAGCCATTGACAAGTCCTACCATACAGCCAAATCCCAAGCCTGATAATAATGCCAACACTATACTATTAACCGACGCCAGTATCAGAGATACAAACATAGCAGTCATTGCTGACACTGCGCCCACGGTCAGGTCAATCTGTCCTGCCGCCATAACAAAGGTTGCCGCCACTGCCATGACGGAAATCATAGCTGTCTGCCTTAGTATATTCATTAAATTGTTGGAATTTAAAAATCCCTGTCCACCAAGGAAAATTGCAAAGAGGACAAATACAATCATGAAGATAATATATACCATATATTTGTCCCACGGGATTTCATTTATCCTATGATTTTTTTTGGATTGCATACTGTAGATCCTCCTCTGCCTTTAGTTCTTTTCGTTCGATCTCGCCCGTTATTTTGCCATCATAAAGTACAATAATCCGATCACAGACAGCCATCAATTCCGTCAATTCCGAAGAAACAAAAAGGACTCCTTTTTTCTCCTCCGCAAACATTCTCATCAAATCTATAATTTCTGCTTTAGCTCCAATATCCACTCCAGCTGTAGGCTCGTCCAACATAATAATTTCTGGCTTCATATTCAGCCACTTGGCAATTACCACCTTTTGTTGGTTTCCGCCAGATAGCAGATTGATGCGCTTGTCGATACTGTCAGTTACGATACTTAAGCTTTCAACATTTCCCTTTACCATGGCATTTGCCGCTTTTTCATCCACCAGAAATTTACTTTTTACCATCTGCCTTACCTTCGGCAGAATTGCATTTTCCTTAAGAGAATGAATCAGTACCAATCCTTGCTTCCTTCGATCCTCCGGAACTAGTGCAAGACCCGCCTTTACTGCTTGTCTGGTACTTTTGATTTCTATATCCGCTCCATTTAGCCTTACTGTTCCGCCTAGCTTTTTACGTATGCCAAACAGAGTCTCCAAAATTTCTGTCCGTCCGCTTCCCATTAGACCCGCAAATCCTAGGATCTCTCCCTTTTTTAGCGAAAAGGAAATGTCTTTTATTTTTTCATTTACCTTCAGGTTCGAAACCTTCAGGATATCTTTTCCGTCTTTATCATAGGCGCGCTCTTTCCAATCAAACTTTTTATCACTTTCGCCGCCCCCTAGCATGTGTAGGATAATATCATCCAACTCCATGTTCTTGGTTTCTCCCGTATGAACCACTCCTCCATCCCGTAAAATAGTAATAGAATCAGCGATTTCCAAAATTTCGTTCATTCGGTGAGAAATATAGACCATAGACACACCCTTCGCCTGCAAGTCTCGAATCATTCTAAATAATTGTTTTGTTTCTGAGTCTGACAAAGATGCGGTTGGTTCATCCAATACCAATATCCTCGCCTCTTTGGCAACCGCCTTGGCGATTTCAATCATCTGACTCATGCCAACGCTTAAAGCGCCCACTTTTGTTTGTGGCTTCACATTGATTTCCAGCTTTTGCAAGACTTCCGAAGCCTTTTGATTCATATAGGCCGTCTGCCGCATTCCCGCTTTTGTTATTTCTTCTCCCAGAAAAATATTTTCCGCTACCGTCATAGTTGAGACCAAAGACAGCTCCTGAAAAATCATTGCTATTCCATTGTCTTTTGCATCATGGGTGCTGTTAATTTCTACTTTTGCATCATTTACATAGATGTCTCCCGCGTCTTTGGCATAGACACCCGTCATAATCTTCATCAAAGTAGACTTACCAGCCCCGTTGCCCCCAACCAATGCATGAACTTCCCCTTGTTTCAAGGGAAAATCCACTCCTTTTAATACCGGAACCGCAAAAGATTTTTTGATTCCCTTCATTTCCAAAATATACCCGCTCACTTTGATCACCTATTCTTTTTATAATGACGGGCTAGTAGCGATACTAGCCCGTTGTCTTAGTTTATTTTGCTGCTTCTACCAGCCAGCCTGGTGCTTCCATATGGTATACGTCCGTATATGCCTGAAGTATGTTTGATTTCTCTACTCGTTTTGCAGGTACTGCAACATAAGCTGGTGCTTCCTTTCCAAGAAGAGAATAAGCTGCTAACGTTGCTTCTGCTACACCCTGGTCATACGGCAACTGAGCTCCAAGTCCTACCACACTACCCTTAGCAATTTCTTTTGCAATGTTATTTCCAAGGTCAATGGTCGTTAGCTTTATATCATCCCTGCCAGCTGCTTTTACAGAAGAAAGTACGCCTTCACAAGGAATATCCCACAATGCAAAGATTCCTTGGATGTCGGGATGCTGTGTCAGCATGGCATCCGCTACTACGTCACAAGCATTTTCATCGGTAAATCCTTGCTTAGATACCACTTCAATATCTGGGTATTTCTCTTTCATCGTCGCTTCAAAAGCTTCCAGTCTTTGATTGGTTACAAAGAAATCTACATCAAAGAATACAATTCCAACCTTTCCTTTGCCGCCCAGTGACTCTGCCAGAAGGTCTGCTGCAATGGCACCATTCCCATAGTTGTCTGCCGAAACACAGCTTACGTAGTTTTCGACTGCTTTGAATCCTGCTGGAACATTATCCATAAATACAATCTTGGTTCCAGCATCTACTACTCTCTTATAGGCATTTGCGGTCGCTGTGGCATCTGTTGGAATACTTACCAGAACATCCGGCTTCTTTGCCATGATAGTCTCCAAGTCAGAAACCTGCTGCTCTGCTGAGAAATTCGCATCCGTAGTTGCTACCACTTCGATTCCCAGTTCTGCAAAGGTATCGGAAAGTCCCTTTAACTGTGAGGTAGACCAGTCATTTCCACCATAATGAAGACTGATTGCTGCTTTATAGCCACCCTCTTTAAGCTTTTGTTTTTCTTCGTCTGTTAAGGAGAGAGTCGTTGCGTTCGTTGCCACTTCTCCATTTGGGCCTTTAGAAAGGATCTCTTCCGTCGTGCTCACTGCTGCATCTGTTTCTTTTGCCTGAGTCTCTGCCGCTTTTGTTTCTGCCGCTATCGTTTCTGCTGCCTGGGTCGCCCGAGCCTGAGTTTCTTCTTTATTCGCTGCATTACCACAAGCTGCAAGGCTCATAACCATAAGACCTGCCATAAATAAACCAAGTACTTTTCTTTTCATTTTTTCTCCTCTACTTTAAATAAGTTTTCCCTTAAGATACTCATATGATACTTCACAAGCTTCCTCTGGATCCCCTGAGTAGCCGTCTACTTCCGCCAGCCAATCTCCTTGGTATCCCTTTTCCTTTAAGAAATTTATAATATGATCCAAGTCAAGGCGTCCTTTTCCCAATGGGAAAAACTCACCTTTTTCGCTCAAGTCTTTAAGATGTACGTAGTGAATTCTGTCATAATATTTCTCAACCATCGCCAGAGCATCACTGCCTCCTGCAACCAAATGAGCCATATCAGGGCAAAATGCAATCTTAGACAGCGAAAACAATCGGTCAATCTGCTCTGGACCTTCCGCCAATGCTCCAAGGTGAGGATGATAACTTGGAATTAATCCATATTTTTCGCAGACTGCTGCCGCTGCATCCACTCCCTTTGCTAGTTTTTCAAAGTCAGATTCCCTGATTCCAGTTCCGTGTATGGAACCTCCGCAAAAAACAATATGTCTTGCTCCAAATTTCGCAGCAAGAGAAGCCACTTTTTCTACTTTAAAGATTTCGTCTTCCCGAGCATCTTCATATATGAAATGACACCCCACACAAACTCCCAACAGCTGTACTCCATTTTTCTTGCAGAGTTCTTCGAATTCCTCTGGATGTTGTTCGTATTTTGTAATATTACCTTCCAATACTTCAATGTATCGAAATCCCTTCGATGCAATGGTGGCCATCGCCGCATCATCGTCGCACATTGTAATATATCCGACATCCTTCATGCAGGTAACGCCTCCCCCAGTGCCAACCAGAGGTCCAAATGCATTTGTCATATAGCCAATCCTCGCCATAACTTCCTCCTTACGTTTAATTATTGCTGATTTTATTAATTTGCGCAAATTTGTTTCATGTAATAATCATACTTGGATTTATGTGCAATGTCAATAGGATTATTATTATTTTTCTAAATATCTATACTAATTAACGAATCCTTTGCATTAAATATTTCTCATTCCTCAGAAAAATCATTTGACATCACGCCTATTTTGGCTCATAATACAAATATAGTAAAATTTGCGCAAATACATTTGAAAGGAGATTGCTATGAAACTTGGATTTATTACCTCCATATTAGAAAACCTCTCTTTAGAAGAGGTCTTACCCATTGCTGCGGATATTGGCTACGAATGCCTGGAGGTGGCTTGCTGGCCAAAAGAAAAAGCCACCAGACGCTATGCTGGTGTGACTCATATCGATATGGATACACTCACTGATGAAAGAGCTGCCAACATTCGTGCTTTATGTCAAAAGCACAAGATTGCGATTTCGGCTCTTGCTTATTATCCCAACACTCTTACAAAAGATTTAACTCTAAGATCGTACTATGTAGAGCATTTAAAAAAGCTGATTTTGGCGGCTCCTAAGCTGGGAGTTGATACCATAACTACTTTTATCGGCCGCATTCAAACCAAAACCGTAGAAGAAAATCTGGAAATTTTTCAGGAGGTTTGGACTCCTATTATTCGACTTGCCGAAGAACAGCAGGTAAAGATAGCCATCGAAAACTGCCCTATGCTCTTCGGACCAGACCAGTGGCCCGGAGGGCAGAATCTCATGACAACCCCGGCTATCTGGAGGAAAGCCTTTGCTTTGATTCCAAGTCCTAACTTCGGAATCAACTACGATCCTTCTCATTTCATATGGCAAAAGATAGATTATATTAAGCCTCTCTATGAATTTATGGATAAGATATTCCATGTGCATTACAAGGATATCAAAGTTTATCAGGACAAATTAGATGATGTGGGCATTATGGCCTACCCCTTGGAATATATATCACCAAAGCTTCCAGGTCTTGGAGATGTGGACTGGGGCAAGTATGTATCTGCTCTCACTGATATTGGTTATGATGGATATACCTGTGTAGAGATTGAAGACAAAACCTTCGAAGTATCCACCGAAAAAGTATTAGATTCATTGAAACTCAGCTACCGCTATATGCGCCAATTTGTAATCTAGGGAGGAAGTTATCATGGGAAAAATTAATATCGGACTAATAGGAGCCGGGTTTATGGCAAAAGCACATTCGGTAGCCTATGCCGGCATGCCTATGTTCTTTTGGCCCGCTCCTGCTATACCAGTAAAAAAAATGATTGTAGATGTGGAAGAAACCATAGCCGCCGATGCAGCTGCTAAATTTGGATTTGAATACTATTCCACTGATTGGCATGACATTATAAATGATCCAAATATCCAGGTCGTTGACATCTGTACTCCTAATAATGTCCATGCAGAAATCGCCATCGCTGCTGCCAAAGCAGGGAAACACATTCTCTGTGAAAAGCCCCTTTCCTTGACTTCTGGGGAGGCCAAGGAAATGTACCTGACAGCTCGGGATAATCACGTAATCACTATGGTTGCCTTTAATTACCGTAGAACCCCTGCAGTACAGCTTGCAAAGAAATATATTGAAGAGGGAGCAATTGGGCAAATTTTAGATTTCCGCGGAACTTATCTCCAAGATTGGTCCGCTAATCCCGACTCACCACTTTCCTGGCGGTTTCAAAAGGATATTTGCGGAAGCGGAGCTCTAGGAGATATCGGAACCCATGTAGTAGATATGCTGCGCTTTTTAGTGGGTGATTTTCACGCTGTCAATGCCAGAACCGCCACCTATATAAAGGAGCGCCCCATCCAGACTGGATTGATAGACAGCCTTGGAAATGCCAAAGGCAGAGATAATACCCCAAAGAAAGCCGTAGATGTAGACGACCAATGCTGCTTTATGATTGAATGCGAGAACGGTGCCTTCGGCACTATCGAGGCCACAAGAAATGCCTGGGGCCGCAATAATTATATAACTTTTGAAATTCACGGAACCGAAGGTTCTATTTTCTTCAATTACGAGAGACGAGACGAACTGCAGGTATGCTTTGCCAAAGATGACCATGACAAACGAGGCTTTCGCACCGTCTACACCGGTCCCAATCACCCTTACGGCGACGGGCTCTGGCCTATACCCGCACTTGGTATCGGATATACAGAAACTAAAATCATTGAGTCCTATGACTTTTTTAAAGCCATTACCGAAAATACCGAGTGCAGTCCCAATTTTCGGGATGGTTATGCTGTGGAACTAATTTCCGAAGCAATCCTAAAATCCGCTCAGACCCGCACTTGGGAAACCGTGGGTGCCCTGGAGGAAAAACAATAGTTTTATTTACAGAAAAGGTCGATTCCCCAACCGGAATCGACTTTTTAATTTCTACTTATATTTCTCATAAAATTCCATGGTCTCCTCATAGGACACTACTTTTTCATTACTGCCTTCCACTCCAAGAGAGCAGCAGCACAGGCGGGGACTGTGCTCCTCATAAGAGAAGATAGCGCATTCTCTAACCTTGAATCACCTTTATCATATCCTTGTTCATAGAGTATAATGGAATTTTATCGATCGGTGCATCTGCTATTATAGACTGTCCACCATCATACGATCTACCAGTCCAGAGATCATACCAAACCATTCCATCCGGAAGATATACCTGCCGTTGACTTACATTTGCATTCATAATCGGAGCCACCAGTATTTCCTCTCCGAATAAGTATTCATCCTCTACCTCCCAGCCGACTATATCCTCTGGAAAATCATAAAACAGCGGGCGAATAATTGGCGTTCCTTTTTTGTGTGCTTGCCACATCCCCTGACGGATATATGGTTTCAGCCTGTCCCGGATCAAAAGATACTTGGCACAAATCTCATAAGCTTCTTCACCGTAAGACCATACTTCATTTTCAGCTCCAGAAGGATAAAGATCTTTATCACTCATCGGCTCCTTATGCGGTTCACGATCTCCGTGCAGCCTCATAACCGGACAAAATGTACCATATGCAAACCATCTTAAAAATACTTCCCTAAACTCCGGATCTTCTGGATTTCCACCGAGAAATCCACCGATATCGGTCGTCCACCATGGAATACCGGCAATCCCCATATTAAGACCAGCGACCATTTGGTTCTTCATGCTATCGAAGTTGGAACCAATATCACCCGACCAAACTAACGCCCCATATTTCTGGCTGCCAGCCCAGGCACAGCGAAGCAAGTTCACAATATTCTCCTGTCCCTCTGCCTCCATTCCCTCATAGAATAACTGTGCATAGCACTTAGGATAAATATTTCCAATTTGTACATTAGGACCTAAATGATAACGATAGTTATCAAAATCGTAGACATTATATTCTGGTTCAGCCTCATCTAACCAAAAAATATTTATTCCGGATTCATAATAATTTTTTTTAACGATATCCCAAACATACTTGCGAGTCTCCGGATTAGTTGTATCGATATGCATCGTGTTATTAACGATATGTAACGCATTAGGAAATCCTCTTTCAACATTTATCAAAAGACCCTTTTCCCGCATCTCATCATAATTCTCACTTTTATAGTCGACAGTTGGCCAGATTGAGATCATTACTTTTACTCCCATCTCTTCTAACTCTTTTACCATCGCTTTCGGATCCGGCCAGAAGTCAGGGTCAAACTTCCACTCACCTTCACGTGTCCAATGAAAAAAATCAATAACAATCACTGACAGTGGTAAATCCCTTCTTTTATATTCTCTGGCTACTTCAAGCACTTCTTCCTGGGTTTGATACCGTAGTTTACACTGCCAGAATCCAATACCGTACTCTGGCATCATTGGCACTGTACCAGTTACTGTCGCATAGTTCTCAACTAACTGTGCAGGAATGTCGCCGGCAGTAATCCAATAATCAAGTACTTTGGTAGAAACCGCCTCCCAGGTAGTGATGTTCTTGCCGAATACAACTTTTCCGATTCCAGGATTATTCCATAAAAAACCATACCCAAGAGAAGATATCATAAATGGAACGCTGGCCTGGGAATTACGATGAGCCAATTCCAAATCGCATCCTTTTAGGTTCAGATATGGCTGCTGGTATTGCCCCATCCCATAAATTCTTTCAACAGGATTAGATTCAAAACGCATGGTCAGCGAATAGTCCCCTCCCAATATAGGGCGAAACTCACGCGCATCGACACACAGCGAACTACACTTATCACTCGTTAGATCGACGCGGTTTCTGACATATTCTTCTAGCAAAATATCTTTCTTCTCGTTATAATAAGTTATTTTCCCGGCTGCAGAAACCTCTACTTGTATTTTGCCATTTCTGAGTACTGCATACTCATCATTAATCTGGATATCACTACTTCCTGTTACCTCTGGCACTTCCTCCAACGCCCAGTTTTCGTTCGGCATGTATGGCATTTTACTGGCACGCACTCTTACACTATCATTACCCCACGGTTCTATCCAAACTCTTTCATTATTATAATTAAAAATCAGTCTATTTTTCTCTCTCTTAAACATATCCTCTCCTCTAACTTCGCATCAAATTCTTGATTTACCTAGTATTTTAATATTTGTAATAAAAATCAATGTTTCTAGTTCTTTTTTTATGAATGGCTGTATAGATTCACACTGATTCTAAAAATCATACTCCCACGACAGCAACATGTAGACACTAGCTGTCCATGTATATCCCGGTGCACGAAGCCCTTCACCTGTAAGTGCATCATAGTTTTCATAGTTACCTTTAGCTACACCTCTCGCCATATTACAAAAACGTTTAGCTAAATCTTCAGCCAACTCAAGCTCTCCACCTCTTCTTATACCATCAACAAGTAAATATGTCGTGGGTGCCCAAATGGGCCCTCTCCAATAACCGTCCGGATCATATTTAGGACTTTTAGGATTCTCTGTTGCAAGTCCATGCTCAGTCAGAAAATCATCTTTTAATATTTTCACTAATTTCTTTCTTTTCTCATCATCCAGCTGATCCCCGAGAACCAGAGGCATTACTGATAGCAAACAAGTAGGATTTTTATCAAATTCATGAGTACGACTTTGTTTTGCAATAAAACGCTCTCCATTCCAGCTATGCTCATAAAACCGCTCCAATAACTTATCCGCTTCATCACTCCATTTTTCAGACCGTTTTTGCCAGATACTAGTATTATCATCCTTTAACTTATCTGCAATCTTTGATAATGTCTGCATCTGAATCACCAAAAATGCTGGCAAGTCAGGTGATTCAATAAAGTATCCAATGTCAAATATGGTAGCATTATCCCATCCACTGTCGCACCCCTGTGGATAATCAGGAATACCATCGTGATCACTATCACGATATTCCATCCACCAATTTGTCCATTTTTCCAGATAACTGTAAACAGTTTCTAACTCGTCTTTTGAAAACTCAAATAACTCCATTAGCTTAGCAAAGCACCATCCATGAATTGGCGGCTTAGTTACGCCCCATATTATTTCTGAATTTGGATTCCACATATCAGGCAGTGCTCCTGTTTCTGCTTGTAATACGAACGGTGCACAAAATTGCTCCAAGGCTACCTTTTTGCTGATTTTTATCATAGTTAACGCATTGAAGCAATGATCCCAACTCCATACTGAAGTCATGAATTTCTTAGACATCAACATAGTGTCGTAATGGTAAACATCCTCAGCCCTTGCAAAACTGGACCAAAGATTATACCATGTTATCTCTTCATAGTTATCATACTTTTCACTGTGCTGGGGTAATTTATCACAAAATACTTTCCACTCTTGATAACACATCTGCACTTCTTTATCTACATCGATTGGAAGCAAAACCTGCTTGGGTTCATCAATTGATGCTTTGAGTGCTACCGTGCATTTGTTATTCTCGCAAGTGACCAGAAGACGCTGCTTTCTATGAACACTATATGCATCTCCATTTATCAAATCTTCCATCCTACCAACACCTTGTTGTGCATAGAAGTAATAATAAATACTTTGGTTTACAGAAATCATCTTAAAAGCTCTGTCACCCTCTTCACCACCATAACCATTTTTAGAAATCATCGTGAACTCTAAATCTAACTTATTTGTATCAACAACTACTGTTTTATCGTCACGGATGTAAATGCGGGCATCACCCTCTTTACAGTCCACATAAACACAATCTGGATTTGCATAAACTGATATATCAACTGGTTTTCCACTAGCTGAAAATGTCAAAACATACGCAGGTCCCTCATCACATCGACGTCTTACACTATGTATTGTTAAAGTATTCGCCCCTTGGTCTTCTGTTACCGAAACATATGCTCCATACCTGCTAAAAGGTATCCTTGATATGTCAATTTTAAAATTTTTCATGGGTGTTGTTCTCCCTTTTAAAGTAAATTAATAATGTTTAAGTCTTTACCCCTTTATCCCCGAAGCTGCAACGCTTTGTTGAACCTGCTCTTGGGCAAATACGTAGAGTATGAGACCTGGTAATACCACCAGTGTAAGAGCAGCAAACATTTTTGTATAATCGTATGAAAATGATTGGTTGAAAAACTGTAGCGCTACTGGTAACGTTCGGGTTTTCTCTGATACAGTCAATAAAGAAGCATAAAAATACTCGTTCCAATTCCACAAAAACATCAGTATTCCAGCTGTCGCAAGACCACTCTTAGCTAATGGAAAATTAATAGAGAAAAATGTTTTAAAGAAACCTGCTCCATCTAACATCGCTGCCTCATTCAGTTCCTTTGGAATAGACATAAATGTTCCCTTTAAGATAAATATGGACATCGCCAGTCCATTTGATACATAAACTATCGTTAATCCCCAGATATTATCGTACATCCCTATATTACGTACCAAGGCAAAGATCGGCTGTGCTTTAGAATGCCCCGGCACCAGCATTGTAATCGTAAATAGGATAAAAATTAGATTCTTACCTGGAAAATTGTATTTTGATAATACATATCCCGCCATTGCAAAAAACAATAAAGCAACAAGCGAAGATACTGTAGATATAATTAATGAATTACTAGCATATAACAAGAAATTATATTCCTCAAATAAATACTTAAACGCATTAATTCCGGTTTCTAAAGTCGAAGGTAAAGTGAATGCACCTGATAGAATTTCTGAATTAGTCTTAAAAGAAGATAATACAATCCATATAATGGGAAATACTGAAATAATTATGGTAAAGATCAGAACCAGATACATAAATGTTTTGGTCAATATCCTCTTGATTACATTCTTAATTTTCATAGTCTCTCCTCCTAATAATAAGACTCATTCATGCGGAATAACTTGTTAATTACGAATAATACAATGACACCTAACAGAAACATGATTACACCAATCGAGTTTGCAAATCCATAATTATAATCGTTAATCGCATTCACCAATAATAGCGATAAACTCATAGTATCATCCCCCGGACCTCCACCCGTAGTGAGGGCAATTGCTTCATACATAGCTATACGCGATGTAACGGCACAAATTACGCAGGTTCCAATTGCGATCCGACATAATGGTAAATGGATCCGCTTTGTAATTTGCCATCCTGTAGCACCGTCTAGCTTTGCTGCCTCTTCCAATTCAGCAGGAATAGCATATAAATCGTTTAAAACTAGCAGTGTGAATATAACACCATAAAACAACCAAGTTAGAGAGACCGCCCAAAATGCATATGGCGATTCAAAAAACCATTGGACATGGAAGTCAGGATTGATTCGTCGAATAATATCATTTAGAACTCCTATTTGATCATTAAAAATAAATCGATAAATCAAAGCCCATGCAGCCCCGGAAATAACATTCGGTATCATAAAAACGGCTCTGGTAAATTTCCATCCACGAGGCTTGTGGTATAATACAAATGCAACCAGCACACCAAAAGCCACGTGAATTGTCATTGCGATTAAGGACCACCACAGTAAATTCTTTACTGACTCTGCCGCCGCAGAATTTGTGAAAATTCTCATATAGTTCTTAAATCCAATAAACTGGGGAGCATTAAAACCATCCCATTTTGCAAATGATGTATAAATCATTGTAATAATAGGCTGCATATAAAATAGTACAAATATACAAATGGTCGGAAGTAAAAATAAATATATCCACTTCCAGTTCTTACGTTCTAATTTAGTATAGGAAAACACTTTACTCTTCAAATCAATTCTCAACCTCCATAACCTTTCAAGATTAACTGTCTAATCTACAGAGTCTTTTATACTATTCAGCTTTAGCTTCGTTTGCTTTTAATGTCATCTGTTCACAGAATTGATCTACAGTAATATCATCATTGACAAGCTGAGTTAACAAATTACCAAAAGTTGTATTTGCAATCGAATCAGGCATTATAGACATCAGATGACAAACCATTGTTACATCTCCACACAATGTATTACTCTGCTCAGATAACAGTTTATTCTTAGATAGTTCTTTGGTATACTCTTCACTATAATCCATCCTAGGGATAGCCCCACCTTCATAAAGAAGCCATTGCTCTAATTCAGGCTGGGAGTAGGTCATTTCTAAAAATGCTAATGCCGCTTCTCTTTCCTTTTCTGTTCCACTGTTGGTCATGTACCATCTTCCATATTCGCTACCAGCACTGGCATCAATTACAATGTTACCCGGAAAAGCATATGCAGATACCTTCTCACCATCAAAGCCATTGCTCCAGTTTTTCGCATCGCCAACTTCGAGCTGTGGATTCATCCAGCTGCCATTGCTTATAAAAGCAGCACTGTTACTGGTAAAAGCATTAATAGCATCAGGATAATCTGCTCCCAAAGAATTATTTAAAGCATGTTTTTTCCATACATCTAGGAAAATAGCAACGGCATCTTTGAAGCATTGCTGATCATAATTATAAAGCTTCTTGCCTTCATACTCATGAAGTAATTCTACTCCGCCTTTTTGATTCGCTAAAATCGCCGTTAAAAACAGTCCACTCGTCCAAGCATTATTCACCGTTTGGAAAGCAAATTTATCATTTTCATTTAGTGATTTGATAAATTCATCCATACTCATTTCACCAATATTTTTCTTCGGTTTATAAAGCGCTTCATTTATAAATAATCCAACAAAACACGTATGCATCCCCGGGATAGCCGGAATATCACCATTTTCCAGTTTCGCTGATTTTAAATAAGCTGGCAAACACCATTTCTCTATATCTGGATGTTCGCTCATGAAATCATTCACAGGATAGTACAATTTATTAGGTATTAATATACTATCTCTAAATTCTTTCTGCACATCATGTACGAGCACGGGCAGATCTCCACTCTGGGCCAACTGCTTAATTTTCTCAGTATAACTTGCCTCTACAACTTCTTCAAGTTCAACCTTATACTTACCGGCATACTTCTCATTAAAACGATTAACAAATTCCCCGAAATATCTGCCTCCAACATTTTCGCCACATAGAAATGTCGGAATTTTCAGAACTGTTTCTCCTTCTGCACTCTTTGAATCTTTTCCTTCTTTCTTGTCAGCTCCGCCAGACCCCGCACAAGCTGCTAAGCTAAATACCATAGCTCCAGCTAGTATCACAGATAATAACCTCTTTTTCATACACATATCCTCCTTTTTTCTTATCTATAATAAGCACCATTGCCTATTATCTTAAATACTGGGACGTTCAAGAATCGTATAAGGAACGCATATCTCTTTATCGACAGTTTTCCCCTTTACTATATCAGTCAATACCTTTGCTGCCATATATCCTTTCTCCATCGGATTCTGCTGAACGGTCATAATTGCAGGAAACGTAAAGTAGGATGCAGATATACCATCAAACCCAGTCAACCCAATGTCTTGCCCTACTCTTAGCCCTGCCCTCATAATTGCTTTATAAGCGCCAACTGCAACGAAATCAGTAATTCCCATAATCGCTGTTTTTTGATCCAGTCTATTTTCTTGAAGAAATTTATCGACCTTAGCTTCGGCCTGATTCATTTTGAAATCAGTCAGTATCACATCCTCATTATTTAGGTTCATTCCATATTCTTTGAGAGCTCGTTTTATTCCTTTTAACCGTTTCTTGCATACCTCTGTGTTTTTCTTACCGTTCAAAAATACAATTCTTTCATAACCTTTCTCTAACACTTTCTTAGTTAGTTCATACATCGCCTGCATATCGTCAGTTATTATAGCAACCTTATTTGTCCCTGCAACATCGTAATCCACTGTAACACAATGGCATTTCGATTCCGGTAATTCTTTGTAATAGCGGTCTGTTGTGAACAATCCATAACAAATAGTACCGGCAATCCCATGTTCTTTACAAAATTGATCATAACTTTTTAGTTTCTGACGTTTTGACGTAGTATGGTAAATTGCAAGTTCCATATCATTTTCTTCCATAAATCGGCATGCTCCAAGTAATTGCTTAAAAAAGTATTCCTGACCCCTTTCATCATCCATTTCCGAAAACTCCATATTATCTGAAAATAAAATACTTATTCCATTTTTTTTCTTAGTGGAGAGGTTTTTAGCACCCAGGTTAGGAGAATACCCCATTGTATTAGCAACCTGAATGATTCTATTTTTTGTTTCTTCACTTATATCAGTGTATTCATTTAATGCACGGGATACCGTTCCAACAGACACTCCCGCTTCTTTAGCAACATCTTTAATTGTAGTCATATCTTTTCCTCCATTTATCAAAAACGTTTTTGTTGTTTATAATATAACCAACAAAAACGTTTTTGTCAATGGTTATTATTCTTTTTATTACTTTAACCAAAAAAGCATTCTCTATTTTATGCATTTCTACTTGAATCGTTTTCACTATTTACATTAATATCTACTATTTACTTCTCATTCTCTTATTATTACTTAATCCAAATCTGTTACAATTAAGTATCCCTTCTTCGACTTGTAATAGTTTCTAAATTATACACTTTCAATTGTTTGGCAACTACTTTTAAATTATTGTAAGTAGTATTACGGCTAATCAAACAAGTTGTTGATATTCAATCAATATAAACTTGTTCTGCTTTGTGAATAGCATGTACTTCTAGCCTCTCATTTATTTTGCTAGTATCATAGCAAGCATTGGAGCTGTCGCACTAATTGATATGCGGCAGCCCCAGTTTTCCAATTATAAATTCCATTTCGTATATAAAGATCAGCGAAAACCTGTCACCTTTAGTGGATATTTATACAACATAGAAGACAAAAATTACTTATCCCCCTGTATCAGCCTAAAATATCAACTAAAAACTAGAGATATAGGCATAAGAATACACTAGCTCAATTACTTCTACGTCAAAGACAAACTGCCATACCTTCCTCGGACAAGCGATATCCAAAAAAATATAGCAGTTCAGTGAAAAACAAGATTTTGAAAAAGTCCGGAACCCCTCAAAACACTGGTTCAAATGGATTTGGTAATAATATAACACAGCCGTTTGAGCCGGGAGCAACTACTCTGGAAAAAGAAGGTGTTGGTTATGTAGTAGCATCCTTAGGCGTTGATTCCGGATATATGCCATATACGGTGCCACTGGTTCAGCCAAACTGAATTTTCTAATATTCGTCCATAAACTTTTGCAATACATCTGCGAATTTTCCAATATGTATGCCATCAACAAATGAATGGTGCGCTTGAACGGATAGCGGCATAACGATTCGTCCGTTCTTTTCGTAATATTTCCCCCAATCAAACAAAGGTGTTGCATTGTCTTTTTTACCCGAATTAGTATGGGAGATATGAGTATATGCTATCCACGGCATAGGAGAACATTGGAATACATCATTACCCAAAGGCCCCGTAAAGTATTCTTTCTGTTCTTTT
>Ga0153949_1000192_pt1 | contig 20308 bp, 19 predicted proteins | sample TSNJ033MetaG_FD_104705 | JGI IMG/M metagenome (GOLD analysis project Ga0153949, IMG submission 104705) | Attine ant fungus gardens microbial communities from New Jersey, USA - TSNJ033 MetaG | ecosystem: Host-associated > Fungi > Mycelium > Unclassified | place: USA: New Jersey, Wharton State... | reverse complement strand
TTGACAGTGAAGAAGAATGCAGCACCAAGATGTCCAGTTTCTTTGAGTTTCTCGGCACATGTCTGAGCGATGGCCGATTTTCCAACACCAGCCGGTCCCCACATCCAGTACATCGACGAGGGTCGGTCGACGGATTCGGTCACCCAATTTGTGATGTCAGTGATATACTGTTCCCGAGTACCAGGGAAGCAGCGGCAATCGTAATGGTCTTGAGAATCAAATGCAGCTCCTTCATAGGAAGCATCAAGGAGGATATCGATACCTAGTACTAAATTAACTAACATTTCATCAGCCGAAACAAAGCTGCTTACCAGATCGGCCATATTGGTTCGTGATGTTGGTATTCGACTGCGCAATGAGATTACTATCCTTAATTATCAAGTCTCTGGCACCAGTGAACATCGACATGGTGGTAGTAAGATAGATAGACGATGACAGCAGAAGGCTGTTAAATTCATGTCAACGTGTGAACACAGGTCACAAACTAGCCAACCACGGCGAATTCTTCCCATCTTTCTCCTCCGGATGACTCTCCCACTCCGTCTCGCATTATGACAAGTTCATTATCTGAAAAATGGGAATGCTGCAGGACATGAACGGATAGTGTCCAGCTACAAAGGCTTCAACGATTGCGGCATGAGAGTGTTATGTGAGGGCAGAAGCAGGGCATTGTATAGATGAAGATATCGGTTTGATCTACCCAGGATGCCGCATGAAAATGCTGCGTGTGAAAAAGAGGTGAAAATAGACAGTTATGTTTGTTGAAGTGGACCGTCGCAGTTGTACCTTTGCAGTTAGAGGGGCAGAGCTTTGCTGACATCATCATTCTAATGGTACCACAGCAGTCAGCAACTGCTAAATTTATATATTGGACACTCTTTACTATTACACCTCAGTTGTCAATCTACATTGTTGACCACTGAGGTGAGACCTGTTCTGCTAGTTCTCCTTCACATATTGTTGAGAAAATTCTAAATATATATTTAATGTCCTAGTAGCTTGCTATTAGACACCATTAAATATATGAGGCTTTCATCTGGGCCTCTGGCCCAACTTGAATCCTCTACTAATTCTGAATAGTTAAGTATATATTGAAGTCAGTCTGTTACACTCCCTTCTTCAACTTTCTGTATAATATTTTTTCAATCACTTACTGACTTAACTATTCTAACTAACTTTACTCACTTACTTCTGATATTATAGTAGAAATCAATCTCAAGTCTATTGTCTATATATATACAACCTATAATCTAATACTATTGAATACCTCTTCATATACTACATTAAGTGTCCTTCTGCTCTCTTGGCTCTATTCTGGAAAAATGTCAAATAGATGGGGATAGCAGTATAGGAAGACTAGAAATATACTATGAATATACTATAAATATACTATGAGTGTGCACTCCAGGTTCTGGAAAGTAATACAATAAGTGAAGTCAGAGAGTAGAACATACTACTAGGTGAAATAAGAGATGTTGCTCTCCAGTCCTAGCACAAAAGTAAGTTAATTGCCTTAGATGTCAACTAGTGGGTTGACAACTAATATTTACCTAGTACAAAAGCAAGTTAATTGTCTAGGTATTTTCTGGTGAGTAATTGTCATATCAGCTAATATAAAAGTTTCACCTTAGACATCAACTAGTAGGTTGATAGCTGAGGTTCCTCCCATTCCATTAGGGTTCTTATACCCTCCTTTTCAGATGCTTGGTAATCCAGTTACCAGCTCTATCTGCTGTAGTACAGTTATTGCTAGGTCTACAGTAGGTGTAGTAAGAGATCAGTTGGTAAATATAGACAGGGATTGGTAGTGGTTGGTAGAAGCAATTGAGGTTAGAGTAGTAGTACTGGATGGTGATTGGTGACTTTGGTATATTGTCTTAGGCACCATTTCCTGTGTATCAGAGAAGTATTGTCCCAAATCTAACACTCCCCCTGGTTCAACACTTCTTTGAAGTTCTAATTCCATATTAATCTTCTTTGTTGCTTCTTGTACAAGCAGCTTGGTTAATATGTCTGCAAGATTCTTCTTTGATGGTATATATTTGAATATGACTTCCTCTGCCTTTACATACTCTTTGATGAAGTAGTATTTGACATTGATATATTTTGTTCTGTGATGGCTTTTATTGTTCATAGTATCCACCATAGATCTACTATTATCTGTATGAATCAGAATAGATGTTTGTGCTAGCAATCCTATCTTGTTGAAGTATTTTGTTAGCTAGATAGCTTGGGTAACTGCTCTTGTAAATCCCATATACTTAGCTTCAACTATTGATAATGCAATGGTTTCCTGCCTCTTGCTCTTCTATGACACTAGTCCCCTTACTACTATGAAAATGTTTCCCTCTGTTGATCTCCTTGTCTCCTTGTATCCTGCAAAATCTATATCTATATATCCTACCAGGTTCAAACTTTCTCCTGCCCTATATGTTATACTATAGTTTGTTGTGCCTTTAATGTATGATAACATATGTTTGAGTGCAATCCAATGTTATTTTCCTGGATTATGAGCAAAGCAAGATAGAATATTGACTGGATAAGACAAATTTGACCTTGTAGTGACTTATAGCCACATTAAGAAGCCTAGTGCCTTTGATATGGTACCTTCTTCATCACCTTCTCTTCTTTGTCATTTGCTAGACAGTTGTCAACAGATAGGTTAATTCCTGCTAGTAGAGGAGTAGTTGATAGTATACAGCTTTCCATTCCAAATTTCTTCAGCATTCTTTTTGTTATAGTTGCACTATGGACCAGTAGTTATATATTGTATAGTTTACCACTACACCAAAAGGGCAACATTAGTAAGGCTATTTGCTAATGAGAGTCCAGCTATTTATGTAGTTCTTTGAACAGGTATTTTGTTATATCTCCATATCACTATTTAGTAGTCACTTTTTTGTGATACTTTTACAGTATGCTTGTTGGGTCAGCTGAATATCTCCAGTCTCTTCATCTCACTCAATATATATTCCTAGAATAAGTTTTGCATTATCTATGTCTTTGATATTATAACTTGCTGTGAATTGGTCTTTTGTTGATATTTCTCCACTAAGTATTGACAAGACTCCTAGAACATCATCTGTCCATGTAAAGGTAAGCATAAATTCATTATTTATGACTCAAGATTGTATTTGCAGATCTACCTTTGATTTGTAGTACCCAAGGTCTTTAAATATTTTGTTTAGGTTTATTGCCCAGTTATGGACTTCTTGTATTATGCTGTATAAAGTTTTTTTCAGTTTCCATACATATTCATTATCTCTCTTTTCAAAACCCTTTGGCTGCTCCATGAAGACTATGAAACTGCTGTCACTGTTCAAGAAAGCAGAAATAAAGTCTACTTGCTATAATCTAAGTCTTTGTAAGGCTGCAATTGTACATACAAGTCGAACAGACTCCAGTCTAGCTACTAAAGCATATGTTTTAGCATAGTCTTTTTCTATAACTTAGATATACCCCTTTGTTACCATATACACTTTATAACATTCTCAACTTCTATCTTTCTTCCATTTGACAGTATACATCTATCTTGACCCAACTACATTTCTTCCTTCTGGTTGTGGTACTATCTCAAATACTTCTTGTTTCTTCATCATTTGATATTTAGTAGCCATTGGTTTCTACCACAGATCTGCTCTTTTTATAGCATTATTGTAAGTCTATGGGATCTAGAGTTCAGTGTCAATGGCATTAACAGTTGATCTTCCCAGTATTATAAGAGCCCCAAAAAGGAAATAGGTTCCCATACATTCAAGCACTTAATCATACAAAGGGGTTAAGATATAAACAGTATGGGACCTTAGGTAATCAGATCACATGACAAGGTCAAGTGATCATAGAATGTTCTAGAAAAACATATGACTATGGACTAATAGTAGTATAGCTACTGTAAGAATAGTATAAGTAGTAGTCCAATCCAACAAAGAACTCCATCGAGTTCTTCTTGAACATCTACCTAGGGTGATCACTAATGACATTCACTGTCTATCGATAACACCCAGGTACTTGTGTGATTCCTTAAGCTAAGTAGATAGCTTAGGTTCTCAGCAAGGTCTTCTAATAGCAATAGATAGGTCATCTATCTCTTGATCTTTCAGTGGCTGATTGATTTCATTTGTTTTATTACTTATTGTCCTGGGTGTCATTTCTGTGGGTTCAGATTTGTATAAGTCTATACTATTCAAAGGTTGGGGTACAATGGTCTGTTGAGGTAGTATGTGTTCATTTGTTTTGTTACTAGTATCATTTTCATCTTTATTGGTGTTCTACTATTTTAACTTATAGTCAAGAAAATCTTTGTTATAGATTAACTATGATGGTAGTGTCTATGTGGTATAGTAGGTATATTCTTCTTCAAAAATAACATTGCATGATCTGAATATTATTCCAGTTGTCTGGTCAAGCAATTTATATCCTTCATGGTCATAGTATTCTAGTAGTGTTGCCTTTACTAACCTTGGCTGTAGCTTGGATATATTCAGATCTAGGGGTATATGAGTATAAGCAGTAGTTCCAAAAGGTCATAAGTATGAGATGTCTTGTCTTTTTCCATGTCATACCTCTACTGGTACTATTTCTGGTTGTCTCAAGATGGGATCAAGTTTCATATGTAGACTATAGTGTGTACTGTGTTAGTCCAATATTTTTGAGAAAGTCCTGACTCAGCTAGCACAGTCTTAGTTAGATCAAGAGTGATTTACATGCTTTGTTCTACAGCACCATTATGTTGATGTATATATAGTGTAGTAAATTCATAAATTAATCCTTGTTGTTGCCTGTAATCCTCCTATATATTGTTTATCCACTTGTGTCCTATGTCTATTCTTATTCTTTTCAGCTTCTTTCTTGTTTGTCATTTGGCCTCCATCTGGTATGTATCAGCAACTAACTCAGAAATCTTAAGCTAGAGTTTAACTCAAGGTGGTTCTTCAGGGTTAGAAGAGAACTCAATGGAGTTCTCACTTAATTGTAGTCTACTATATATACAGGTATACTATTTGTTCTCATTTATACTACAAGCTGTCCATCAGCTACCAGTTTGACTCCAGTTCATGCCCAATCTATTTATAGTACTTTGTCATAGTTAGGGTAACTCATAACAGTACCCTCCTTTTAAAGATCCTTGTTCCAAGGACTTTATAGTTCATTATATATATTAATGCTAGGTTGTGAAGACTCAAGGTTCATCTGAGATAGATGTTCAGAAAAAACTCAATAGAGTTCCTTGTTGGATTTTATTTAGATACTTATACAAATATTAGATGGTCTGTGCACCTATCTTCCACAATTACATAACCCTTACTAAGAACTATTTATATCTTACATAATCCTTCCCACACTATTTATATCTTTCTCATATTGTATTCTTGGATATTTCCTATTAAGTTGATAAATACATGAAAAACAGTTTTCTTTTTGGTTGTCTCATAACAATATGGGTCCTATAAATTATCCATTTCATCTTCTTCATCCTATTCTTCTACTATATCTCCTTCAAATTCTTGCTTATTTTCTTCTTTCTCTTCTTTATTCTTTTTTTGGATCATTTTTAATGTTTCCCTTCCTTTTGTTCTTTCTAATCTTCATCATCTCCAATTCCTTTCCAATCTTCTCCAATATTCCCTATCAAATTTCCTATCATCCCATCTATATAGTAGTTTTGCTGTATATCTTCCTGGTAATTCTCCTTTATAATCTTCTTTCAAGTTTCTTTTCTTTATTCTTCTGGTCTCTTTTCTGTATTCTTCCTTAAACCTATCTACTAACTCTTGTATATTCTCCAGATTTTTCCTTGGTTTCCAAGTATCTTCTTCCACCATATAACCTCTCCATTGTACCAGGTATCTATTTCTTCCTTTAAACTTCCTTTTATTTAATATTTTCTCTACCTTGTATTCTTCTTCTCCTTTGATTATTACTAATAAAGGTTGTTTTTTTTTCTGACCCTCTACTTGATCTCTATACTTTTGTACTCTGCTGACATTTACTACTAGATATATTTTAATACTATCTGGTAACTCCAGTTTGTTTACATTTATTGAAATTATTCTCTTGACTTTGTAAGGTCCTATAAACCATTCTGTTAGTTTTTCCAATCATCTCCCCTATATTTGATATTTGAGATCTTTTATGCTCAGTAATACCTAGTCTTCCACTTTATACTCTTCTGGTTCACTCCTCTTTCTATCTGCATACTTCCACATTTCCTCCTGACTTTTCCTTAATACTGCTTCTACCTTCTTATGTACTTCCTTTATTCTTGTTGCAAATTCCACTGTCTTTTTGAACTTTCTCTTTTTTCTTATCTCAAATCCCATGTGTAGATCCTGTCCATTGTTTGCTTTGAATGGTGACACTCTTGTACTTGTCTATACTTTGTTGTTATATGTAAACTCTACTGTTGCTAGCCAGTCAGGCCATTGCTCTTGCCTGTGATCAATGAACATCCTTAGATATTGTTCTAAGTCCTGATTCATCCTTTCTGTCTGTCTATCTGTGGGTGGTAGACTATTGACAACTTTGTATTGATCCCTAATATATTGTTCAGCTCTTTCATTATCTCTATTGCAAACTGTTCTCCTTTATCTGTAATGATACTTTCTAGTAGACCATGTAGCTTCCAGACATTATCCTGGAACAATCTTGCTACTCCTTCTACTGAAGTCTTTTCCATAGTAGGCACAAAGTGTGCTATTTTTGTTAATCTATTGTATACTACCAGTATACTATTGTATCTCTGTGCTAACAATAATTTTGTAATAAAATCTGCTGTAATATAGGCTTAGAGTTTCTCTAGTACTGTATTTGGCATTAATTTTTCTGCTGGTACCTTGGTACAATTCTTGTTTCTTTGGCAGGTATCACATCCCTCTATATACTTCTTGACTTCCTTTATCACCCCTAGTTGCCAGAAGTTTCTAGTAACCAACTCTGTTGTCTTCTACTGCCCTCTATGTCCTCCTACCAGTATATTATGGTATAGCTGGATTATCTCTGCTCTTAGTTTCTTGTCCATACACCTTTCTATCTCTTAACATCAGCTCATCTTCCTCTTGCCATTTCTCATCTCTCAACATCTTTACTCCTGCTCACTTCATTTCTTCTACTGCTTTTATTACTTCGTTATCTTTTGCATCTGACTTCTTAATTTTCTTCAATAAATCTACTTCCTCTATTACAATTTCTACCACTTGTGTTACTCTAATTTCCAGCTACTGTTTTTTTTACCAACACTCTATCCTTGTTATCTCTCTCTACCTCTATTTGCCAGTCTGGATGCTTACTGAGGCTATTAGCTTTTCCCATGTTACTGCCTGGCACATGTTTAAGAGTAAAGTCAAATCTAGATAGGTACAAGGTCCATCTTGCTTGTCTATGGTTCAGTTTCTAACTACTCATAAAGTATTCTAGATTTTTGTGGTCACTTCAAATCTCAAATTTATTTTGTGCTCCTTCTAGTAAGTGCCTCTATTCCTCTAAGCATTTGATGATCACCAGCATCTCTCAGTCATGAATTTCATAATTTCTCTCAGCTTTATTCAATGACTTTGAAATAAAGGCTACTGGTCTCCACTTGTTGTCTTTATATCTTATTGACAACACTCCTCCTGTTGTATACTCTGATGCATCTGCTTCTACTCTCATCTTTTTGTCTAGATCCAGTACCACTAACACTGGTCATATTATAAATACCTACTTCAACTCCTCAAACACCTTCTCTTACTCTCCTCTCTAGTTCCACTTCTCATTCTTCCTGACCAACCTATGCAGTGGTTTTGCTATCTTGGTAAAGTCTTTTATAAATCACCTATAGTAATTTGCTAATCTCAAGAACTTTTGCATATTTTTAACCATCTCAGGCCTTGGCCATTCCAGAACTCCCAACACCTTCTTTTTTTGCATCTTTATACTATCTGTCTCTATCACTAGTCCTAGGAAGTTGATCTCTTTAACTTTCCATATACATTTCTCAGGTTTTAGATATAGATTATTTGCTTTCATTTTTCTTAGAATTTCCTCCACTACCTCATCATACTTCTTTTCATCCTCTGTTCCCACTAACATATTATCCATAAATGCTACTATATCCTCTGTGTATAGTGTGACCATTGGGTTAAGCTAACCCTAGAACTGGGTTGTCTTTTATTTGGGGTGAACAAAGAGAACTCGATAGAGTTCCTCTTAGATTTGGGCTACTACTTATATCTTTTACACATGGCGGTGCTACTAACCCTAACCTACTAATGATCTAATGGAATTTACTAGAATGTTCTTTGGCATGTGATCTATATAACATGACTGATCTTGTGACCAATTTATCACAGGATATGATGGATTGTAACAATGTGACAGATCATGTGATCCTGATCATGTAACTCCCCTATTATCTAATTAAAATAAAAGAAAAGTAAAAGATAAAGAATTAAAAAAATAAAAAGTTATTATAGCCAAGATAGCTCATAACATACTATTAAGCAAGTAACAGCTTGGTAACTGTTTGGTAGGAGTGACCTTTGGTAGTCTTTTATATATCTAAGGGCTTGTAGGAGGTTTCTAGAATGAACTCAGATACTAAATTCAGAGGTATAAAGTATATCCCATATCACATTTCTGCAGAAAATTTATTGGTGGTGTAATAGTAGGAGAAGGTATCAGTGGAGAAGATGGTGTCCAGGGGGGAATGTTAGCTGCCAGAGCCAGAGACAGGTTTCCAATGAGCTAGGTGAGTTATTGTAGTTGAGTAGTTAGAGCAGCAAGAGCAGTGTTAATATTATTTTTGGTATTATTCTGCCTTTCTGAGAGCTGCTGCAAGTGTTCATAAAGATAGCCCAGGGCATTGGCTATGCCCTGAGAGTTCTCCAATGGTGTCAACATGTCAGGAGTGGGATATACAAAGGGTTGAGGTGAGTGAGGGAGAGTGATCAAAAGGTAGCTGTCTGTTGTGACTACTCAAGGCTCTATTGGGAGATTCTATTTTTTTGTAAGAGCAACTGGAGCAGACTCCAGGAGAAACCTCAATATGTATAGATACACTCTGGGATACATTACAACTCACCTCCAGAAGAAACCTCAAAGAATAGAATAAGGCTCCTAGAGAGTGGTCTATACTATATATATTGCCTTCTTAGTTATAGATGTCTTGGCTGTCAGGGATAGGAGTCCAGGATCAGACAACTAATTAAACCTGGAGTGATGCTTATTTAATTAGTTGTTAGAGTTACTCCAGCTCATTGCTACTGGTGTATCCAGAGTAGAGTTTAGTGCAGTTCCCTTACAGAAACTGACACATTAGACCAAGCACTGATAGCAATCCTATCTACCTGGGTCAATGGTAACATTTACCCTATAGCCTTCTACTTATAGACCTTTAGTCAAGTGGAAATCAATTATGACATTCTGTTATGATCATACTGTCTCATACAAGGACTTTATCACCCAAGTTATACTATTTACAATCATTTTCTGTTCTTTGTACAAGTATACCAGAACCTCTAGTTATAAGTTAGTATTATGTAATTACCCTCTCAGCTTTGTTCTCCACTTAGTAGACTCTTCTGAAAACTCAACCTTTATCTTGCCTTTTTCTGAACCTATCTTATTTGCAGTATTACAAGAGAGTTAGTGTAGAGGTTGATCCAGCTAACTGACTAAGATCAATCAGTTAGAAATCATAGAGTCTCTATTTAACAGTAGAACAAAGCTTCAAAAAAAAAACCCTCTACATACTCTAGATATTCTCTCTAGCATGTTCTAAGCCCCTACTCCTGATCCTCAACTAGAACATCACATATAATATAACAGACTCTACCCTAGACTTCCCAGGGAATCTACAACCATATCTGTTGAATGACCTTTTACCACCTTGTAAGCTAGAAACCAACACCTCACTCCTTTAGAGCTAGTAGAAGAATTAGGAGAGGGGATAGTTGAGGAGACTGCAAGCAAATTGCTAGAGCCCTTAATGGGATGCCATAAACCTGCCAAAGATTAGGTACTGAGCCCACATGGGGAAATATCAAGCCAAGAATTACAGGCTACCTTGTTAGCATTAGCTAAACAGTCAAGCACCCACTCATAGAGGAAACTCTGAGTTATCAATGAGCCCAACCCCTATCACAACCTGGATTTTCTAGAAGACTGGTCAGTCTTTATACAGAAGCTATTCAACATCTTTGGCTCTTACTCTCCTGAAGATGATAATGAGGATACAATAGTATCTATCTTCTTTCCCAGCAACAGCAAGGCTATTGATTACTTTATTTATTTTGCAAAACACCAGAGCTGCATCTGTTAGAATGAGAGAGCCTTGTATAAAGTAGTCAAGAATGCTATTCCAAACCACATCTGAGATGAACTATACTATAGCTAGAAAGATGTGTTATCCTTTGAGAGATTCAAGAGAGCAGTCTTGTGAATCGATAACAACTATTGGAAAAGAGTCTAAGACAACAGGAATAAGTCAAGGAAAAACCATTCTCCCCAGTATTATGTACCTAAGCTATTTAGATCAGAACCCAGAACTCTTAGGGGTAAGAAAAAGATAAGCCCCAATAAGAAAATACCCAGGTTTTCATCTGCTATAGGAACCTTATCAAATTCCTCTATATACAGAAATCCTATCAGTAACATCTTGGGAGCAGATAGTCAACTTATACTAATTGAACGACAGCATTGCATAAATTTGGGGCTATATTTGTGCTGTAGCTAGTTGGAACACCTGGTCAGAGCTTGCCCCAGGCAGCCAACAAGACCTACCAGCAGTCTGGAAGTATAGGCAGCTCAATTAGAAACATTTCTGGAAGTATTAGAACTGCCAAAAAACAAGAAGGCAGTTTTCTCATCTCCCAACAAGCTGACCACCTAGAAACTATTGGGAATAGCCTGTTAAAAGTAGAGACTGCTATCCTGTCTAGCTTGAAATTACTCCTTGTCTCACTGTACTTAAATCTGGTTCCAAAAGATTTCCTAGAACTAATTGACTCTAGCTTGTCAGATTATTTGATGGACTCAAGTTTTGTTGATGCCTATAAGTTACCATTCTGAATTGTTGAACCCCTTTTTCTGACTCTGATAGATAGTACCATTAATCAATATGTAACTTGAGTTATAGCACTACCAATCCAACTCACTTGTGGCTACTCTTGTACATATAAGTTCTATATAACATGCCTAGATAGTTCAAGCCCAGTAGTACTGGGACATGATTGGTTAAAAGACCATAATCCAGATATTAATTAGAGAGAAAAAACTCTAAATATACCCTCAAACAGAATGAGAATTCTCAAAAAGAACTAAACTAGTGACACCAAGGAACTAATACATAAGTCAGAAGTATAACTATCTATATCATTAATCAATGCAGTGGTTTACCAATACACCTGTAATATACCTGGAGCCCAGTTATTCCAACTTACCTTAACTGTGCTCAATGGCTGAACAGCTCAAAGTGAGCTAGCAAACCCTGAATTAAGTATAGTTCCTATGGAATATCACCAATTCACAGATGTATTTGACAGCACTCTAGACTCCTACCTGAACACTGTCTATATAACCTGACTATCCAAACAATAGGAGACTCATTACTATTCTTAGGACCTATCTACTCACTGTCAATGCTTGAGATGCAGACACTGTGGGAGTTTACTGATGAGAACATCAAGTCAGGTACTATCTAGCCTTTCTAATCTCCAGAAGGAGCTCTAGTTGTGTTTGTAAAAAAAAAAGAATAGAAACTTGAGATTGTATGTTGATTACTAAGGCCTTAACAAGATAACTCAAAAAAATTGGTATCCAATCCTGCTGATTTCTGACCTTCTGGATGCTCCTAAGAAAGCAAGGGTCTATATATAAACTTATATTAAATTTTTTACCTTGATATTGATTTATATTTAGCTTAAAATTAAGCACTTATGATTTAGATTTTAGGCACTTATGATTTAGCACGACTTGGATATTTAGCACTTATATCTTATTTAAGGCTTTTATTTTTAAAAATAAAGTTATGAGGTTAGCACTTATATAGTAGGATTTAGATTATTTATATTTTTATTTAGATTGAGAACTTAAAATAGATTTGAGAAATGTCTACCCCTTAGTGTACATTGCCAAAGATGATAAGTGGAAAATGGCCTTTAGGACCCAGTATAGGTCCTTTGAATAGTTGGTTATGCCCTTTGGACTATCAAATGCCCCTACAGCTTTTTAATGATTTATAAATGAGGTTTTTGGGAACTTACTGGACATTTGTGTAGTTGTCTACTCAGACTATATCTTAATTTACTCAAACAACCTAGAAGACTACTGAGGCCATGTGAAGGAGATACTACAATGTCTCTGAGCCTACAAGTTGTATGCCTTGCCTACAAAGTGCATATTCCACAAGAAGAGTATTGAGTTTCTAGGTTTCATACTGAGCCCCAAAGGTCTGACTATGGATGAGCAGAAGATGAAAACCATCCAAGATTGGCCAGTTCCTTGGCAGTTGAAAGAAGTCTAGTCATTCTTGGGATTTTCAAACTTCTATCAACAATTTATTTACAATTATTCTGATGTAGTAAACCCCCTCACTTGCCTAATACAAAAAGAGACTACTTGGTATTGGCCAGAAGACTGCTAGAAGGCATTTGAGACACTAAAAGAAGCATTTACTATAGTACTGGTATTAGTAAGATGGGATCCTGATTCCAAAATAATAGTAGAAACCAATGTCTCAGACAAAGCTCTAGCAGTAATCCTCTCAACTTACTCTAGGAAGGATATTTACCCTATAGTCTTCCACTCTAGAATATTCAGCAAAATGAAACTAAACTATAATATACATGACAAGGAACTATTAGTAATATTTGAGGCTTTTAAGAAATGGAAACATTACCTAGAGAGGACTTCCATCCCTATAGAAGTGTTTACTGACCACAAGAATCTCACCTATTTCTGTAACACTAAGCCCCTCTCTCAGCAATAGATGTGCTAGTCTGAGTTTCTATAATAGTTCAACCTTTTTATATGTTTTAGGCCAGGAAGGTTAGGGACAAAACCAAATGCCTTAACCTGTTATTAGGATATATACAATAAAGAACCAACAAGGGAACTAAATCAACAACCCATATTTACATCTAACCAACTATCAACAGGGCTTAATAATAACCCACAGAAACCCCTAAAATTACAAGTGGAAATTCTCCTAGACATAGGAGTACTTAACTCAGATATCAAATGGGCAGTAGCAGTGAATTCTATTTACTAAGAATACCTTGACACCACATAAGCCCAAAGGAATACTAGATAGACCATTGATATTAATGGATATCTACATTTCAAAGAACAAATCTTTGTACCTGATATAAGGGATCTCCAGTTATGCATACTAAGGTCAAAGTATGACTACATACTTGCAGGCCATCTAGGACAAACCAAGATACTACAGCTGGTCTACCAAGACTATACCTGGCCCAACCTAAGAACCTTCATCACTGACTATGTAAACTCTTGCAGTACTTGCTCTTGTAACAAAGCCAGGTACCATAAACTATATAGTATCTTAAAACAACTCTCCATTTCTCCTTAACCTTGAAAGTCTATATTGATGGACTTTATTAAATGATTACCTGAGTCAGAAGGCTATACAGATATATTAGTAATAATAGACAGACTCACAAAACAAGCAATATTTGTTCCAATATACAACTTAATTGACATAACAGCTCTTGCCAGTTTATTTGTCCAGAATGTCTTTTCCAAGTATAGAGTACCAAGTTATGTTATGTTGGACAGGAAGGTAGAGTTTGTCTCAAAATTCTTCCAGTTACTAGCCCAAGCTTTGAATATGAAATTGTACTTTTTGGCAGATTACCACCCAGAGGCCAATAGCCAAACCAAGTACACAAACTAGACTTTAGAGCAATATTTGCAAATCTGTTGTAATTATCAGCAATTCAACTGGTCTAAGCTCCTACCATTGGTAGAATTTACTTACAACAACACCCTCTTGTTTACTACAGGGGTGTTTTCCTTCTTTGCAAACAAAGAGTATTACCCTAGCATGCAAGTATAAACAGTCTAGGAGCTTACCTCACAATCAGCTGAAGTATTTGTAGCAGATCTAGAGAAAACTCATGAAGAACTGAATAGGCCATCACACAGGTACAAAGATGCTACCAAGGCCCAGCAGATACACAATAAGCTAAGGTACCTATGTTCCAAGCAGGAGATACAGTATATATCCTAGCAAAGTTTATCAGAACTACCCGATCTTCAAAGAAACTTTCAGAATGTTATCTAGGCCCATTTCCAGTGACAGAGAGGGTGGAGTTCTACTCTTATCTTGTGAAACTACCAGAACATCTTAGATTGATCCATTCTGTATTCTATATATCCCAGCTGGAACCAGCTTTTTCCAGTGCCATCCTGAACTGTACTAATCTATCCCTACCTCCCATTGAGATAGATGGGAACCTCGAATTTAAAGTAGTGCAAGTCCTTAACTCAAAATGAAACAAATATCAAACAAACCCTTTGATGTACTACATACGTTAGGCTGGATATGAAGGTACTTCAAAGGAATACTCTTAGCTCAATATAGCTAACTTAACAAATACTAGCAAATTACTTTCAGAATTCCATGTCATGAACTTGACTAAGCTGAACCCCAGCAATATACTGTCAAACTGATAAAAATTGTTATACAGAGGGATTATATAAGAACTTAGACTGTGGTGCCTTAGAACTACTCCTAGTCTGAGTTAACAAAGAGAACTCAATAGAGTTTCCATTCAATTGCTATACACTACTTATATACATTCTATATTTACTTCTATTTATAAAGTCCTGTATATCTCTTTTGAGTCATTCCCTCTCATGTGTCTGTTGATTTCCTAATTAAATAAAAAGAAAAAAAAGAAAAATAAATAATAACTTAGCTATTTGGCTGTGTCATAACAGATCAATCCCTAGTAGCAACTTGGTATTGGCCACAAGGGTGTGGCCATTGAAGAGGGGGTACTGTCACAGTCCCCCTGTGACTCACAGTCACACTACCTCATGCAAGGACTTTGTTACCCAAGTCACACTATTTACAATCATTTTCTGTCCTTTATACAAGTATACCAGAACCTCTAGTTATAAGTTAGTATTATATAATTATCTTCTCAGCTTTGTTCTTCACTTAGTAAACTCTTGTGAAAACCCAATCTTCATCTTGCCTTTTTCTGAACCCACCTTATTTGCAGTATTACAAGAGAGTTAGTGTAGAGGTTAATCTAGCTAACCAGCTGAGATCAATCAGTTAGGAATCACAGGGTCCCTACTTGACATATCCATGACAAAGAGTTATTAGTAATATTTGAGACTTTCAGAAAATGGAGGCATTATCTGGAGGGAATAGCAATGCCAGTGAACATTATCACCAATAACAAAAATTTAGAGTATTTTTGTGAATCAAAGCAACTGATACAGTATTAGGTACATTGGTCAGAATATCTAGCATAGTTTGACATGAAGATCAGGTTCAAACCAGGAAAATTGGAAACCAAGCCAGATACACTCATCCACAGATTGTCATGATACAGCCATTTTTGGCTAAGTCATTATTCATTTTCATTTTCTTTTCTTTTCTTTTAATTAGGAAATTGGTAGACGTGTGAGATGGAACAACTAAAAGAGATGTACAGGAGTTTATAAATAGAAGTAAACACAAGAGGTATATAAGTAGTGTACCATAATCAAATAAGAACTCTATCAAGTTTTCCTTGTCAACTCGGACTAGGAGTAGCTCTAAGATATCTTAGTCTAAGTCCTTATACCAGAACTCAATTCCCTTATTGGCACCGCTCATCACAGAGCCTTGCCACCTTTACTCTCTTATCTTCCTCAGTACCTGAGTGATACAACTCAGGACTACTATGACGTAGCTGGGCCCTAGGCTTAAGGGGACTTTGCAGTCAGTTAGGGACTGCAGGTGGAGGTGTGGTACCAAGCTTGGGTATCACTACTAAGACCTGACCTTACAATCAAGTGGGCTGGATAATTACTTGTACTCCTTTCATACTATAAACTTTGTACTACAGGTGCATTGTCATCTGTCTACACAGGAGATTAATGCTATATTCTTAAGAAGGTGTTTAGGTTAGAGATCCTCTCCTTGGGGTGATAGTATAACCATAGCATTAGGGCGGTAGTAAGTAGGGCAGTAGGTGTCTAGCTGGGTGAAGATCTTGCGCCCTAGTAGATGTAACATTAGTAAGATCATTCCTATTTTGACTTCTCTGGAGATATAGCACTATGTTTCTGGAACAATATAACTTTCTTATGGGCAGTATGCTCAACCAACAGTATGCCCTGGCCAAACTAAGGGGAAAAATAGAGGGAAGGGAAGAAAGGGTATGCTGGGGGTGTAGAAAGTTTGGGCACCTGGCCTGTAACTGCAGAAACAAGAAGGAAGAGGAAAAAGGGAAACCAATTCCTCAGAATAGATTTGAGGTGATAGCGAGTAGGGTAATGCAGTATGGGGTGAGGGGGGAAGTGAAAGTAAGGAAACAGAAAATAGTGGAGGAAGGGGTACAATGTTTCAGATGTCAGAGAATGGGACACTACAAGTGGGAGTGTCCAAATATTAAGAAGGAGAAGAAAAAGAGAAGTAAGGAAGTGGCATATACAGTCAGTCTGCAAAAGGTGCAGCAAGTAGGGAAGCTGGTGTATCCCAATTGGGAAAAGGTGCAGGAATACTGTGGAGTGGAGAATGTGCCAGAAGATGCACAGCTGTTGGAGTTAGGATGGATAACAGAAAAAGTTGTAGTGACCTACATAGGATGCAGATGGTGTGGAAAGAAAAGAATGCATAGGGAAAACAACAGAGGACAAGGAGTCCTCAGAGAAAGGAAGTTAGAGAAAGTCAAGTAGTATGGATGCCCAAAGCAAAGAAGGAAGGAAGAAGAAGTGGCGTGCCCTACAAAGGGAAAAGCACAGCAAAGAGATGCACAGGCAGAAGGTATAGTAAGAGAAGTGAGGAGAATGTTCAAAATACTGAAGGAGGTATGGATAGACATAGGAATAAAAAAGGTAGATACACATAAAGGCATAACAGTAAAAGCACTCCTAGACAGCAGCACAATGGAGATGTTTATGGATCAGAAGATGGCAGCAAAATATGGATTTAGACTGTAGAAATTGAAGAGACCGATAATGGTTAGAAATGTCAATGGAACCAATAACAGTGCAGGAGCCATTACCCATCAGATGGAAGCAAATGTGTACTACAAAGGCCACATAGAGAGAATGAGAATGGATGTATGCAATCTAGGAAAAACAGATGTTATATTGGAGATGCCATGGTTGTAAGCATACAACCCAGAGATAAATTAGGAGACTGGAGAAGTCAAGATGATGAGGTGCCCACCATTGTGTAGAAGGAATACAAGGCTAAAGGAGGAGAAGGTAAGAAAGAGAGTAAAAAGAGTAGTGATATTGGAAGAAGAGAAGATTGTGAGATGGGCAGTGGATGATAAGGAAGACTGGGAAAGAAAAGAAGAAGTCAAGATGGACTATAGAAAAATTGAGGAAATGGTATCCCAGAAATTTCTTAGGTGGAGAAAGGTATTTGGGAAAATGGAGTCAGAGAGGATGCCAACAAGAAAAATCTGGGATCATGCCATAGATCTCAAGGAGACGTTTAAACCATGAAAAGAAAGGATCTATCCTCTTTCCAAAGATGAGAAGGAGGAGGTTCAGAAATTTGTGGACGACCAGTTAAGAAAGAGGTATATTAGACCATTAAAGTCCCCTCAGATGTTACCAGTTTTCTTTGTGGACAAGAAAGATGGGAAGAAGAGGATGGTTATGGACTATCATAGCCTAAATGAACAAACCATAAAGAATAATTACCCTCTGCCACTAATTACAGATCTAATTGATAACATGGGGAGTAAGAAAGTATTCACCAAAATGGACCTACAATGGGGCTTTAACAATGTGAGGATAAAGGAGAGGGATGAATAGAAAGGAGCATTCACCACATACGTTAGATCCTTTGAGCCAACTGTCATGTTTCTTAGGATGACAAATTCACTAGCTACATTCCAAGTGATAATGAATGAGATCCTGAGAGATATGATTAATGAAGGAAAAGTAGCAGCATTTGTGAATGATATGCTAGTTGGGACAGAAACAGAAGAGGGACATGATGAGATAGTAGAAGAGGTCCTAAGAAGGTTAGAAGAGAATGATTTGTATGTCAAGCCAGAGAAGTATATATGGAAAGTAAGGAAGATTGGATTCCTGGAAGTAGTCATAGGACCTAGTGGAATAGAGATAGAGAAAAAGAAGATGGATGGGGTGCTGAGTTGGCCAGAGCCAAGGAATATGAAAGATATCAGGAAATTTTTAGGCCTTGCAAATTATTACAAGAGGTTTATTAAGGACTTTGCTTGAGTAGCTAGGCCAATGAATGTGCTAACGAGGAAAGACGTGAAGTGGAGGTGGGAAGGAGAAGAACAGACTGTATTTGACGAGCTCAAGAAGGCCTTCACAACGAGACCAGTACTAGCAGCCCCAGACTTAGACAAAGAGTTCAGGGTAGAAGTAGATGCCTCAAATTATGCAACTGGAGGAGTGCTCTCAATGAAGTGTTCTGACGACTTATGGAGACTGGTAGCTTTCATTTCAAAATCTCTAAATGATACAGAAAGGAATTACAAGATACATAACAAGGAAATGTTAGCAATAGTCAGATGTCTAGAGGCATGGAGGCATTTCCTAGAAGGAACAATAGTAAAATTCGAGATTTGGACAGATCATAAAAATCTTGAATACTTTATGAAAGTGCAAAAGTTGAATAGACAACAAGTTAGATAGGCACTGTATCTATCAAGATTTGACTTTGTGTTAAAACACGTTCCTAGAACAAAGATGGGAAAGGCAGACAGCCTGAGCAGGAGACCAGACTAGGAGGTTGGAGTAGAAAGAGACAATGAGGATGAGATGTTAGTAAAGAAAGAATAGTTAGAGAATAGAAGAACAGAGAAGATAGAAGTAATAGTGGAGGGAGTGGATCTATTGGAGAAAATAAGACAGTCAAGAGTAAGGGATGATAAAGTAGTTAAAGTAGTGGAAGAGATGAAATGAGCAGGAGTAAAAGTTCTAAGGGACGAAGAGTAGAGGGACATAGACGGTATAATGTATAAAGAAGAGAAGATATATATATCCAAGGATAAGGTGCTTAGAGCAGAAATAATCAGGCTACATCATAATATATCTGTAGGAGGACATGGAGGACAGTAGAAGATGGTGGAGCTAGTCACAAGAAATTTCTGGTGGCCAGGAGTAACAAAGGAAGTGAAGCAATATATAGAAGGTTGTGACTCTTGCCAGAGGAGTAAAAATCACACAGAACAGCTGGCAGGCAAATTAATGCTCAACTCGATACCTGAGAAACCTTGGATGCATATATTGGCAGATTTCATCACCAAACTGCCAATAGCACAGTGATATGACTCAATCTTAGTAGTAGTAGACAGATTAACGAAAATGGTCTATTTCATCCCTATTACAGAGAAAACATCAGCAGAAGGGCTAGCCAGGTTGTTTAGAGACAATATGTAGAAGCTGCATGGATTACCCAAGAGCATCATCTCAGACAGAGGACCACAGTTTGCAGCAGGATTAATAAAAGAGCTGAATCAAATGCTAGAGATTGAGAGCAAAATATTGACAGCATTCCACCCTTAGATAGATGACCAAATGGAGAGGGTTAATCAGGAATTAGAACAGTACCTAAGAATGTTCATTGACCACCAACAAGAACAATGGCCAGACTGGTTAGGAATGGCAGAGTTTGCCTACAACAATAAGGCATATTCAAGCACAAAGACATTACCCTTCAAGGCAAATTATGGACAAGATCCTAGAATGGGGTTTGAGACAAGAAGGAAAGGAAAATACGAGGGAGCAGAGAAATTCATGATAAAAATAAAGGAGATTTAGAAAGAAGCAAAAGCAGTGCTAGGAAAAGTGCAAGAAGAAATAAAGAAATATGTAGATAGAAAGAGGGCAGAAGTCAACAAGTATAAAGTAGGAGACTTAGTAATGCTAAGCACTAAGGATCTGAAATACCAAATGGTTGGAAGAAGGACAAAAAAGCTAATAGAGAGGTTCATAGGCTCCTACAAGATCAAGAAGATTATATCATCAAATACAGTGGAATTAGAACTACCTAGCACAATAAAAATACATTCAGTAGTTAATGTCAGTAGAATACAAAGATATGTAGAGCAAGTAGAAGGGCAGAGAAAGGAGCAACCAGCTCCAGTTGTAATTG
>Ga0153949_1000191_pt1 | contig 20364 bp, 16 predicted proteins | sample TSNJ033MetaG_FD_104705 | JGI IMG/M metagenome (GOLD analysis project Ga0153949, IMG submission 104705) | Attine ant fungus gardens microbial communities from New Jersey, USA - TSNJ033 MetaG | ecosystem: Host-associated > Fungi > Mycelium > Unclassified | place: USA: New Jersey, Wharton State... | reverse complement strand
GAACCGAGAAAATCCCTAAACTTCCGGGTACAGTCTAGCGCGGTTGAGTTATAGTAAATGTGAACATGCGGGTGCGGCCTGTCACTATGCGACACCACAAAAAAGGCGTGTTTACCTTTCGTCAATACGTCATAAACGCAAATAACAAAAACCCGCGCAATAAGCGGTTTACCTAACAAAAAGCAACATAAACGGGACGCAAATATAAAATAGCGTCCTGTTTTTTGTTGCCCGGGCACAGAAAGGAGCGGCCACATGAGCATAAAAGAACAGCTACAAAACACGCCGGAGCGCGGCAAGGAAATCACAGGCCAAGAACTTATGGCGTTAGAGCGTTTTGCGGAAGATACCCGGCACATGATAGTCTTTGACGTTCTCACATGGGATTGTCCCGTTGGAGATAAAGGCGAGCGCGTCCGTATCTTCCTCACCGACGAGGGATATACAAAAGCCCTTGAATCCGAGGGGCGCGGCGAAATGAAAATAGTGCGACACGCCCGCGTCCGCAGGGGTGATATTTCCTATGACGCGCCGGAGCGCGACCATGAAATCTATTAGCACAATATAAACCGTTTAGGGCAAGGCCGAGAGTAAAAAACTCCCGGCCTTTTTTATTGCCCGGAGAGTGGAAAGGAGCTTTTAATTATGGCGGTATTCCGCATTGAGAAAACGCAGAATTACACGGTTATGTCTAATCACCACTTGCGAAACGCGGGCTTGACGCTGAAAGCAAAAGGGCTATTGTCGCAGATTTTGAGCCTCCCGCCGAGTTGGGACTACACACTTAAAGGCTTGTCGCATATCAACCGGGAGAGCTTGGACGCGATACGGAGCGCGGTACAGGAATTGGAACGGGCGGGATATATCACCCGTTCACGGGAGCGGAAAGAAAACGGACAGCTTGGCGGCGCGGAATATATCATACGCGAACAGCCGCAGGAGGGCTTTACGCCGGACAATGACCCTACCCCGCCTATATCCGACCCGCCTACGCGGGAAGAACCTACGTCGGAAAATCCCACACAGGTTAATTCTACATTGGAAAAGACCACGCAATTAAATAAAGAAAGCATATTAAGTAAAGAAAAATCAATTACTGATTCATCAAGTACCGATTCCATTCCTATCCATTCCCCTGACCCCTTGCCTTTTGGTGAAGCGGCTGCGCCGCCGGAAAGGAACGGAACGGAAAAGAGCATGAGCGCATTTGAAATATACCGGGAAATCATACAGGAGAATATCGAGTATGACATTATGATAGAGCGTTACCCGTGTGACAAAGACCGCATTAACGAGATTACCGACCTCATGCTTGAAACCGTCTGCACGGCAAAAAAGACACTACGCATAGCCGGGGACGATTACCCCGCCGAGCTTGTCAAGGCAAAGTTTTTGAAGCTCCATAGCGGACATTTGGAGTTTGTGCTTGACTGTCTGAAAAAGAACACGACGGACATACGCAATATCAAAAAATATATGCTTGCCGTCCTGTTCAACGCGCCCAGCACGATAGACAGCTATTACACCGCGCTTGTCGCGCACGATATGGCCAACGGCCTCATATAAGGGGGCGGCGGCTATGATAGTGGGATTACATGACGCGGAGCGCGACCATATGCCCGGTAAATCGTTCCCTAATTTCGCGCTGATGAAAATATCGGCTTATCACAAAGCACGGGGCGATACCGTCGAATGGTGGAACGCGCTATATAATTCAGATTACGGCGCGGTATATTCAAGCAAGGTTTTTGACTTCACGCCGGAAAATCCGTACTTGCCGGAAAATACAATCAAAGGCGGCACAGGCTACGGGCTGTATGCGGAGCTTCCCCCGGAGATAGACGGCCTTTTCCCCGATTATTCCATATACCCGGAATGTGATTACGCAATAGGCTACATAACGCGGGGCTGTCCGAATCGGTGTAGATGGTGTGTTGTGCCGGAAAAAGAGGGACAAATACGGCCTTACGCGGACTGGCGGGACACTGTACGGCAAGACACAAAAAAGCTCGTTCTGATGGATAACAATATTCTGGCGAGTGATTACGGCATAGAACAGCTTGCGGAGCTTGCCGGGACGGATTACAGAATAGACCTCAATCAAGGCATGGACGCGAGGCTTGTAGACGAGAGGATAGCGGATATTATCGCCCGTTTGAAATGGATTAAGTATATCCGTTTCAGTTGCGACCAGATACAGCAGATTGAAGCGATAGAGAACGCCGCCGCCCTGCTATTGAAGCGCGGCGTTAAACATTATCGCTTGTTTATATATCTGCTTGTAACGGGCGACATTGAAAACGCCGTTTACAGAGTGGAACGGCTGAAACGGCTAAAAAGCATAAGTATATACGCCCAATCGGAGCAGAACCCGGCGCGGGGCATCACGCCCAACAGAGCGCAAAAAGAGTTTTCACGCCGTTATGTTTACGGCAATTACTACAAAAAAGAAACATGGGCGCAATTTTGCGAAAGGACTAATTTCAAATATGGGTAACGAAAGGGGGACAGACCCATGCAGGACGAAATCAACGAAAAAACAATCAATCTTGCCGTCCGCGTCGGTAAAGCCACAGCCGACGAAATAAAAAAGGCGATTGAAAAGCTATTAGCTGATTTGGAAAGTGGTAAATACAGCAATACAAACCTAAAAAAAGCCTTTACGGGCGATAAAACACCGGAGCTAAAACACGGCAAGCAGACGCTAAAACAGCTATCCAAGCATAATGACGGACTTTCCTCCGTGGAACTCAAAGACCCGGATTTACGGCTTTTACACCGCCATATGAAAAAGCATAACGTCGATTTTGCCGCAGTCAAGGACGGCAAGGGCAAGTATACCCTGTTTTTCAAGGGCAAGGACGCGGACAGCGTAACCCATGCTTTCAAGCAGTACACGCAAAAACTTGTGAAACAGGCAAGCCGTAAGCCGTCTATTAACAAGACGCTGGCGGCGGCAAAAGCAGCGGCGCAAGCTCTCAACAACGGGCGGAACAAGGTAAAAAACAAGGACAGGGGGGCAAGGTGATTATGAAGCCGGATATAAAAAAGCTCGTTATCATGGGTCTGCCCTTTGTGCTGTTTTTCTATCTCGCGGACAAGTGCGGTCAAGCGTTCCGGCTGGCCGTGGGCGCGGACGTTAGCGCGAAAGTGTTAAATCTGCAAGGCGGCTTTGCCGCCGCGTTCAAAAATCCCCTGCCAAGTTTTCACCCGCAGGATTTACTTGTGGGCGCAATCGGCGCGGCGTTAATCGCCCTTGCGCTCCACATGAAAAAGGCAAATGCCAAGAAATACCGCAAAGGCATAGAATACGGTTCGGCGCGTTGGGGCACGCAAAAAGACATAGCCCCGTATATAGACCCCGATTTTAATAACAATGTGCTTTTGACGCAGACTGAAAGGCTCACCATGAACAGCCGCCCGAAAAATCCCGCCAATGCGAGAAACAAAAACGTGCTTGTAATCGGCGGGAGCGGAAGCGGCAAAACAAGATTTTTTGTTAAGCCAAATATCATGCAAATGCACTCGTCGTATTGCGTTACAGACCCGAAAGGCACGATTCTAATTGAGGTTGGACAGCTATTAAGGCGCGGCGGCTATGATATAAAAATCCTCAACACAATAAACTTTGCAAAGTCAATGAAATATAATCCCTTTGCTTACTTGCGGAGCGAGAAAGATATATTAAAACTCGTTACGACTATCATAGTCAATACCAAAGGCGAGGGCGAAAAAAGCACAGAGGATTTTTGGATAAAGGCCGAAAAACTCTTTTATACCGCGTTAATCGGCTATATTTTCTACGAGGGGCGCGAGGACGAAAAGAACTTTATTACGTTTCTTGACATGGTAAACGCCAGCGACGCGAGAGAGGACGACGAGGACTATAAAAATCCCGTGGATTTGATGTTTGAGAAGTTGGCGAAAAAAGACCCGGAACACTTCGCCGTGCTTCAATATCTCAAATTTAAGATGGCGGCGGGCAAAACCGCGAAAAGCATACTCGTGTCTTGCGGCGCAAGGCTTTCACCCTTTGATATTAAAGAGCTTCGCGCCCTCATGGAATATGACGAGCTGGACTTAGATACCATAGGCGATAAGAAAACTGCGCTTTTCGTTATCATCAGCGACACCGATAGCACATTTAACTTTGTCGCGGCCATGATGTACTCACAGCTTTTTAACTTGCTTTGTGACAAGGCAGATGATTTTTACGGTGGGCGGCTACCCGTTCACGTCCGGCTACTTTTAGACGAGTTCGCAAATATCGGCCAGATTCCGCAGTTTGAGAAATTAATAGCGACCATCAGGAGCCGGGAAATCTCGGCTTCTATCATTTTGCAGAGCCAAGCGCAATTAAAATCAGCGTACAAGGACAACGCGGACACTATCGCCGGGAATTGTGATACAACCCTGTTTCTCGGCGGCAAGGAAAAAAGCACATTAAAAGATATGTCGGAGCTACTCGGCAAGGAAACAATCGACAGTTTCAACACTTCGGAAAGCCGGGGACAATCGCCGACGCATGGCCTTAATTATCAGAAAATGGGAAAGGAGCTAATGAGCCAAGACGAAATAGCGGTGATGGACGGCGGGAAATGTATCTGTATGCTACGCGGCGTGAGGCCGTTTTTATCGGCCAAGTTTGATATAACCAAACACCCGCGCTACAAGTACCTTTCCGACTTTCATAAGAAAAACGCCTTTGACGTGGAAAAGTACCTTGCCCGTTTGAGAAAGCCGCGCCCGCCTGTCACGCCGGAGGAACCCTTTTACTTTTGCGAGTTGGAGGACAGCCCCGGCGACGTTGGCATGATTGAGGACGCGGACGCTATCGGGGAAATCGAAAGCGAGGGATAAGCGAACATGACGAAATCACCGCCATACCGGGCGAGGGATTCCCCCTTGCCGCGCCGCCGCCGTGAAAATAACGGCGGTTTTTTTATACCCTTTTTCACGCGGCAAAACGCCGGGAATAACAACAAAAATCATATTTTGGAGGTAATATCATGGAGTTTTTTACAAAGGCAATAGACGTATTACAAATGCTCGTTATCGCATTAGGCGGCGGTCTTTGCGTATGGGGCGGTATCAACTTGTTAGAGGGGTACGGACAAGATAACCCAGCCAGCAAAAGCCAGGGAGTGAAACAGCTTGTCGCGGGGGGAGGCGTGGCACTAATCGGCTTGGTGCTTGTGCCTTTGCTGTCCGGGCTTCTTCACACTTAATCAAGCTGGAAAGGAGCGCGTAAATGCAGAGCATACTTGACGCTATAACAAACTGGATAAAAGAATTACTCATAGGAGCTATCGAATCCAGCTTAACAGGTATGTTCGGGGACGTGAACGAGAAAGTAGGGACGATAGCCGCCGAGGTTGGGGCGACACCGCAAGCGTGGAACGATAATATTTTCAGCATGATTCAGACGCTTTCGGAAACCGTCATTTTACCAATCGCGGGGATAATCATAACCTATGTTCTATGCGCGGAGCTAATCGGCATGGTAATAGATAAAAATTCCTTGCACGAAGTAGACACGTTTATGTTTTTCAAATGGTTCTTCAAGGCGTGGGTGGCGGTGCTTATCGTCGCCCACACCTTTGATATTACAATGGCCGTGTTCGACGTGGCGCAACACATCGTATCGGGCGCGGCCGGAGTAATACACGGAAGCACGGCGATAAACATAGACGCGGCCATAGCCGCCATGAACCTTGAAGCATACGGAATCCCCGAACTACTGCTATTGACGCTGGAAACATTCATAGTCAGCTTTTGCCTGAAAATCATGTCGGTAATAATAACCGTCATTCTCTACGGGCGCATGATTGAAATATATTTGACCTGTTCCGTCGCGCCTATCCCCCTCGCCACAATGGCTAATAAAGAGTGGGGACAGACAGGCACTAACTTTTTGCGCGGGCTTCTCGCGCTCGGTATTCAGGGCTTTTTCCTCATGGTGTGCGTGGGGATTTACGCCGTCTTGGTAAACGACATGATAATCGCAACCGACGTACACAGCGCGATATTTTCCGTGGCGGCTTACACCGTTTTGCTTTGCTTCGCCATGATGAAAAGCGGGAGCCTTGCGAAATCAATCCTACATGCGCATTAAAGGGGGCTATCATTTGAAAAGCATTATGGACATGGAACCCGAACAGCGGGAGGCGTTGCTATTTTGGATTAAGGATATGGGCGGTAAAGACCCAATTATCATAATCGACCCGTATAACAATCTTTCAACGATGGGAGGTTTGAAAATGGATATACCACAGGAAACGCGGCGGGAAAGTTTTGAAAGCGCGAAACAGGACGCGGCTACACGTCGGCGCGTCATACTTGAAATACTCACGGAACACGGCGGCATGACGGCGCGGGAAGTGGCCGGGGAGCTTCACAGGCGCGGCATTACGCCGACGGACGAGCGCAATTTTGCCGCGCCCCGGTTGACGGAGCTATACAAAGCCGGAAAGGTAACGACCACAGGGAAAAAGATATGCCCACAGACCGGGCGCAACGTCGCGGTGTGGGCGGTAAAAGCTAAGATAGAATAGGGACGCAAAACTCACAGTATCCCATTTCAACAAGGGCAAATTGATAACGCTCCAATATAGGACGGCTTTCATCAAGCTGTTTGCCCTCTTTCGTTAAGGCTTCACCAATCGAACCCCAAAAGCGTCCCACTTCATCGGCAGTATGCGGGACTTCAAAAACGAGATATGCACCCGGTGGTAACGTACCGCGCTGTATAGCAGTATCTTCAAGCACCTTATCGGTCACAAAGCATACATCATAGCGGCATTGTTCCGGCGGGGTGATTGCGGCGTTATCCTGCGCTATTCCGTATATCGTGCCATTGCCGCCCCAAAGATTTTGACCGCGTATTCACTCTTTCATATCTTGCATGAGCTTATAGTTCTGCTCACCGTATGCGCCTGTACGACGCATATAAACTATTGGACTGGCGGGGATATTTTCTACATGGATTTGCATTTTTATCTTCCTTTCCGTGTGGGATAATCCAAGCCTAACAGGTTATAAAATTTATTTCAACAACAAAATTAAAATGTTTATTGCAAAGGAGGTATCTACATTGGCTTATGTATCAATTCCGAAAGACTTAACGCGGGTAAAAACAAAATTCATACTCGGCCTTACAAAACGGCAAGCGGTATGTTTCGGCGGAGCGGCGGCAACGGGATTGCCGCTTTTCTTTTTGCTAAAAACATTCCTGCCCGTGAGTACGGCGGCGTTCCTCATGGTGATTGTCATGCTGCCGTGGTTTTTATTCGCCTTGTATGAGAAAAACGGCCAGCCGCTTGAAAAATTCCTGCGGTGCGTTATCGACGTGAAACTGAAACGCCCGAAGATACGGACATATCAGACCAACAACCTATACGCCGCCACGGGGCGGCAAATACAGCTTTACAAGGAGGTACAGAGCATTGTTAAAGGCAAAAAATAAAGAACCGGGCGCGAAAAAGGGCGGTATATTCGCCAATATCTTCCGGCGTCGGCGGGTGGATAAAGCCATAACCGCCGCCAAAGACGACCCGAATAAGCCGCAGAGCGTACAAGCGTCAATCCCCTACCTTGCCATGTACCCGGACGGCGTTTGCAGGGTGACGGAGCGGTTTTATAGCAAGACGCTTGAATTTGCCGACGTGAACTATATGCTTGCGGACAAGGACGAGCAGACGGCCATCTTTGAAAACCTTTGCGACTTTTACAACTACTTCGACCCGTCCATATCAGTGCAGGAAACCTTTATCTGCCACAGGGCGGCAAAAGAGGATTTTCACAAAGCCATTGAAATACCGCTTGTGGGCGACGATTCCGATTATATCCGGGACGAGTACGACGGCATTTTGAAAACACAGCTTGAAAAAGGCAACAACGGGCTTGTGCGGACAAAATACCTCACATTCGGGATAGAGGCCGACAGCCCCCAAATGGCGAAGTCGCGGCTTGCCCGGATTGAAACCGACATACGGGGTCATTTCAAGATGATGGGCGCGGCGGCTTATTCCCTGTCCGGCAAGGAGCGGCTTGCGGCCATGCACAGCGTTTTACATCTTGGCACAACGGAACCTTTCGCCTTTGATTGGGACTGGCTGGCGAAAACGGGCATGAGTACGAAAGATTACATTGCCCCTACGTCCTTTCACTTTGGCGAGGGGCGCACGTTCCGCATGGGCGGGAAAATCGGCGCGGTGAGCTTTTTGCAGATTATGGCTCCCGAACTCAACGACAGGATTTTAGCGGACTTTTTAGAGGTTGACGGCAATGTGGTTGTCAATCTGCATATCCGCAGTATCGACCAAAACGAGGCCGTGAAGATGATTAAACGCAAACTCACGGACATAGACGGCATGAAAATCAATGAACAAAAGCGGGCTGTCCGTTCCGGCTACGACTACGAAATCCTGCCCTCCGACCTGAACACTTACGGCGACGAGGCGAAAAAACTGCTCAAAGACTTGCAGAGCCGCAACGAGCGTATGTTTCTCTTGACCGTGCTTGTGCTGAACGTGGCCGGGTCAAAACAAGCTCTTGACAACCGCGTGTTTCAAATGTCGGGTATCGCCCAAAAACACAACTGCGCCCTGCACAGGCTGGATTATATGCAGGAGGCGGGGCTTATGTCCAGCTTGCCGCTTGGCTTGAACCAAATCCCCATACAGCGCGGGCTAACCACCTCCGGCGCGGCGGTGTTCATCCCGTTCATCACGCAGGAGATATTTCAGAGCGGCGAGGCGTTATATTACGGGCGCAACGCCATTTCCGGCAACATGATAATGGCTGATAGATTGAGCTTGAAAAACCCAAACGGGCTAATCGTAGGCACTCCCGGAAGCGGAAAATCCTTTGCGGCCAAGCGCGAGATTACAAACGCCTTTCTAATCACGCGGGACGATATAATCATCTGCGACCCGGAAAATGAGTATTCGCCCCTTGTGGAAGCCCTGCACGGTCAGGTTATCCGCATTTCACAGAACAGCGCGGACTATGTGAACCCTATGGATATTAACGTAAATTACAGCGAGGACGAAAACCCGCTTGCGCTGAAATCCGACTTTATCCTTTCCCTTTGCGAGTTGATTATAGGCGGGAAAAACGGGCTTGAACCCGTGGAAAAGACGGTGATAGACCGCGCCGTTAGAAACGTCTACAGGGACTTTTTCGCGGAGGCGGCGGCAAGCGGCGGCGAGGTTGACCCGGCCAAAATGCCAATACTTGAAGATTTATACGACGAGTTACGCAGACAGCCGGAAACCGAAGCGCAGCGCGTGGCGACCGCGCTTGAAATCTACGTCCACGGCTCTTTGAACGTGTTTAATCACAGAACCAACGTAAACGTCAATAACCGTATTGTCTGCTTTGACATTAAACAGTTAGGCAAACAGTTAAAAAAGCTTGGTATGCTGATAATCCAAGACCAGGTTTGGAACCGGGTAACGCAGAACCGGGCGGTAAAAAAGGTGACGCGCTACTACATGGACGAGTTCCATTTGCTCTTTAAGGAGCCGCAGACCGCCGCCTATTCCGGCGAGATTTACAAGCGTTTCCGCAAATGGGGCGGTATGCCGACAGGGATAACCCAAAACGTCAATGAGCTTTTGGAAAGCCCCGAAATACGCAATGTCCTTGAAAATTCGGACTTCCTGCTTATTCTCAACCAAGGGGCGGGCGACAGGGAAATACTTGCCAAGCAGTTAAACATATCGCCTAAACAAATGGCGTATGTGACCCACTCCGAACCGGGCGAAGGGCTGATAATTTTCGGGAGCGTGATACTGCCTTTTGTCGATAAATTCCCGGAAAATACCATGCTGTATAAAATCATGTCAACCCGGTTATCGGAAAGCGTGTCATAAGGGGGGCGGCGGCATGGAAACTAACATCATTTTACAGGGCGACAGCGCGGAAGTGCTGAAAACCCTGCCCGCCGATAGCGTCCATTGTTGCGTAACTTCCCCGCCGTATTACGGCTTGCGTGATTACGGGACGAATGGACAAATCGGACGCGAGGAATCGCCGGAGCAATATATAGAGCGGCTTGCCGCCGTGTTCCGCGAGGTTTGGCGCGTGTTGCGTTCTGACGGTACGCTTTGGCTGAACATTGCGGACACCTATTGCGGCACAGGGAGCAAGGGCAACCACTACGACCCGAAAAACCCGAAAGGCAGGACAGGCCAGCAAGTGGCAATCAACCACAACGCGGCCGGGTGCAAGCATAAAGACTTAATCGGCATACCGTGGCTTTTAGCGTTTGCCTTGCGCTCTGACGGCTGGTATTTGCGGAACGCGGCCATTTGGGAAAAAGGGAACGCCATGCCGGAGAGCGTGAAAGACCGCTTGACCCGCAGTTACGAATTTGTGTTTTTGCTTGCCAAGTCAAAGAAATATTACTATGACGCGGCGGCAATCGCTGAACCCGTCGCGGAGGCCTCAATAACGCGCTTGAAAGGCGGGCGCGGCTTGCACAAGTACGCGGATAGCATACCGGGGCAATCGGCGCAGGGCATTAACAGGCCACGGGCGGCGGGAGCGATACCCGCCGAGGAAATCCCCGTATTCCGCAACAAACGCGACGTTTTCCATATCAACACCGCGCCGTATGGCGGGGCGCATTTCGCGGCTTTCCCGCCGAAGCTGGCCGAAACGTGCATACTGGCGGGCTGTCCACCGGACGGTATAGTGCTTGACCCGTTTATCGGGAGCGGCACGGCGGGGCTTGTGGCGGTACAGACCGGGCGGCGGTATATCGGCATTGACATAAACGCCGAATATTGCCGCCTTGCTGATGAACGCATAAACAGCGCGGGAAAAGGAGGCGATAAATCTTGAAAGAGCTAAAAGCCCCGGAGAAAATCACGCAACAAATGACCCGCGGCGGCGCGGTTGAGGTAAACAAGGCCACAGGGAGCGCGGAGCGTATCAGCGCGAGAGAGCTTGACGTTTCCCCGGACACCAACAGCGCGGAGCTTCTTACTGGCGCGGTTGACCGGGTATTATCGGAGCGGCGGGCTTTGAAAAAACGGGCGGTGCGAAAAGAAAACGCCAAGATATTCAAGCGCGTCCACCGTAGCCCGGAAACCTCACGCTTGCAGTTTACCGACGCGGAACGGGCAGACCCCGCGCTATCCCCGTATATCAAGAAATCAGACAAAGCCGCAGACCGTTACGAAAAGACGCGGGCGCGGGTACCGAAAGAAAAAGTTTTGTCCATAGAGCGCGTTTCGGATGAACCCGCAGGGAGATCCAAAACGCGCTTAACTTTTCGGGAGCGCGACAAGCCGCCAAACGGCAAATTAACCCATACCCTTAAACGTCCGGGGCGCGAGGCCGCTCTTGCCGCCCATAGCGAGGTTAGAAAATCCGACAACACGGGCATTGAGGCGGCGCACTTTGCGGAACGCCGAGCCGAGGGCGCGGCGCGGAAAATCGGCGCGGGATATAAGCATTTGAAATTCCGTCCATACCGCGCCGCCGCCAAAGCCGAGGAAAAGGCGTTTAAGGCCAACGTCAATGCGCTCTATGAGCGCAGTTTACGACTTGACCCGGAGCTTGCCGACGCGAACCCGGTAAAAAAGGCTTGGCATAAGCGGAAAATCAAACGGGATTACGCTAAATCGTTCCGGCAGGGCAACCTTGACCGCGTAAAGCAAACGGCGGCGACAGCGAAGAAAGCGGCGCAAAAGGCGAAAGAAACCACGGAAAAAGCCGTAAAATTCGCCGTGCGCCATTGGAAAGGGCTGTTGTTATTCGGCGGCGCGTTGTTGCTTTTAATAATGCTTGTCGCGGGATTAGGCTCTTGCGCGTCCATGTTCGGCGGCGGCTTCAATGCCGTTATCGGCACTTCCTACACCGCCGAGGACGCGGACATTACAGGCGCGGACGCGGATTATACCGCGTTGGAATCACAGCTTGCGGCGCGTATCGCCAATATTGAAAGCGAGTACCCCGGCTACGACGAGTACAGGTTTTCGCTTGACGAAATCGGGCATGACCCTTTCGAGCTTGCAAGCTATCTGACCGCAAAATTCAACGGATACACGCGGGAACAGGTACAGGCCGAGCTTGCCGCGCTGTTTAATCAGCAGTATACGCTTACCCTTACCCCCGTGACGGAAGTACGGTACAGGACGGAAACGAGAACGGGACATTACACCGACGCGGACGGAAATTCGCACAGATACACCTATACCGTACAAGTGCCGTACAACTATTACATTTTGAACGTGTCGCTTACAAACCGTTCTCTTGGGAGTGTCGCGCTTGCCAACCTCACGCCGGAACAGGCCGAAATGTACGCCGTTTACATGGAAACCAAAGGCAACAAGCCGGAGCTATTCGCGGATAATGTGTATGTCAATCGCGGCGAATACACGGATTACGACGTTCCCCCGGACGCGCTGACGGATTCCCGTTTTGCGGCTATGTTGCAGGAGGCCGAGAAATATCTTGGTATGGCGTATGTTTGGGGCGGTTCGTCGCCGTCTACAGGCTTTGACTGTTCGGGATATGTGAGTTATGTAATCAACCAATCCGGCGTTGGGAGCGTCGGGCGCATGACGGCCAACGGGCTTTTTAACTATTGCGCCATTATACCAGCGTCCGAGGCGCAACCGGGCGACTTGATATTTTTCCAAGGGACATACGATACAAGCGGCGCGTCCCACGTCGGTATCTACGTCGGGGACGGCATGATGATTCATTGCGGCAACCCCATTAGTTACACAAGCGTTACGACAAACTACTGGACAAACCATTTTCTGGCTTACGGCAGATTGCCATAGTATCAATATTTTAACACAAGAAAGGAGCGCAGACCATGAATAAACTTGAAAAAATCGCACTTCAAGAGCAGAAAACGCGGGAGAAAATCGCGGCTATGCAAGCTATCTTGAAACAGATTGACGGCCAGCGGGCGGAACAGGAAAATTTGCAGATTGTCCAGCAAGTACGGGCTTTGCGGCTGTCGCGTAATGAACTGTACGCCTTTTTAAGCGGCGGGGCTTTGCCCGCGTCATTGGCCGGGGCGATTGCCGGCGGCGACGCGCCGGAGCCGGAAACGGTTTACTCACGGCGCGGCAGAAAAAGCCATGACGCGCCGGAAACGGAAACGCCGGAGGGCGATACCGAAACAACAAATCATTTTGAAAGCGAGGGCATGAACAATGAGGAATAAAAAGACTTTGCGCGTATTAACCGCGCTGATAGCCGCCGTGATACTTTGCGGCATAATGGCCGCGCCCATGACGGCATACGCCTACACGGACGAGGACGCGGAACCCGAAACGGAACCCATCACCGAAGCCGAGCCGGAACCCGAAAGCACAACGGAACCCGTTTCCCTGACCCCGGACGGCAATTTAACCCTTGTTGACGATATTTCCGGCGAACAGACCGAAGATAAACAGTTTATAACCGTTGTTACCAAAAGCGGCAATTACTTTTATCTGATTATTGACCGCGCCGGGGACAGGGAAAATGTGTACTTCCTGAACCTTGTGGACGAGGCCGATTTACTGGCGATTATTGAGGGCGATAACAAGCAGACAACCGCAACCATCACGCCCGTTGAAACTACGCCGGAACCGACCACCACCCCGGAAGAAACCACGACGGAGACGGAAAAGAGCAACACGGGCGGGCTGCTGATTGTAATACTTCTCTTAGTGGCATTGGGCGGCGGCGCGGTTTATTATTTCAAAGTCTTGAAACCAAAGCAGGGAGCGAAAGGCAATACGCAACTATCCGAGCTTGACGAGTTTGATTTTGACGAGGACGAGGACGAATTAAGCGGCGGGGACACGGGCGAACAGGACGGCGCGGATTATGACGGCGGCGGGGAAATGCCGGATTTTACGGATTTAGAGCCACCTGCCCCGGATTCCCCGCTTGACGGCTACGGCGACGATTTCACGTTTGGCATTGATGAAAGCGAGGGCAAATAATGAGTGTTTTAGTGATTGCGGAAAAACCGAGCGTGGGAATGAGCTTGGCGGCCGTCTTGGGCGCGAGGACGCGCAAAGACGGCTACACCGAGGGAAACGGCTATATTGTTTCGTGGTGCGTCGGCCACCTTGTAGGGCTTGCAGACGCATACGAGTACAACGAGCAATACGGCAAATGGCGGCGCGAAGATTTACCCATTGTGCCGGACGATTGGAAATACGTCATTTTCGACGGCAAGAGAAAACAGTTTGACACCTTGCGCGGCCTGATGAACCGCCCGGACGTGGAAAGCCTTGTATGCGCCACAGACGCGGGGCGCGAGGGGGAGCTAATTTTTCGTTTCGTGTACCAAATGGCGGGCTGTAAAAAGCCGTTTTCCCGTTTGTGGATTTCCAGTATGGAAGAAAGCGCGATAAAAAAGGGCTTCGCGGAACTCCGCGACGGCCACGACTACGACCCGTTATATTACTCCGCTATATGCAGGGCTAAAGCCGATTGGCTGATAGGCATAAACGCCACGCGGCTATTTTCTACCCTGTACGGCAAGACCCTCAATGTCGGCAGGGTGCAGACCCCGACGCTTGCCATGCTGACGGAACGGAGCGCGAAAATATCCGGCTTTGTCAAAGAAAAATACCATATTGTGAGGCTGGACTTGAACACAAGCGGCGGCGCGATTGCCGCCCAGGGCGAACACATCAAAAGCATAGAGGACGCGAAAGCGATACAAACGGCTTGCCACGGACGGCAAGCCGTTTGTACTTCCCTCACGAAAGAGCAAAAAACCGTTTCCCCGCCGAAACTCTTTGACCTGACGGCATTACAGCGCGAGGCCAACCGCCTGTTTGGGTACACGGCGCAACAGACCCTTGACGCGGCGCAAAAGCTGTATGAAAGCAAGTTAATCACCTATCCCCGAACGGATTCGCGCTATATCACTTCCGACATGGCGGCGGGGCTTCCGGCACTCACGCAGACCGCCGCCGCGTTTATTGGCGGCGCGGCTGTTCCTGTAAACACCGCGCAAGTGGTAAACGACGCAAAGGTTAGCGACCACCACGCCATAATCCCCACCGCCGAGCTTGGCAAGGCTGATATTTCAAAGCTGACCGACACCGGGCGCAATATTCTTTCCCTCACCGCCGCCCGCCTTGTGTGCGCCGTGGGCGAAAAACACGTTTACGAGGCGGTAACGGCGGCTTTTGAGTGTGGCGGTCATTCTTTCACGGAAAAGGGAAAAACCGTTATAACGGACGGCTGGAAAGCAACGGAAAACCGTTTTACTTACGCGCTGAAGCTCAAAGACGAGGACGGCAACAACGACGGCGGCGCACTCCCCATAATAGCCGAGGGGCAGAACTTTGAAAACGCCGCCGCCACGGTCACGGAGCATTACACGCAACCCCCGAAACCCTACACCGAGGACACTTTACTTTCCGCTATGGAAAACGCAGGCGCGGAAGATACCACCGACGAGGCCGAGCGGCGCGGGCTTGGCACTCCGGCCACCCGCGCCGCCGTCATTGAAAAACTTGTAAACGGCGGTTTTATTACCCGCAAGGGACGGCAACTAATCCCCACCCCGGACGGCGAAAATCTGATTGCAATACTCCCCGGCGCGTTAAAATCCCCGGCTTTGACAGCGAAATGGGAAAACGCATTGACGCAGATAGCCAAAGGCGGGGAAATGCCGGACGGCTTCATACGCGGCATTGAGGACATGGCGCGGTCATTGGTTACGGACAACGCCGCGCCTGCCGAGGAATACAAGAGCCTTTTCACGGCGCGGGAATCCGTTGGAGCTTGCCCTCGTTGCGGTAAAAACGTATTGGAGAGTAAAAAGAATTTCCATTGTGAAAACCGGGATTGCGGCTTTGTCATGTGGAAAAATGACCGCTTTTTTACGAGCCGGAAAAAGGAGCTTACAAAATCTATCGCCGCCGAGCTTCTTAAAACGGGAAAGGCGGCGGTCAAGGGTATGTATTCCGAGAAAAAACAAAAAACCTTTGACGCTGTTATCCTGTTGGCCGACACGGGCGGGAAATACGTCAACTACCGTTTTGAAATAAACGCCGGGGAACGTACCGGGGCATAGGCGTTTATGATTACCCGCAAGCATAGGAACAACAGCACGCTAAAGCGTACCATTGTTCCGTCAAACCGCCGCCCCCTTGCCCTTGCGGTCAAGGGAACCCCTGACGCGGCGGTTTTGCTTGTCGGGGAAATATCCCCGAACCCCTCTTGTGGGAAGCGTCCCACACCCTCTAAAACTGCCCCGCGTACCGGGACAATGAAAAAATCCCCGTTTCCGGGGAATGAAAGGACGTGAGAAAACAAATGAGTGATGATTTACGCCCCGCCGAGAGTATGAGAATTGAACGCCATATTTATTTTCATTCTGATAGCGCGGATATTTCACATTTAACGCCGTTATCCGTGGAGCAATTACAGGCCATGCGCGGGGAAAGCGCGGCGGCGGAACAGGCTGTTTTTGAAAATCTGCAAGTGGCGGCGCGGGCTTGGGAAACACAGGCGGCTAATACCCTTTCACTTAACAAAGCTATTGAGTATGTCAGAACGCCCCCGGTCAAGCATACGGCTAACCAATGGGAAACAGACGAATACAGCTACCACTCTATGAGCAACATGGTCTACAAAATGACCTACCATGTGTCCGAAAATACAAGATACGACAAGACGGCGGAAAAATCCGTGCCTTACTCTTGGAGCTTGACTTGGAGCGTCCGCACCAACACCCCGGAGCGCAATTATAGCGACAGAGTAGCCGGACAGAGCAAAAAAGTCTATTCAGACAAGGCCGAAATGGAAAGGTATCTGAATGGCCGGATAAAAGCATATTCCCACCTGTTTACGGAAATATCGCCGTCTATCCCGCAGGAATACGCTAAAAACTTCCGCGTCAACGGCCAGCTTTTATCGGGCTATACCGTCGAGGGAGAAGAACCGAAACAACCTGACCGCGCCGCCGTAATCGAAAACGGCGGCGATTCTATTTCAGAGCCAAATATTGACGAACCACGAAAGGAGCCTTTAACCATGAACGAACCCTTAAATATCCAGCTTTTGACCCGTGAAATGTACGAAAAAGGCGACACGGGCGGCGCATGGCTGAAACTGCCCGCCACCGCCGAACAGCTTAACGCCGCGCTTGCCCGTATCGGAGCGCAGGGCGGCGATTATATTATTAACGGCATTGAAACACCTGTTGCCGCCGTTGCCCGGATTCCGCTTGAAAACGTGCAAAAGGCGGGGCTTGACGAACTGAACTACTTAGCGGCGGCTTTACAATCGCGTGATGACAGGCAGATTGCAAAGCTGAACGCCGCGACTGAAATCATGGCCGACAGCGACGATATTCACCGCTTGGCCGAGCTTACCCAAAACACGGGCGTATATGACTTTCACCCTGATATATTCAATAATACCCAACTTGGCGAGTACACTTTGAAACATTCCCCTTTCATACAGATACCCGACGAATTGGCGGCGGCGGTTGACATTGAGAAATTAGGCCAGCTTGCCGCCGCTTCTGAAAAGGGTATTTTTACCGAGCATGGGTACATTGTCCCCAACGGCGAGGAATGGAAACCTATCACCGAGATACCGCAGGAACACCGTATAGCCCCGAAGTTTGAAACGCCGGAAATCGACTTTGACGCTATCGCCACACGCGCCCCCGCCGTGGCCGTGACCGCCGCGCCGATTGTCTTAAAATCCGATAACCCACGCGACAAGCTGAAAGAAATCACGGAAAAGCTGGAGGCGGGTATTAAGGGCATTTTCGATAGTGAGCAGTACAAAACTTACTTGAAAACCCTGTCCAAATTCCATAATTACAGTTTTAACAACTGCCTTTTAATAGCAATGCAGAAGCCCGACGCTTCCCATGTGGCCGGATTCAACGCTTGGCGGGACGATTTTAAGCGGCAGGTCAAAAAAGGCGAAAAGGGTATAAAGATACTCGCGCCGTCGCCGTTCAAGACAAAGAAACAGGTTGACGCGGTTGACGCGCACGGTAAGCCAGTTTACAAAGATGGAAAGCGCGTCAAGGAGGAAAAAGAAATCACCGTCCCCGCGTTCAAGGTTACGACTGTTTTTGACGTATCGCAGACCGACGGCGAACCCTTGCCGCAAATCGGCGTGAACGAGCTGACCGGGAGCGTTGACAAGTACAAGGACTTTTTCGCCGCGCTTGAAAAAACGTCGCTCGTTCCTATTAGCTTTGAAGCGATTAAGGGCGGCGCGAAAGGCTATTATGAGCAAATGGAAAAACGCATTGCCATTAACGAGGGCATGAGCGAACTGCAAAACTTGAAAACGGCCATACATGAGATAGCGCACTCCCGGTTACACGACATAGACAAAAACGCGCCCAAAGACACGCCGCGGCCTGACCGCCGCACCCGCGAGGTTGAGGCCGAGAGCATAGCCTACACGGTATGCCAGCATTACGGGCTTGACACGTCGGATTATTCTTTCGGCTACGTCGCCACATGGAGCGGAGGGAAAGAGCTTGACGTTTTGAAAGCGTCCCTTGATACCATACGCAAGGAGGCCGACGCGATTATTACCGAGGTTGACAAGCATTTTGCGGAACTGACGCAGAGTAAGGAGCAGACCGCCGAGAAACCCGCGCCGGAGCAGGGCGACACGTTCACGATTTACCAGTTAAAGGACGGCGACCAAACGCGGGATTTACGCTTTGAGCCGCTTGAACGGCTGGAAGCGGCGGGGCTTGCCGTTGAGCTTGCCAATTACGACAAGATATATTCCGCAACCCTTGAAAACGGTACGACGCTTGAAAAGCTCTATTTTACTTTTAACATGGACAGGCCGGAGGATTTCACGGGTCATTCCCTCTCAATTTCTGATGTTGTCGTACTGAACCGGGACGGCAAGGAAACCGCGTTTTATGTGGACGGCGGGGGCAAAGGCTTTCAGGAATTGCCCGGATTCCTCACGCCGAAAGAGCAAGTGCAGGAAAAGCCTATTGACTTAAAAGCTGTGGCCGATTATATGCAAAAGCTGAATGACGGTTTACAGGCCGTCAAGCCGGATTCATCAATGAGCGTCGGCGCGTACAACGCGACGGTAAAACGGCTTGAACAGGCCAACGGGCGCATACCCGATAATCAGCCGCAGTTAAAGGCGTTAATCACCAACGCTGTGCAAAGCCCGGATTTTAACACGCTGAAAGAGCGCATGAACACCCTGCATACCGAGTTTACACAGCATTATTCCACCGCCGTACAAATGACGATTGACACAGGAAGTAAAGCCGAGCCGAAAACGCCCGCCGCGACTAATCGGCAGACCGAACACGCACCCGCGCCGAAAGCCCCGGCGCAAGGTAAGAATGTGGCGGCAATCGAGGCCAAAGTCAAGGCCGGGGAGGTTATCAACCTTACCGACCTTTCCGACGCGATAAAGAAAGACAAACAGGCGGCGCAAACCTCACAGACCGGGCAGAGCCGGACATATTCGCGGGGCAGGGGTGCGGCCACTCCCGCCGCGAAAACGGAACAGCCGAGTATCAAACAGCAGATTGCGGCGGGAAAGAAACAGCTTGCAGGGCAGAAGTCCGCGCCGTCGCGGGCGCAGAACAAAAACGCCGGATTGGGGGAATAGGCCATGCGGAAATATGAAAATGTGGACGTTTTGGCCGCGCTGGGCGCGGTTGTGGAGCTTAACACTGAGCATTACAAGAGCGATTTCAAATACGACGTTGAACGCTTCAAAGAGGCCGCGAAACACCCGGACGGCGATAACAACCGCCTTTTGTGGATGTCGCGCCAGTCGGGAACATGGTGCGTTAAGGAACGCGAGGCGTATATCAAGGGCGCGGAGGCTTATAACCTTTGGAATGGCTACGCTACGGTTCTTGGTGATATAAACAGCTATATGTCAACCGTTGTCGTTACTGACCGCATACTTGCTTTTGCCGTGGAAGTAAAGGGCATTGAAAACGGGCGCGTGAAAGGCGATATTTACGAACTGGATTACCGCGACCATATCCGGCAGTTAAACCGCGCCGCTCTCTCCAAACATACGGTAACGGCAACATACGAGGACGGTACAAAATTAACGCTTCCTCATGCCGAGTATGACGGTAAAAGGGAACGGCTTTATTATCAGCATGGAAAGGTTACGGATTTTCGCGTAGACCCGGAGGACGCGGGCGCATTGCGGGATATTCTGAAACAGGCGCGGGACAAGCGCGAGAGCGAAGCCCGACCCGCCGCTTTCAAGGTGCGCGTCCAAAATCCGAAGCCGAGCATAAAACAACAGATAGCGGCGGGTAAAAAACAGCTTGCCGCAGAACGCGCCGCCGCTCCCGCACGGACGGCGGCGAAATCGAAAAATAACGCATTGGAGGTT
>Ga0153949_1000190_pt1 | contig 20442 bp, 30 predicted proteins | sample TSNJ033MetaG_FD_104705 | JGI IMG/M metagenome (GOLD analysis project Ga0153949, IMG submission 104705) | Attine ant fungus gardens microbial communities from New Jersey, USA - TSNJ033 MetaG | ecosystem: Host-associated > Fungi > Mycelium > Unclassified | place: USA: New Jersey, Wharton State... | reverse complement strand
TCGACAACATCGCCATCAGTTTAACATAGATCACGTAGCCTGCATGGGCATCGTTGGCAGCATCTAGTTATGAAAGCTCAGAAATTGGTAGGCAACGAAAAACAACTGAGGTACCAACATGTCTGCTGAGGTCGAGTGAGCACGCACTCCCAATTGCTTCGAGTAAGTTTGCCTTTTACAAGGTCACGATACTCATATGTGGCGACTAAACGTGCTAAACCCAAAGGATTGGTGTATCTCCCTTTCCATTGTTTGTTGTCTACGGTGCGTGCCAGCAATGCAAGATCTACACAGTTCTTCAGGTCAGCATTCCAGTCTCTATAAAGCTTTGTTGCGTCGTCTGTGGCAAGAGTAAGCAGATGCATACAGCATAAATGTACCGCCATTTGACCTTGGATGCCTACTCCGACCTTGATAGTTTTTGGATCGAGTAGCCAGTCATACAATTTTGACGGGAATTCTGTCTAATTGATCAATTAGGGCTTCGGGCTCGTTTACCAAGTAGGCTTACGCTGCATTGCTGAAACTTGGAGGAGAAGGATAGTCTGATCATTTGCAATTTGGATCAAGGCAACCCGGTTTTGGGGTTGGCCCTTGGTAAAAGTGGGCTTCCACTCTAGGTCGAATCCATAGGGGCCTTTATTCAGTCGTTGAAGGAGATCATTGGCCTGTCGATGGTCGCGTACATAAGTGACACATGCCGTTGGATGAAACTCTCTCCAAGAGTATGGAATGGAGGGTTTAGGTGGCGGGGCAGGCTGGGCGGAGGCGGACGAAGATTCCATACGTACACGAGCAGACTGAAAACACCCACAAGTCAATCAATGGTAGCGCAGGTAAAGCGGTCAGATCTATAAATACGCACATAAAGGCGAGCAAATGGTGGTAGTCCTTGGCAAACGGTAGGACTGGGCAAGAATTCTGGCGTGTCAAGGCGCGATGATAAATGGATCTGACGCTTATTAAGCAGGCGTCTTATGCCTGTTCGACAATAACAATGAGAACATTGGGTAGCAGAATGTAAGTTCATGGATACTAAACCCTGAATATCTCCTTGAGCTGAACAAGCACAGTTACAAAACTGCTCGTTGCGTGACAAAGTACGATCCACCGTGGGAGTATTCTGAATATAACCTGCGTGATAGCCACTAATTGGCTGATATTTATAGCCGCGGACCCGCTTCATTCAAAAATGAATCTGGCGTCACACGTAAGGGGAGACGACCTAGCTGACCTTTGAGCAGCAGGAATACAGGACTCCCGGCCGTGCGCACGGTCACACAGGCCCTCGCTGCAGCCAAAAGCATGTGTCATTGCCACCGGCTATTCTTGGCTCTGAGTATCTCCTCATTCGAAAATAGTTCAGGGAACAGGTGGCCGCAACAAAGTCTTGGCAAAAAGTCTTGGTACAAGAACAAAAATAGCTTACAGGCGAGGCATAAGAGCCAGTGTTCCTTCTTGTTCTTGGCCCCGTAGTTTTTCCTCGCAGCCATGAATACAACTCATCCCCTCCCAGACTCCTCAGTCTACCCACGCAACATGTCCGATACCGACTTCAGGCGCATGGTTGCCTCCTCCTTCCAAGTCCTCGAACAAGTATGCCAGTTTGCATGTATATCGTCAGACATCTCACAGTCTCTAGCCCTCGCCACCCAGTTTGCAAGAGATCCTCTCCGCATATCGAACAAAAGGGGACGGAGACCGCAATATGCTTCTTGCCATGTTGAATGCAAAAGCTGCTGAGGACCAGGTTTGTTTGCCTCTCCTAACACAGTAACGTCATTTAATTCAGTTGTAGCGTATAGCTGCGATGGCAAATCTCCACCGCACTATGTTAGACATACATAAGGCGTCATTTCAACCATCACAGCCACCTCATCTAAACGGCAACTATAACCATCCTACTCCTTCCATCCAATCTATTCCACCACGGCACAGTCGATTAAGTCAGTATCGAGAAACTTCGCGGAGCTGGTCCCCTCCACAGACGTACTCTCACATAGTTCCTCGCTCAGAAGTGCCAATCTATCTTGAGCCACCCCCGAAACGTCATCGTGGCTCCCATTCACCACTTCATGCTGGGGCCTACGATTCTCATCCTGGTTCGCAGCACGAGCAGCTCCCACCTTCGCCTTACTCATCATCAAACAGAAGCAACTCTGCTGAATGCTCCCCGTGCCCCCGCCAATCAATGGCAATAGATTCTTTACTGTCATCTAGGGTGACTAAACCAGATGATAACTAGAGAGATGAGTGGAAGTATTCATGACTGTGATTGACTATGGTGCAGGGGGTTAGGTTTTTGTCGCTATCTTAACATTGGCATACGTGTTGGCTTCGTGCTTGACTCAAGTTTCTACCGAAATGCATATATTAAATCTTGTCTTCATTCAGATTGTATCATACTTGCCAATAGTAGTGCAGACCCTTTCCTGGGCATGCCACCGTCTTTCATCCAAATCTTCTTACTTCATATGCTGCATGTAACATCTGCTCGTAATTGGGCTTTGTATTTGTGCCATTTATCTTGAAGAGTGTACGTGGGAGTCCGAACTTGGCTCCAAATGTTTACTTCTTAGCCTGGTGGTAACGAGTCGGTATCTAAAACCACTATGTTTTGATATCTACGTAAGGTTGACCCTCTCCTTGTTGAGTATCTTCTCCGTTTGACTTGGGATAGCTAATAGTCACGTTTCATGCGCGTCACAGCATCTTTCTTTTGATTCAGAATATCTATTCTGCGACAAGCAAACCAGTACTAAGGTACAGAGGGCCTGGACGATCACAGCTGTCATTCGTATCTTGTGGAGCACTGCTTAGATGCTTGTCATCACTGCTTCTGTATCACAAATGAGCACTAGAATGCACAAAATTACATTTCTTCCTACCTCAAACAAAGCAAACCATTCCTAGGGCCCACTAGGGGTATGATATGCTCACAGGGTATTACCAAGAACAAGGGTGACAACTATCAGTCTACCCCTGATTCTACCCTTGACCTCAAAAATTACCTGCAGGGTCCAAGAGGTCAGAAACCACATTAAGGCTGCAGCAGAATAATTCAAAAGAACTAGATCAAACCCACTCTTGATACGTATATATCAAAACATGAAATTGGGGGCTCTAAATAATCTATAGGTCCGATGCTGGCAGAAATTCTGAAGATTCAAAGTTGCAGTACCATACTGAGGTTAAGGCCCAAACGACTGACATATCAAGCAACAGCGGAGGGGTATGCCAATGATATCGACACAATGGCTTCCGGGAGAAGTAGAAAATCTACGGCGCGTTGAAGAGATAGAATTCGATTTCGTCGAGCATGTGCTGTGTACCATTGGGCAGCTGATATCATGGCGAGTAAGGAAGCGAGCAGCAAGAGCTACAGCAGCTGATTTGGCTTGAGGTACTCCGTATCTGAGAATCATCGGATCTAATTGAATCTGAGGGGAATTAAGTCAAATGGCAGGCTACATTTCTAATAATCATCATTCTATTTGTCGTACTTTCTTCAGTGGCCGCATATTCATATTCGTACGTAATAATGACAACGATCTCGACGTAACACTCGTAACGTCTATGTCAATAGCCCCCTTCATCCTGATCTGAGCCGTCCTCAAAGCCTGACACGCGTTTATGGGATGGGTCTGAAAACCGAGAGATCGATCGCACGACGATGTCGTCCAGGATCTCTGGTGGTAAGTCATATTCCGAGCTACGCACAGTCAGTGTGTATACAGCTAGAAGATGGCTATCTGTCAATTGGGGAAACATGCTGAGAAACAAACAGGAGCAGACCATCCTCGATCTTTCCGAGTGATTGGTTGGTAACAGCTTGCTTTTTGCGCAGATCTGGAATTAGCGGTGTGTACTGTTCAAAGTCTAGTTTAAAGTATGTGGCATGAATATGGAGTCAATTGGCAGGCTGGAAGTTCCCGACATACTTGCATTGCATGCCCTCACAAAGGCGCAAACCTGTGTTGCATTCGCTCGGCCTTTCTTGTGAGATGACAGGCCAGATATGGCAAGCCGCATGAGCTCCCCTGTCAGATCTGAGAGGCCAAGCAGATAATCTGACACAGTCAAAGGGAGATACTGGGATTGAAATAAAAGAAAAAATAGGGCTCGCGTATGTTGAGATGACATACAGGGACACCTTCAGGAGAGGAGAGAGAAAGTTGTACGGTTTGAAATGGTATCAAGGAACCATACTGCAGATAATGAACAAAGCTAAGGGCTTCAATGTACTCTTGAAGGCCTGGAGAAACCTGGCGCTGATATCTCCAGAAATGGGCACCTGCGAGTTGATGAGTATGACTGGCATAGGTATCTTGCACCTCGCGCAGCTTAGAGAGTCCACTCTTGGCAGCACGAATGTATGAGGTATCATCGTCCTCGAGTGCAATGCGGTGGAGGAGAAAAATGACTTTCTTGGACATATTGGTGATGTCACGGCTCATCTGACAAAGTGCTAAGCCGGAAAGGACAGAAAGAGGCAAGCTCAGAGACCTTGATGAAACGCTCTCTTGTGTCATTGTGATCGTCGATAGTCACTCTGAAAGACTCAAATTGCACGAGAAGAGCACTGCGGTGGTGACGGAGAGGAGACATGATAGTCACGTGTGAGTTAATCTTGAGAGGCAGGATTCCTCAGACTTGTACCATGACTTTCACCCCGAAACCCGGCTGTCCAATGTGTGGCATCGTTGCCTCTGCCTCTCACACGACGTCAGTAACCACCGGCTCACCGTCCGCAGGCTCGACACAACCGGAGGTTTTGTGGCGCGACGATAACTTTACTGTCTACAAGGAAAAGACAAACCCAGTCTCTTCAAAGGCACATGTAATCGTCGCTTTCAAGTGCGTATCCAGCCTCTCCCAAGGGTAACTGTTACTGACTTTGAGCTTCAGTCTGCATGTACCGTCAATATACACCCTTGTATGTCTAGTGGCTCCGTAGTAGCTCCTGACTGCTCATCGTCACTCAGTCCTCGACAGACCTACCACTCCTTGTCAATCTTCGCAGTCTCGCAACCCGCATTCTCACTTCCCTTCTCCCGGATTCGACACCTACGTCTCCTTCGATGTTACCCCGGCAAGCCCACCCTTCTTTTCACATTGGCTTCATAACTCCGCCCTTTTGGGACTACAAAATACCCGTGACTGATCACCTCCATGCACATGCCTATATCGCACCTGCAGATCTCATGGGATGGTGGAGAAGTGTCGCTTATGGGCCATTAGCTTGGTACGCCATTGACGACCTTACTGCTGAAATCAGGTTCGTCCCCTACGCAATGCCAAACGTGTTCAAAATAACCATTGTATTCCTTTAGAGAAACAGTCTCAAATAATCGTGTCAAATCAGGACACCAAAATCGTACCCAAGCTCCCATTGACCTCGTTCCCAGCGCAGGTGCTCGGACGGGGACTGCAAACGGAGTTGAGACCACCATTACAGGGCTAGCAACCCAACTCGAGTCCCTGGAAGAGGGAGAGCCATCCCCTCTTTCCCTCCCCCGGACTTCCTCACCCAATGATCCTCAGAGCCAAATACCCCATCTACAGGTTTAGTCGGATCAATTCCTCACTCTCTTCACATTCTATAATTCATCCGCATGTTCTATTGTAATACAAGTACTCATTGTTAGCAGAGTCTATTCAATGTCACCGTAATCACAAAATCAAGCGCATACTTGTGCTTGTAGTCCTGTCTATTTCAACCACGGTCATTTCCAAGTATTCAGGCATCTATAGACCAAGTCATGCTCAGAACGCAGATCAGATCAAAGTAGCAACACACAGTAGGAGGAACCAGACAACAGAGTCGAGAGCGCGGCGAGTTGTTCTTCGTTAAAGCGCTTCGAGTCCTCGTGCCAGGTGTCTTGATGCGTTCTCTTAAAGTTACTTGCGCATTTTCTCACTGTGTTCGAAATTGGGATCTAGAGAAGCCAATCCAGTGAGTCGGGCATCTAAGATGTTTGAGAAAGGGTCCCACGGGATCGTAGCTATGCTCTGCCAAGACACCCGTCAGCAGCTCAGGCAGCCATTTTTCAACTGTATATGGATAGCTCTCAACCAACGCGCATATACCCAAGATCGCGGCGTGCCTCTGCCGGATCCCCTTGTTATAATTGACATCATTGCGGTCTGGGATATGGCTTTTCTTCAGTAGTCGTATGAATCGGTCCTGAAAATTTGCTATAAGTCGGGACAAAGTATATAGTGGATGTAAGCTCACTTTGAGTGTTAAAACACTACGCCGTGGGGAAAGACGAAGTATTCCGGACAATGTTCTGAAATGTGAGCAAGATATACAAGAATGTGAGTTCGAATGATACGCCAAAGGGAAACAAATGCAACACGCATGACAGTCAATCGCAAAAGTCGAACACTTACACGGCCGCCATTTCTCGCACTTCGACGATCTCATCGTCAAGACACCGACAAAGCACCTGAACAGAGGGAACAATCAGATTACCATCCTAGACTCATACGACAGAGGAGAAATCGTTGGGGAGAATGAAGACCTACTTCCAACATTTCAACAATTTTAGTGTCTGGAATCAAGGGAAGCTGTCGAAAATAGAACACTGGTCGTAATTAGCACTTTTCATCAAACTCTGTAGTAGAAAACTGCATATCAAGGGATAGAAGGGACGAGCCAAAAAGGATGCTCTAGCCCTCCTTATCTCCTTGGTTCATAGAAAGTGAGAGGTCGGAAGCGATCATTGCCACAAACCTTGTACAAGTGGTAAAGCCTTAAGTCGAACTTTCCATGACTGATTTCGTCCATATAAGTGAACTTATTTGGTTGCCTAAAGGAATACTCACAGGGGAGTTCTGAATCGTGTGGAAGATCGCATCCAGTATTGGACTGACCAACGGCACAGGAGGAGTTACGCCTAACATCCGAACCAGTAAATGGTTTGCACTTGATGCAAGGTCATTGTTATCGTTCACTACAGCACGTCAAGTTTTGCTCTTGTTACAGAGTGTGCACATACGTTCTGTGAACCTGAAGATTTCGGGCTGATGGATACAATCAGCTCGAGACAGACAGATAAACGAGGACTTTTCACCATCAAAGGTAATATGTAATCAAAAGCAGAGATGGCATGGATGTCATGAAGTGACTGGTACAGCCACTTGCACACTGTCGTTCCAACTCTTGTATTGTGAGAAAGACAAATCAATTCGATCATCCTTTCTTGAGAGTGACCTAACATACCGATCATATGTTGATTGGAACGCCCGGATTCCGGAAGGGCGCTCTTTGCGCCAGGCCCTGAAACGATCAACTAATTGAAGTACTCGTGTGCTATGGTAAGTCCCCCTCATCCCCATGATGTCGTAATCTGACGGGACAATCTGACATTCTCTGACGAAAGCCTCCGTTTCTGGATAAGATGGTTTGGGTTGCCACTGCATGGCAGGTTCTGTCAACGTTATACTGACAGGACATGGCGAAAAAGCTCACCTTCATATTCTCAGTGAACATCAATATATCTCCAATATAAGCGCGAACCTAATAATCTCTCAATAAGTATCTATCTATGCATGTCAAGGTGGTAGACGAACATCATCGTGTTCACTTGAAATTTCTGCCCAAGATTGTTCAACTGCTTCATCAGCCCAAACCACGAATTTTCTTCCAAGACCCTCGTAGAACGCCCGATAAAGTGCAGCAACCTTGACGGCGTCGAAGGCTATTTCTGCATTATAGTCCAGAGATCTGAAGGCATCAACAACGCAATCAACTAAAGGCTGGATTCTTCGTGGATCGCGATGGTAAAACATGTACTGTGCCATAGCCTCTCAGTCTCGGTAAACGGAGAACGTAAATGGCGAGGCGTACTTCCATGAACGACGACCAAATAGGCAACGTGTCTGTCTTGATGTTCTGAGAAAAGATAATTTTCATGTGTGGGGTGAACCAAGCCCACAATGACTCCTGTTTCTTTGCAGGCCAATGCTTTGAGCCTACATTTCACTGGCATTAGAATGTCACTCTGAGAATATACGATATTATACCTCCTAGTACACCCGCGAGGAGCTCTGCCGCAGCCCGTTGCTTGTTCTGGTCCTTATTCATAATCAACTTCTCGACGACTGGCCTGAAAACACTGAATGGTTTATCCTCGAGGAGCTGAACTGCGCCAGAGATGGGCCATAATCATGACACTGAGCAGTGATAACATACAAATTGTCTTTACGCATGACACATTATCTTGAACGATAACGGTCTCATGGTTTTCTTCAGCGTAGTATGCAGACACCTTTTCCCAAAATTTCTGTTGAGTCGTAGTCTCGATCACGACAGGAATTATTTCCTGGCTTGTGGGATCCCATGAAGAGAACGTAGACTTTGTCAAATGAGGAAGCATGTAGAGTTTGATGATTTTGTCCCATGTGAGCCAGCCTGGAGGATCTTTGTCGTAAAACAAACTTAAGTATGGATTGAGTAAAGCGATCTCCCCTCAAGAAATGCACTCACGGCTCTTCACTAGCAATTGACATATTGACTGGAATTTTGTAAGCGTTCAAAAAGTTGAGTGTAGCTTTTTGATGAGGTTTCATGGACACTATGCGGTTGAGTGGGTTGAGGTTCCGCATGAGTGCCAAGTCTTCTGGCTTGTCACAACATGTTCGTAGTTTAAGGAACCGAACACTCTTCATGATAGCCCTCTGTGCAAACTGCAGAAGAATATGGATATGTGATCAGGTTCCACGCTGAGGTCATGGACTTACGTATCGCTGATGACCTACCAGTCAGTGTTAGTTGTGGAAAACAAACAAAAAACTTACCATACTGGGGTGATCATCACAAACCTTCTTGAGGAAATATTGCATATGGGCACCCTGTAAAGGTATATCACGCCTCACTAGTGTGCGAAGACAGCGGATCGCATAGAGGGAGTATCGCCAGTGTAACTTCCCGGAATCTGAAAGTCCCAAAATGTAATTTGTCTGATAGCGGACTTCAATAGTTTTAAACGGTTGACGTATATGTAAACGTACAATCTCCTGTACCACAGCATCTGTCTTCCGAATCCTTTGATTTCTCTGTTCAAGACATCGGCGAGTGACTTCTTGATCTTCTTCGGTTACTATCAAAGTTGCTTTCAATTGAGTTACCGCGTTCTCGAGCCTTGGTTTAGCAACGTCAAAAACAAGATGACAAGGCTCAGAAAGATTATTAATGCCTGATGTATTCTAGTGTGAGCGAAAAAACTCCAAAGACGCAAGCTTACAGTTCTCAAACACAACTGATGAGCAACTTTGCAAGGAAGGCTTTTCGTTGTGTTGGCAACCAAAGAGATGTTGCACAGTTGTCAGTGCAAGGCTAGGCTCTGAAAAAAATTCTGAATCAGGTGCACGCTTCTGAGATACAAACACGAACCGGATAAAGCATACTTTCCGAAAGCAGGATAATTGATTGTCCAGAGAGCACCCTTCATCCTATCGTCATCTTCCCCTGGTTCTAGGGCTTTGAGAAGGATGGGCAAGGCACGACGTCGGACGCCATCGTAAATCTTTACCAGCGTTATCTTCTGTTTTAAATTGAGCTTGTTGCATACGTACGTCTGCAATTGCCTCTAGGACTCCCTGGCCGGATCTGCGATATATGAACTTTGAGTGTATCTTGAGTGCACATCTATTGCTTACTGTCGGATGCTGGGATAATGCCAGATAGACCACTCGACAAGATCATCAATCAGGTTGTCTTCCAAGGCGCCGCGACAACGCTCAATAGAATTCCATTTGAGGCGGATAGAAGCGTGATATCTGTCAAAAATTAGAAGACAAATAAGTGTCAAGATGAGAGTTTGACTAGCCTGGCTTTTCTGACATAAACTGCCCGGGGCCACATCTTCTGCCCGATATATAACCGTGCCACGTTTTTTTCAGATACATAGCTACTACCATTAACCTGCGGGCTGAATCATAAATGAGACATATATGGTTTTCCGATGTTCTGGAAATACTACCTGTCACGGCTGTCCGCATACTCGATGAAATACGTCCGCATAGACCTCACCTTGAAATACATCAGTCAATCTTTGATTGACAGCAGCTTACTCACCAATGTTTGGACAGCATCAACCGTGTTTTCTTCTCCCTGCTGTCGTAAAGAAACTGAGGCTGAGTGCAAGAAATGACCAAAGCGTTTGCGAAGATTTGTGATGAATATGTAATCAGGTCTGGAAGCGTCATTTAAACAGAAACAAGAGTTAACGGGGTCGACATGAGCAATCATCTCCGGAATCTCATCACTGGAAACATCTTAGTTTACATTCAAGAACGTAAAATCCATGAACTCACAGAATATCGCTAGTATTCGCCAGTTCCGCATAGTATTCTCGGGGCATTTTCTCCTCACATAATGTAGGAATACCAGCGAATCCATTGCGGACGAATGTCAAATACCTATTGAACATGATCAAACATACCATAGGAAGTACAAAGGGTTGCGCACCTGCAAAAATCATTCCTCCAACTAGCATCTCTTGGTACGTCTGCATGAGTTCAACTGCATTGAGAAGACAGCACTTCGGACAGAGAACAGGACGAACTAGGCTTCATCAGTTTTCCTAAAAGATCAAGGGTGGGTTCCACGAGCTCTCTAAAAATCCGGACCGCGAACTGGATCTCATCTTCACCAGGGACATGCCAGCATATCTATGAGGTTGAGATCAAGCTACACCGTCGAAAATCGCTATACAGTACCTGCACTTCGTCAGGGCGGTAACGTTTGCCCCAGTAACGATGATGATTCTCACAAAACTCTGAAAATATTTGAATCATGTAGCTATGAGCAGAACAAGATGCAGATGCTGACCTTGACTGTCCCATTCCGCAGGATTCACGAATTTATTCTCCAAGGGATAGGTGTGGGTAAGGGTGAGTAAAAGACTTGACAACAGCTTCCCCGTCCAAGAATAACCCCGTTTTGAAAATGTTTTATCCCTGAGAAGACGCAACAGAGATATAAACTCGTTTTCATATTTCAAAGCCTGAAGAATCCTAAGTGCTGGATGCTGAAAGAGGAGAAATCAACCGTACCGCCCTTCCATCGCTGTTATGACAAGGAGATGTAAGCCAGATGATTATTCAAAAACTCACGACAAACTAACTTGTAAACAGCTCCTCGCAAGATAGCGAGGTTCCAGTGTAAAGTTGCGTCAGATGGCAGCGGGAGAGATGCCGAAGTTGTTCTTAAGGAACTAGCACCGTTTTCGAGCTCAATCTTAATGTTGGCCGCACAGAAAGAAAAGAACTTGGCCATTGTTTTCACAGGATTAGCATTTGCAACACACTCCACTAATTGGTGAATCGCCCGGACAGCGTTTGTGTGAATGTTGGTGCCAGCATAATTGAAGACCATGTTGAGCACCATATCAAAGAGCGGCTCGGACAAGTGCACGCAAATTTGACTACATGCGCGCGCAACAGCATCGACGACTTGAACTTGAGCAGTTCAAGCATTGATTCAGCCAGTCACCGATTATGATACGTTGATCATCATACCTTCTGTTGCACCTCCACTCGACCTGTTTGGACCCTCTTCAGGTAAGTTTTCTAGTAGCTGAATCACACGTCGTATGAAATTGGCTACCCAGTCTGGAAAATCCCCCGTTGAATCCTACAGACCCATCAGCAAGGATACGAACGAAATTCCGAGGGAACTCGTGCCTTTAATAGGGCGTCCTCCTCATCAAACGTCAATTTCGGAGAGAGATCCACAAATCCATCAGTACCGTCGACGGCTAGAGAAGGTAACGTATGATGAGTCTCTGGTGGAAGGATCGCCTCGAGGTCGTTTCGAGGTGCAGCATCACCAAACCCAGTGAGATCACCGATCGTGATGTACTGCGAAATCTCAACTAGAAAAGACGTGGTACATAACTAAATTCTGACATGAAAAGGTGAACAATTGTACAGGCGAAAGAAAATCTGTACCGTTTTGGATGGGTCATTCTACGTTATGGGTGAGCAAGACGTTAGAACAGTCACCATGAACGTACGAGGTCGATCCCGGGAATTAACAACTGAAGGATAGGAATAAGATGCTTGGCTCCAGCATAGTGAACCTGCCGAGAAACAATGGCTGGTGCTATTGCACCTAGTGCTTTGATAACGGCAATCGTGCGGTGAGTCTAGCATATGATTGAGCTAGTGTCTTTCGTGGAACAGGATACAAAGGCTTACCTCTGTGAGAGCCTCTAGAGAAGGTACTGCACGCTCCAAGATCGGATTGAGGATTAAATCGGGCTCCATCACGCACATTGACTTCAAACACCCTTGAATATTATTCACAACTGTCGAATCTTGTGAAAACATAGCCAGCAGCGCCACAGTCCGCATAGACTTGACAAGCTCTCGTTTCATCTGCCATGTCAACCTCCGATTCTGGGGAAATTGTTTTTGGTCAGGTCCGTCAAATCTGAGATTGACCTACCATAGGAGTTTTACAATCGAGTTCTTGTTCTTCAAACCAACCTGCAATTCCATGAGTCGAGTCATCAGATTAGAAACGAAATGCAGACGTTTATTGAACTCAGATGCGATGCACTTGATGAAAGCACTGAGCTGGTTGTGACATCAAAACACAGAATCTACGGTTCAAATGGTAGGCTCACATCTTCAGTCCAGGAACCGGAGTTCGAAGGATGAAAAAAACTCTCAGTAGATGCAATCAGTCGAGCGAAAGAGTCAAGAGCCTTTGAGCCAGCAAGATACGTTCTCGGCGGAATGTGCGTCCTTTTCCGAAGGGAAGACGCAAGATAATCCTCGGAAGGGCTACCATTGCTCTGAAGATTTGGTGTGCACGTTCCTGATGGAAGAGGCGAGAACATCGGTGTTTGTGCATTAGACGCTTGGACTGGAATGCTATCAGGAGCCATCGAATAGACAATTATTTTTGCTAAAGAAGCTTGATTCAAGGCGGTGAGCACAATCGGAACTGGAAGACTGGGCTGAACGTACTGATACGCCACTGAGGCTTTGGAAGCCTCCCGATCTCGAAACCGGCACTACTATCCGCCGATGGACCAGTGGTCAAAGATCCACCGTCAGCAAGAGATATTTCTGACTAATGTTCAGCAATGCTCTACTTGGGAAAAGAGTACCGCTTACCCATTGAAGCCAGACATTTGCACATCAGCAAATTCCATTCGTGTTCGGAAAATATGCCAACATCCTTGTACAAACCAAGCCATTGCGATTCAACTCTCTGGCTATCATTTCTGGACCAATTGGGTCTTGTTTCCCCTTCTGAAATTGCATCATCAGGAATTTGAGAGAGTTTTCCCGGATCGCTGACCCCAGGATCATTATGCATCTCTGTTAACTCTGAGAGGAAATGCAGCATTCGTTCATCGTACTTGTACGAGTTCACGGATTCCCACACACGGAGTAACATTGGAAGATAGCTTTGAGGGTGGGAGAGGGGCAGAAAAGTCGTGAAGTAGTATTGAGAAGATAGGATCCTCTGAGGAACAAGTCAGGGTGAAAGTAGATATAAGGTAGATTCGCACGCACATCTAAGCTAGTTCCATCAATCAAGGGTACGAAAGTAGAGAGCATGTCATTGATAGCAGCAGGATGGAAAAATTTGCGGGCATAATCAGCAATATAGCCCATACACCACGAAAGCTGACTGAACATTGCGATTAGCTGGTTGCTGACGACCATGCGAGAGGTGTTCCGTACGTATATTCAAATTGTCTTCGAGTCAAGAAAAGATCTTGACTGAGAATGTCGTAGATCGGCTTCCATGGCAATCTCATATCTTCTAAGGTCAAAAGCTTCTTTGATTTCGTCAAGAGTCGGAAGCTATCAGCACTGCTTGCCACAACCTGCATCGACATCCCGGGAACAATACTGAGCTCGAAATACAATTTCGCGAGTTTAATTCGCTTGTCTTTGGGAATAGGATATTTAAGAGTGATCCAGCTTGGAAAATTCGTCAGCTTATCAGTGACAGGAAGGAAGAAGCATTACAGACTACGCCAACATCGTGTCCCACTGCAGAAATCCAACGTCATAATCCTGGGCCTCGACAGCTTGACAGATTCTCTTTATGATGAAATCGAGCAATTGTTGCATTTGTGAATGGGATTCGACAGAATATGGTAATAAGCGTGCCAAATTCTTCAATTTTTCAATTTCCACATCAGTACCTCTAGTCTCAGCTTGATCGTGTGAAGTGGACGTAGAATCCCAAGATTCGGATATGCCATTCATGTGCACTATGCCAATGTCCGGTAGGGTCATAGCTTTTTAGTCGCCTAATGACAAAACCTGAGGGTAAGATGTTACGAAAACGACGAACTATAAGATCTGAAGAATCTTACTCGAAGATGATAAGCTGGGAATTATATCGTAAGTAAATCAAATGATATATCAGATATTTTAGATGCAATGCTGAATAGATTGAAGCAGAAGACGTAGATGGCAAAGATAAAGACAAAGGTGGTGGTTTTGAGACAAATATGATGCTGACGAAAGCACCCACAAGTATCTCAGGGTCGGTGAAGGTGGATTGATCTCCACTCCAACAGCCGTGCCTGATTGAGACATTGAATGAAGAATATTACAGAGTACGGCTACCTATTGTCCCCTACAGCCATTACTGCGACATCTTGCAGTTCCTTTACTGCCCGTTCCCGAACAGTGTTCCACATAGTGTTTCGTTGAGCGCGGATGTCTCCCAACACCTCCCTGATTTCTTGGAGCCGCTCAACATATTCTCGCCCATTATCATGCAATTCCCGAAGGAGGAGAATTGATTTTTGCAAACTTTCGAGCTGTGTCTCGGGTTGATTCAAGTGTGATCCATGAGCGGTCAAATCGCTGGCATTGTTGATAAATATCTTATGCGTTGTCGGTGTGAGGTCCGGTGCGCGATCAATTCTCTTGATATGATCATTTTGCTCCCCCGCGTCTTCGTCATCTTCCACTTTTGTGATAATATGAGCCCAAGTCTCCTTTTGATCTGGATCTTCGCTCATGACTTGCCAGAGCCTTCCCAGTGCGTGTCGAAGCGTCGCCTCACCCTCAATTAGACCATTCGTCGCGTGCTCGAGTTCGTTGAGGAGTTTTGATCGAAATGTAAATATGACAGATTTGTCGAGTACCAAAGATGAGTAACCAAGGTGAACGGATGTAGGAGGAGAATAGGGAGACATCAGCGGCGGAGAAGGGGACCGTAATAAGTGAGGAAGGGTTGGCGGGGATGGCGATCGCCGTTCTTGCGGAAGGAGCATCTTCAAGCGTTTTCGAGCACGTTCCTCAGACTGATTCGTTCCTCAGACTAGTATTTCACTAGACAAGACTGAACAAACCTCCCAGTCCTCCATACTGGGTCCCCAGGGCGTGATTTTTCCTCTTCTTACCCACCGCGCTCCTTTGGCAGCCTTGCAACCCCAGTTCCCGGTTTTAGACCCAATAATGAGATTATCCTCATCGGAATCATGACCATGGGAGGGATAATACCACATGTTATGATCGCTCAAAGGAACAGAGGGCAGGTCATCCATCCTACCTCCAAGTCAGCTAAGCAAGGGGGATACAAACTGTAGACATACTCAGTACCTTCTAGCTGCCCATAGCGACGCTTTTGGTTGCTCATTTCTCGTGCGCAGCGATGATAATACAACTAATGAGATCTTAGAAAGATGAAGAAGTAAGGAATGCCAACATGAAAGGCCGAGGTGCTCGGCATTTTCCGGAGTACACCAATTTGATGGATTCTCGATCAGCTCCCTTCATCACGCAGAGACTAGCCAAGATAGACATGGAATAATGTCACTGGATATCCTTCTACGAAATCATGACCTGCAAATAACATTCCAGCCGTGACATGCTCATTAGGTTGTCTACACTATGCCCTTCAGGGATACGATGCTGGAAACTACTTCGACCAGAAACTTTGTAGCAACCCTGGAAGAAAAGGAAGGTCATCTAGCAGGATACCTTTTCAAATTCATGTCCCGGGCACTTTTCTTACAGAATCTGGACCCCAAGAGTTTCCCAGGTCGCCTGTAGGAGGTTACAGTCATTTATTGCGGCTAGTGGACCGGTTATTTGCCCACAACAAGTCATCTCTTTACCAATGCTCGTCAAATTTCGGATCATCTCCCTGAATCTGGATAATCCCTTGTTTTATTTAGACTGAGGACAGAGATACATGTGGATATAAACTATGTCGGGATACCCGAGAATCGAAACCTTTGTCGAATTAGGGTGACAATAACAAAAAATCACTACCAGCCCACAGTTCTATGTTAAAGACCTGATGATGTTTCCGCAGGATTAGAAGAATGTCCACAAGGGGTTCGTTCAAGTTTATCGTCTTCCTCCCTCGCAACGCTTATTTGTTCAAAGCTAGCCATACCTTCAAGGCCCCATCTACCCATCATAGCCTTATCCTATTTTGAATGTGAACTTAGCTTCCTGCAACCAATACAGAATATCTGACCTCGTCCCAAGGTGAACAGGGCGTGGTAAGCATCTGTTCACCAGTAAATACAGCGTTTGCCCCGGCCAAGAAGCAGATAGCTTGTTCAGCTTCAGAAAGGGTGTTCCGTCCAGCAGCAAGGCGAATGATTGTTGTAGGTAGTACAATGCGAGCCGTTGCAATTGTGCGAACGAGAGTGGTATGAGGGACAGGCTAGATGTAATGTCATTTTCAGGAGAGTCAACGCATCTTAATAACCCCGACCTCATTGTCCCCCAGTGGTGTCCCAGGAATGGGAACAAGTGCGTTCACAGGAAACGATTCCGGATGTTCCGGCATGCTGAACACCATGACATGAATATTCATTTCAATTCAGAAGAACTCGAGTTTACCAGGAAACTTCCCATATTAAACCAACACGATCAGCATCAGTTTCTCCAAGACCTAATATTCCTCCAGAACAAACACTAATACCAGCTTCACGAACTGCATCGATGGTCTTCAGTCTTTCATCGTACGAGCGAGTCGTAATCACCTAGATCATCCGATAGAAGCCCCGCTGGGATCTACATTCCATCACTCACTTTTGGATAGTATTCTCGAGACGTGTCTAAATTGTGATTATAGGCTGTCAATCCACTACCTTTGAGATCAGCTACCAGGAGTAGTACAGATACAGAAACATACGCCTCTTTCAGTTGCCTTGCTTGTTCTGACGTTAACATTCCGAGAGTAGTACAGACTTCCATCCCCATCTCGCGAACCTCGTGCACCATTTTTAATATTCTTTCAAATCCGCGTTTACGGCCAGAGAGGTCCCGCCAAGCCGCACCCATGCAAAATCTGGTGCTACCATTCTCTTTAGCTTTGCGCGCGGCTTGAATGACAGGATCGACTTCCAGAAGCTTCGAGGCCTGGGTCGGTGTTGAGTACTTTGATGACTGGGAGCAATACGAGCCTGCCGAAGCTTAATATGATACCAAGCCGGCTGGTAAGCTAACCTACAATCTTCGCTGCACCCTCCAGCTATCCTAGACGTATTTAGATCATCATTGTAATGGAAGATATAACGTACTCTTGATATTCATAAGTGTGCAAAGCTGGATTTTTTTTGGGTCGTGGTGTTGACGATGAACAGAGGCAGCACGAAAGACAAGATCCATCAGTGGGCTATCATAAATCTCTGTAATCTCCTTCCGCTTCCAATTATGCCGGGTAATTTTTGTGGTGCGCTCAGAGGAAGCCAAAGCATGAGTGGCCAAAGTTCGGCGTGACTGGAGACAGGCTATCCGGGCAGATAATAACAACATTGGCAGGGAATGGAACAGACAAGAGACAATGTAGATAATCTACATCACGAAGTTTACGCAGCTCACATGACCGGCAAAAATAATCCCGAGTTTATGAGGCAGTGTTCTACATTCTATCCGCTTCACGGATAATTGTTAGGAGAATGTCTATCATCATACACTCAATTGCACTCAATGGTTTGCTTGGAGCGAAATGCTCCACCCCTGGCTTTTCCGGGTATACCTGACTCCCTTCCTATTGACGACGGATCCCCGCAGTGTTTCACTTTTGCCGGGTATGGAGATCGAGCAGTTCTAAAATGTAACCCGATTTATTTGACAGATAGGACTCAGGATATGTTTTGTGGCCAGACACTGATATTACCGGCCACTGTCGTGCCGTCTGCTCAGGTGGTAACATGGAATGGGTCCTCAAGAGTTAAAAATCAGAGAGGATACCAATGGAGTCTCGTTTGTGTCTCATTTGTTCTATGCCAAATAGGGTTGTACTTACTATCCTAAAGTGTGCTGGTTGCTTTGCCTAATTTGCCATATCACACTCAACTAGGCTCATACGTGCAAAGGCTTCTAATCAGGAATCGACTCTTAACAGGGAATCGAAGCTGTCGAAGCTGTCACCCTTCTGACTCAATTTGATACTGACACGAGGAAGCAAATTTTCTGACCATTTATGTCGTCACATAAATTAGTCCACCTGATGTTCAAATCCTTAGCACCAAGTAGGCTCAGCCGCAGTACAATCTCGCGGAATGAAAGCTCTGTTCAAAAAATGCTATGTAAGATAATTTCTGAATCATGCCAAATACATGTTTATGGTCGAATACAAATGAATGAAACGAATGAGAAACTGTCAGTGGGCACGAGCGTCATGACAGCACCGAAGGCAAAAGCGGAGGAAATCGATCAAGTGAAAAAATGTGCGTATTAGGCTTCAGATGAGAAAAAAGAAAAGCAAATGATTAAGGAAAAGAATAAGATATTGAATGACCCTGGATAGTGGGGGAATACAGTGCTGGGAGCAAGAAATATAGGGGAAGTATGTGCTAATACACACAGGAGCAAGCACAGGATATTGGAGAAAGGAAATGCAAAGTACAGCAATGTCAAAAGATGCAGAAAATGCCTTCAAAAAGAGTGCCCATAAATGATACTGCTCAAGTCCTTAGGGAGATTAAGAGAAAAAATGAAAAATGTGGCTTTCGTGAAAACATGGATGATTGTACATCATCACTGAAGATCGTGAAGAGACGTGAGTTGAGACAGCTCATGTTGTGCGATGATCGGTATGACCGTCTAGACATGGACAGAACCCCAGCTGTTGCATGTCGTCATAGAAGTTTGTTGCTGCGGCTTCGTGGCCTTCTTTGCCGCCTTGGGGCCGCCACCGAGCATAACACCACCGGTGAGGACAGTCGTTTTGCCACCATCGTACGGCGTTACCTCGGTCTTGGTGATGTCAACATAGACACGGGACTGCCTAGCGCGCTCTCTGCGTGACTGCTTGTACTGAACCGATTTTGGTTGCGAGAACCCTGAGCTAGAAGTTTCGTATGAGAACCCCGAACTCGAGTTCGATGATCGGGAGCTACAACGCGAGGTGGGGAGCACGCTGGAAAGCGGAGAAGTCGCACGAAAGGAAGGCGGAAATTTGTCGACTGCAGGAGTGAGCCAGGTGGGTGCCCTGACATGATCGGCGATCATGGCAAAGAGTTGCTCGTCTTCCTCTGCATCAGCCTCCGAAAGTTGCTGAGAAAGGGTCTTCTCGGGAAGAGTACATTGAGCAGGGTAGCGAGGATTAGGAATACAGATTGCGGGGGAGGACAGCTCACCAGCCCAGACTGTGATGAGTTTGGACTTGGAGCCAGGCGCAGATGCAAATCGGAGGCTGACACGACCGGGATTGACAATGAAGTCAAACTCGCGTCCACCAAGAGCATTCATCCACTGGTCCCACTGGATGTTGACGGCGATACAGGTGGCATAGATGGGTCGGGGTGGCGTGGCAGAAGGAGACAGAGTGAGGCAACGACGACCGGAACCATGAAGAGGCTCCTTAACGTCCCAGGAAGGAGCATAATAGGGAATGAGGTTAGCCTCAAGAATCATCTGAAGCTTAGTGAGGATGGAAGGGGAGAGCGAGTCCACAAGAGGACGAGTGAGGAAGGAAATGGCATAAGCGACGGTCTGAGAAAGGTTTGCGGAGGTAGAGGTCATGGGTAGAAAGATCGTGAGATAAAGATACGTATATATATGTATCGACCGGCGATAGAGATGGATCGAAAGCAGTAGCGATGATCGCAGGTAGGAGACTGTACGAGGATAAAGGAGAGTTTGGTCAGCTTTATGAAGCGCGGGGTGGGTGATCGAGAAGACTTGCCAGTGACTGCGCAAGCCAAGGCACAGGGGGCACGAGTCAGAGCGGGTTTGGAACGAGGCCGACAAACTCACCACGGGTGAATATTCAATAGGAGGGACCCGAAACCTGCATAATCATTGTGGCGGTCTCTTTATAGAATAAAGTACAAGGCGAATCTTGAGATCATCCCAAATCCGGCGCTCCCTGTTACCTTCTGTCAACAATACAAAAAGGTCTGTTCCCCTTCGTGTTTCGGATTGTTTTATTGTACTTACCTTACGCGATGGTTTCAGCCAGTCAACGTCACACTTACC
>Ga0153949_1000189_pt1 | contig 20476 bp, 15 predicted proteins | sample TSNJ033MetaG_FD_104705 | JGI IMG/M metagenome (GOLD analysis project Ga0153949, IMG submission 104705) | Attine ant fungus gardens microbial communities from New Jersey, USA - TSNJ033 MetaG | ecosystem: Host-associated > Fungi > Mycelium > Unclassified | place: USA: New Jersey, Wharton State... | reverse complement strand
TATTGCGTTGTTTTCATTCCCCTGCTATAATCATCTCATCCCTTAGAGAGCGGTGGGTCTATGTTCATTCGCGAAAATAAAACTACGAGCAAAAAGACAGGCCAGATTTACATCAAGCATGTGCTTGTTGAATCTGTCAGAGTTAACGGTCAGCCCCGTCAGCGTGTTGTTATGGGGCTCGGCCACTTGGACTTGCCCCGCCGGGAATGGAAAAAGCTCGCTCATGCTCTTGAATGTCAGCTCTCCGGTCAAATTTCACTATTGGAAGACAATGATAAATATATCAACGATTTGGCTTTAAGCCTTGTATCTAACAATAAACTGTCCCAAAAACTCAATATATTGGAAGCAGCCGCACAACCAGATTCCGACAATTACATCCCCATTGACATTGACTCCGTTTTCACCGAGAAAACTCGGTCTCTCGGCGCCGAACTCGTCTGCATGGACGGTTGGGATTTATTGAAGTTCGATGAAATATTGAAAGACTGCGGTTTTTCGTGGAAACAAAGGGCTATCGCCAAAGTTCTTATTTTTGGACGACTAATCTCGCCGGGCAGCGAGCTGCATACGGTCGAATGGTTCCAAAAACGTTCCGCCCTTTCAGAGCTTCCTGACTCTGACGTTATGAATTGCGGGAAGGACAGATTTTATGAAATCGGCGACATGCTCTATGAAAACAAGGACAAAATCGAAGAGTTTCTATTTCAAAGGCAACAATCTCTATTCCCGCCAAACGACTACACGGTCTTTCTATATGACCTCACGAACACTTACATGGAAGGAAGCTGTCTCTCCAACAAACTGATGGCGCGCGGGCACTGCAAGAGCAAACGATTCGACTGTCCTTTAATTACGCTGTCCTTAGTTGTCAGAAATGACGGGATGCCTGTAACAAGCCATATTTATAAAGGCAATCAGGGCGAACCGGAAACAATGAAGGACATGCTGGAGCGCTTGCAAACCATGTTCGGATATGATTCGCCCCAGATGGTTCTTGAAAAGCCTACTATCATAATGGATCGCGGCATAGCGACTAAGGAGAATATAGCGCTTTTACAGGCGCAGGAATACCAATACGTTGTTATTACCCGCGAAAATCAAAGCAAAGAGTACCTTGCCGAGTTTGAAACAGCCAGGGATACGTTTACCCGCATTGACGATCTGAGTCACAAGCACACCGCCTATGGCGATGAGAATCATGTCTATGTAAAGAAAATCGAGGAAGACGGCGAGAACGTCTGCAGGGTACTATGCCTCAGTGATGGAAAAGCCCGCAAAGAAAACGCTATTGTCGCTAAAAAAGACGCTTATTTTATTATTTAGCTGACGTAGAAAAGCTGAGCCTGCCTATCGAAAAAGGAAGCATCAAAAACATAGACAAAACCGAAGCCAAATTCAGTAAAATCATTAAAAAACACAAAACTGCGGCACAAAAGCGCACTGCCACAATCATCCGTGATGAGGGAGAAAAAGCACACTGTATGGCAACATCAATCACCATCGAGTGAGTAGGCAACGGGAACCTCCCCCGAAGCCTCTCTCAGGAGAGAGCGTGTTAACCTCCTCATCGTAACAGTTCAGCCTTCGATTAAACTGTGCCACATGTACACCGGCTAAAAAATAGCCGGTGTACCTTTAAATATTTGATAATGTTATCGAAGAGAGGCATGCCTTTACGTTTGCAGGTATCTATCACGATCAAGACGATGCAATACATTTCACTTCCACTCTGCTTCCGAAAACCACCAGCCATTTTTTGGCGGTTTTTACCTTTTCTTAAGTCCTTCTCCGAAATATTATTGCTAAAAGGGATCCGGAAGTCATGCAGGAACAGCAGGTGGTTCCGTTTGTACTTCTCTAACCGGTTCAATAGTGCTTTTTCATTCTGACGGGCATACTTTCCCGGTGTTCTCTCGTTCTCCTCCCGACCGTTCCTCACGATTTCATTATAGTTTGATTCAAATCGCGATACCTCACCTTCTGGAAAGGATGCTTCCCCATTCAGGATTAACAGGTTACGTTACGTATTCATGGACAGGAGAAGCTCGGTCATATCTCTACTCCATGCGTTCCCGCTTTCCTGAGTATTCTTTGTAAGGTAACGTATCAAGTGTACATTGCATTCAGCATTATCATTTCCAAAATGGTATGTCGATGTCTCATGATCGTTCACGAAAGTACCGGTATAATTAGCCATTATACCGATCTCCTTCATTGATTCAATGTTCTTATGTTGCATTGATTTATATAGCACATAATTCTCTGTACTAAAGTTGCGTATATAGGTCTGTACCCCATTCGTTGTTACTGTCGTTGCATCAGTGCCGGCAACGTTTGAATTAAGTACCCCGTCTTCAATCTGTTTTATACTGCCGCTATATTTTCCGCGCGAAACTTTTATAAAACCCATAAATACTTCCCTCTGATAAATCAAGGGCATTCCCGCTGATTGCATTTATAAAGCAGCCGATGCGGTCATTTGCAACGACTCCATCACTGTAAAGATCGACAGCCATGGCTTTGATGACCGGTCCATAAATCACTTCACTGCGGCATTCTTACGGTAGGGTGATTTTCCCGTTATCATCAGCATAAAACCGTATTTCTGTGGCGGTCGGAATAATTTGAAGGTCAACTACATACCGGGATATATATTTGCCTACTGGCTCCCCTTTGTTTACAACTTTGTGTTGGAGAATGCCTTTTTCAATTTTATCTTCAATTATTTGTCTAGTAAGATAACTAAGATGTTCTTGATAAAGTAATAAAATAATTTTCAGCGATTTGCACATAGGTATTTTACTGATCTATCCGTATGGCTGAACTGTTACGGATTTCGAGTACAATTGATACCAATAGGAAATATTTTCTTTAAGATGCCGTTCATAAGGGGACAAGCATGGAATATATGACCGCTGCAGAAGCAGCAAAAAAAATGGGGCATTTCTACAAGAAGAGTTCATACATTATGTGCTGAAGGCCGTACACGCCACTCCGCCTATGTTGGGAGAGTTCACTATAGAATATATACATTATGGGCATACCAGATTTGAAAAAGATAAATTCACACCAATTAAAAATATAAAGTATTTTCCTAAACCAGAGGGCGGGCTATGAGGTTCGCCAATAGATGCAAATTTTGGATGGAAAGAATGGTGTGAAAGTACACAGCTCAGAGGTTTCAAAAAATCTGATTTTTTTAGATTTGGCTTATCCGAAAATGCTAATATTTTACAAATAAATTAACATGCGATTTACGGGATATACTTCAAATTGCATATGTGTTACCGCTGACTTACTTAGACTTTGAGCAGTTAATAAAAATCGGCATAGATGCTATCCAAGTAAATATTTCTAAAAGTTATGAAATTGATGTTGGATATGGATATTATTTGTCTAAGCGGCTTTGTGGTTGGGACTGCGATACTATATTGGTTATGAATCCAAAAATAATTCTTACAAAATAGGTGCGATGACTGCTGTAGCCTCTCGTTATATCATAAATCAAGATTGCTGGAAATAATGTGGATACATTAATACAAACCGGTAAATTTCCGAGCCTTCTTCTCAGACACAGCTCGAAACGATAGGACTCAGCCATGACAAGAACGGATGGGCAGATGTACCCGAGCTTATCGCCAATATGAATAGTCATATCAGGAAAATTGATATGGTACTGCTTGAGACAATTGTAGACGAACAATAAGAAGCGGTATCATTTCAACGAGGACAAAACAAAGATTCGCGCTAGTCAAGGGCATTCGCTTGACGTTGATGTTGAGCACAAGCCGAGTCTCCCGCCGAAATTTTTATATCACGGAACGGCAGACAGATTTCTTGATTCTATACTGAAAGAAGGATTGCAAAAACGAGAGCGGAATCATGTTCATCTTTCCGCTGACATTGAAACAGCGGTGATCGTTGGCAGACGTCATGGGGTGTCAATGCAGATGCCCAGTTCCTGAGCCGCCTCCCTGGCTGGCCGCCTCTCCTCTAGGGCCGCTTTACAGTGTCATTCTCAGTTCGTTTAGATGCTGCTTAAGCTCCTTGATAAATTGTTCTATGACTTTTGCGTTGCAGACTTTTTTTCGTTTGCAAGTTGCGATATAGCAAGCCCGTTCTTGCGGCGCTTCCAGAAGATTGAACCAAATCAGCTGACCTTTTTCCGCCAATAATCTTGCAATGGAATGAGGAACAATAGACCAGCAATCGGAATCACAGAAAAAGGGTGTAAGCATCGAGGCCGTATTCACCTGAACACGGGACTGCCCGCTGGGCCACCACAAGTTGTGCCACTGTTGATAGCTAAGGTCAAAGCTCTGGAATACCTCATCGCTAAAATTGAGCTCTGTGGGATGGATGCTACTTCCCGCTTCACGTTGATCAGCGCCTTTTGGCCGCAGCACTACATACTCTTCTCGGAAAAGCATCTCGGTGACAATGTTTGCATGGGCTCGCATCATATCATTGTTCACAATACCAATATCAATTTCACCGGATTCCAACAGCTCGTAAATCTCCCATGAGTGATGGGTATACAGCGTAAGGTCAACATTCTTGTTTCTTTGCATATAGCCCTGAAAAAAATCGGGGAAAACATAACTATTAACGCTGTCCACGCCGCCAATGCGGAGCCGTGTCCTGTTGGAATTATCCTTGATCATCAAGGCAGCGTCATAAAGCTGTATCAGTTGCTCCGCAATTGATAGCAAGCTCTTTCCCTGCGGCGTAAATTCCACATTTTTCTGTCCCCTACCACGAATCACCAATGGTGTTTCCAGTTCGGCCTCTAATTGCTGGAGGCGCTGGCTGACCGCAGATTGGGACATGTACAGAGCTTCCGCCGCCTTCGTAATGCTTCCGGTCTTATGAATTGCCCAAAATACCTGCAAAGTTTCGTAATTCATAGTAACCTCACAATGCATAGAAATATTAAAATATATTATATTATATATTCAATATATTAATTTGTCAAATAGCCCGGTGCTTCGTATACTATAGACAAGTTAAGTTTTTGAAAGCTCGGTAGCTCTTGGATAAGGAGTATTATACCCATGTACGATTATGTAATCAAAAATGGTATATTGGTGGACGGCACAAGGGCAAAGCCCTATCCCGCCAATGTGTGTATCTGCGGCGGTACAATTGTCGAAATCACCACCGATTCCTCCGTGAAGTGTAAGGAGGTGCTGGATGCCTCCGGTAAAATTGTCTCACCCGGATTTATCGACATTCACACCCATTCCGATCCGGCAAGGCTCATTTCAGGTCTTGCCGAAAGCAAGGTGCACCAGGGCATCACACTGGAGCTCGGCGGGAATTGCGGCATCTCCATCGTGCCAACACCTTATGACAATGTGCGCCGGGAAGAGTTGCTCACCGATATGTCGGAGCTGATTTCCATACAGCGGAACCTTTGGCACAGTGAAGCCCACGATATCGCAGAGCTTGCGCAGCGCATTAATAGTGACAGAGATACCATTCATTTTGCGATGCTCGTCGGCCACAACGCCATACGGGGATGTGTCGTCGGTTACGATCGACGAAACGCAACTCCGAAAGAGATGGAGCAGATGAAGGAGCTGTTGGACAAAATGATAAAGCAGGGAGCTTTCGGGCTCTCCTTGGGTCTTGTCTATGCGCCCGGAATTTTTTGTGATACTGAGGAGCTAATCCAGCTTGCGCATATTGTAAAGAAGAACGGCGCTATGCTGGCGGTGCATATTCGCGATGAGTGCGAAAAAATATTTGAAGCGCTGGATGAGATGTTTCAGGTTGCCAGAGTCACGGGTGTGCACCTGCACATTTCCCACCTGAAGCTTATGGGTCGGGAACAGTGGGGACTTTCCGGAGAGGTTCTTGGCCGGATTCGCCAAGCACAGGCGGAGGGTCTTCACATTACTGCCGACCAATACCCCTACGATGCGTCTTCCAGTACCCTCAACCGTCTGGTGCCTAATTGGGCTCATGCGGGCGGCGTCAGGGCCATGCTTGATCGGCTTTCTGATCCGGGGCAGCGCAAGCGAATAGATCCCGAAATTGCGGCTGAGATCGCGCGCCGTGGAGGCTCTTGCTATCTGCGCATCACATATACCGGTTCAAATATACCGGAAATCGAGGGACTGACTATTGATCAGATCGCGGTCAAATGGGGTATGTCCGAGGAAGATACGATTGTAAGGCTGTTGCTCGCCTGCGATGGCAGTGTAGGGATTATTTCCCATTCGATCTGCCAGGATGATGTTGAGCGTATCTTGCGTGAGCTGGATGTCGCGGTGGGCAGCGATGGCAGCAGCTTTTCGCTTGATCCGGCACTTGTTCCCGGAAAGCCGCACCGCAGGCACTATGGCTGCTTCCCCTTATTTCTGGAAACGGTGCGTGAGCGCAGTCTCATGCCAATCGAGGACGCCGTGTACAAAATCACCGGTTTCCCAGCAAAGATCATGGGAATCCATGACCGCGGAATTCTGCGGGCAGGTATGGCTGCGGATATCACCATATTCGATTTTGAACACGTTCGCGATTGCACAACCTACAACAATCCTTTTGTAAAACCACAAGGCATTGAATACGTATTCGTATCGGGCGTACCCGTGGTTTATGACGGCGCGCTGACTAACGCCCGCAATGGGAGGTTTATATTATCATCCTTTGCGGACAAGTAATGTAATTCCAAGCCGGGGGATTCCCGCGAATGTCACGGTATTTTAAATAGAAAAGAGGGTAACTTATGCGTTTGGATAAACTGGAAACTCCTGCTTTAATGCTGGATATGGATACATTCGATCGGAATATGAGCGTGATGAAGGATTATATGGAGTCCGCCGGACTGGCGTTGCGCCCACACTATAAATCCCATAAATCCACTGCCATCGCACATATGCAGATTGTGTCGGGAGCAAAGGGCATCACATGTGCAAAGCTCAGCGAGGCGGAGGATCTGATTTTTTCCGGTATCGACGATGTACTGATTGCAAATCAAATTGTGGGATCCTACAAGCTTGCGCGGGTTGCATATCTGGCCGGATGCTGCCATCTGACGGTCTGTGTTGACAATGTGGACAACATCTGTGATTTGGAGGCTGCGGCTGCCGCACAAGGTACAATTATTTACTGTCTGGTAGAGTATGAGATAGGTATGAACCGTTGCGGCGTTGACACTCCCGAGGCGTTTTTTGCGTTAGCTGGGGAGATTGACCGCTCTCCCAATTTGGTCTTTGGGGGAATACAGGCTTATGCCGGAAATCTTTCACACGAGGAGGATTGCGAAATCCGCAGATCGGCCTCGGAAAAGGTCGAGGCGCGGCTGAGCGAGTTGCGCTGCTTTGTTGAACAAAAAGGTCTGCACATCAAGGAAATTAGCGGCGCGAGCACGGGAACTGTGGAATTCCACACTAAAAACAGCGCATATACCGAAATACAGGCGGGCAGCTATATTTTCATGGATGCGGCATACAATGCCCTGCACCTGAAATTTCAAAACGCTCTGTTTGTCGCAGCCACGGTGATGAGCGCAAACGGTTCAAATGTTATTCTGGATGCAGGCAGAAAATCAATATCAATTGATCAGAAAATGCCTGCGTTAAGAGATTACCCCCAAGTACCGATAAAAGTCAGCGAGGAGCACAGCGCGATTTCCACAGAAAACCTGCAGGCTTCCATAGGCGAAAAATTCCTGCTGATTCCCGGCCACTGCTGCACCACCGTCAACCTGCATGACCACATCTATCTGGTTCGCCAAGGCAGGGTAATTGACCGGATTTCAGTGGATAGCCGAGGAAAAAGCGTGTAGGCTATAAAGATTTCATGCATTGTTATCGCATGAAATAAAGACCTGACTGCTATAAATAAGCAGTGCTTATATTATATATATTAAATACTAATTTGCTAAATAACGCGGAGCGTTATATATTCATTGTACAAAAGATATAAAAACAATAACGCTTTTGAAGCAATGTATAATACATGATAATGGAATTGCGAAGTTAGGAGGATAATTATGAAAAGCTGCTATAAGGTTGTCATCGTTGGATTTGCCCATATGCACATCAACGATGTTGCCGCGTCCTTTTTCGCAAACCCCGGCACCAAAATCGTAGCTTGTGCAGATACAATACCGGCTCGTCCGGAATTGAAGAACGGCCCCTATACGCGCAAGTGGAACCTCAATTTTTGTAAAGAAAACTTCCACATTGAACGGGTATACGAGGATTGGCTGGAAATGCTGGACAAAGAAGAGCCTGATCTGGCACTTATTACTTCTGAAAACAGTATGCATCCCGTTATCACTCGGGAATGTGCCAAACGAGGCATTGACGTGATTGTGGAAAAGCCCATGGCCTCCAATTTAAAAGACGCCGTTAGCATGGCTTCGGATGCAAAGGATGGCAACACAGCATTGATCACCAACTGGCCGACAGCTTGGAGCCCCGTCTATCAACGCATGAAAGAGATCGTCGATCAGGGGAGAATCGGTCGGATTATAGAGTTTAAATGCAGCATGGGGCATACCGGACCACTTGGAATGGATGCCAAGCATAAGGGCGTTTCCCAAATCGCGGATGCGATGTCGGACTCGGATAAAGGCGCTACCTGGTGGCACAGCTTTTCAGCCGGAGGCGGTGCTATGATTGATTACTGCTGCTACGGCAGTATGCTTTGCACTTGGATGATTGGAAGCCCGGGAATTTCAGTAATGGGGATGCGGGGAAACTTCAACAGCCATTACGGTGATGCTGACGATAATGCGGTTATGATTGTAAGGTTTGCGGATTGTTTTTCTGTTATTGAGGGGAAATGGACAACCTTTGGCAATGCGGACCCTTACGGCCCCGTGATATACGGCACTGATGGAGCCATTCTTTTGACCCCGGATCATCAGGGACTTATGCTCGCGCTGCCGGGAGGTAAAACAGAAATTATTGATTGTTTCAAACAACCGGGCGTTGACCTTTCATCCAAATATGTGTCTTTTAAAAATGAACTGCATCCGTTGCCGGATCTCTTGCTGCCAGAGCTCAACCTGCGTGCGCAAGCCATTATGGATGCGGGGCTCCGCTCCTCAAATACTAGAAAGGAAGAACTCATAGACAACGTAAGCTGGATAGCCGGTAGGCTGTGAGGATAATAAAGATATCCATAGCTCCCTAGCGGAAACTGGTTTATCTTCGGGAAAGGAGGCTGACTTTGTAACACACTGTATAAATAATGCTATATTTCGTATTCAATCGCTGCATTTTATTAATTTTAGAACACAAAATATGTGGTGTGATAATCAAAATGTACCATTGTTACAAATTTAAACCCCAATACCCCAAAATTACGAGGAGGCATATTAAGAGATGAGAAGCAAGGTATATACTTCTGTACTCGCCGCTCTGCTTGTGTTTTCGATGATAGCAGTTACAGCGTGCGACAACATGAGCCAACCACCAGCATCAAGCACGGCGTCAAGTACAGCATCTACGTCATCGTCAAGTCTGTCGGATTCGCCTAAGATCACCTCCCTACCGCGCAACGAGACACTGTATTTTTCAGGCAATATCGGGAAGCCTAACAACTTTAACCCCATTTCGGGCAACGCGTCCTTTCCGGTTGTGCTCCGCAATGAGCTGATTTATCAGTCTCTGTTCGGCTGGGATATGTTGACAGCCACGCAGAAGCCCATTACTGCCAAGAGCTATGAGTTCACGGACGATTACACAATCACTGTGAAAATGTTCCCCGAGGCGAAATGGAATGATGGTAAGCCACTAACTGCTGAGGATGTAGCCTACACCTTCAATTTCGCCAAGGAATATTCGGTTATCTGGTCCAGCAACTGGGACTATTTAGACGCTGTTGAGGCTACGAATAACGAGACCGTGGCATTCAAGCTGAAGAAGAACCCCTACAACCCGTTGATCATCCTAAACGCTCTCGCACGTGTTTCCATCCTCCCCAAGCACGTTCTTGAGCAGTGGATAAAGGAGAGCAACGGAAACATTGATGAAATGCGCAAGATATTTAACGAGAATCCTGTAGGCAGCGGACCGTACAAGTTGTACTTCAGTGATGAGACGAAGATTGTCCTCATTCGGGACGACGACTGGTGGGGCGTGGCCAACAACGAGCTTTCTGGCGGCCAGCTTCCCGCGCCTAAATACTGCTGCTATCCTATATATGTGGATAACGACGAATCCGCCAGAGCATTTCAGACCGGCGAAGCTGATGTCACCCAGAACTTTATTCCACAGGTGTGGAAGATGTGGGAGGGTGGCGCACCCATTCGTTGCTATCTGCCGGAGCTGCCCTACTATGTCTCCGCCAGTATGCCTTCCATCATATTCAACATGAAGATACCCGGTTTGGATAACGTGGATGTGCGCCGCGCTATCGCTTACTCCATTGATTATGATAAAATTGCCGAGCTGGCCATGAGCGGTTATTCACAGAACCTGAAGCCCTCGCTGATGCTGCTGAATGGGGCTGAGGCTAAGTATACGGACGCTGCGGCCAACGATTCTCTGCGCTGGGAGTTCAACGTTGACAAGGCCAATGAGATTTTGGATGCCATTGGTGCCAAGCCCGGAGCAGACGGTATCCGTGTTCTACCGGACGGCACGCGTCTAGGTCCGTGGAAACTCATGTGCCCCGCCGGCTGGAGCGACTGGCAGGCCTCTCTGGAAGTAATTGCCAACGGTTCTTCCAAGATCGGTATCGAGCTTGTAACGGATTATCCCGAGGCTCCTGTAGTTACGAACATGAATCAAATGGGTGACTTTGATATAACCATGCAGACCTACGAACAAGGCACAAGCCCAGCACAACCGTGGATACGCGCCCGCTCCACCTTCAGCTCCACAGGTGTGCCGGATTACGGCCAGCAAGCCTTCTACAACTTCGGTCGATTTAAGAATGACCGCGTCAACGAGCTGATTGAGGCGATACCCGCCGAGAAGGATGAGGCCAAGCTCAAAGCGATGTATACGGAGCTTGACAAGCTGTGGCTGGAGAACATCCCTAGCATTCCGCTGATGTATCGTCCCAGCGTGTTCTATACGTTCAACGAAACCCATTGGACTGGATTCCCCGTGGAGGGTGACGGAACAGGGGTAGGCCCAGAACAATGTATGCTGGACTGGGGCATCAAAGGATTATTCAACCTCAAGCCTGTGAAATAAAATCTGTCTGCTGCTAATGTGCGGGGAGACCGCGTGAAATTGTGGTCTCCCTGCTCAAATTGCACAGCGCTCCGAATCCAACTGAAAACGAGGTGGAATGCAAATGGAAAAATTCTACCAGTATCTTGGCAAGCGCTTGTTCTGGTATCTGCTTACGTTCGTCGTTGCCCTGATGCTCAACTTCTTCCTTCCGCGCGCGATTCCGGGTAATCCGGTAGATGCGCTCGCGGCGCGGATGATGCAGGTAGGGATAACAAACGCTGACGCGATGGCAAAGGTGTATGAGAACTTCACCAAGGAGTTTGGTATGGATAAGCCTTTGGCTACCCAGTTCCTCATATTTGTCGGCAATCTGTTTAATGGCAATCTTGGCCGCTCCTTCTCCCAATACCCGCGTACTGTGACAAGCGTGCTCAAAAACGCCATGGGATGGACGCTGGCCATTCAGATCCCGGGCATCATCTGCGGCTGGATTCTGGGGAATATACTGGGGGCAGTGGCCGCATATAAGCGGGGTGTATTCGATGGCATAATCTTCCCCGTGTCGCTGTTTATAAATTCTATGCCCTTCTATGTCATGGCAATACTGCTTGTTTACTTCTTCTCCATCATGCTAGGCTGGTTCCCCACAGGCGGAGGATATGGGACGAATCTGTTCCCTTCATTTAGGTGGGAGTTCATCGCCTCTTTGCTGCACCATTACTGGCTGCCCTTCTCCTCTATCGTTCTGGTGGCCATCGGTGGTCAGGCGATTGGTATGCGCTCCATGGCTATCTATGAGTTGAATACGGACTATGTGCAGTATTCCAAGCTTATGGGGATAAAGGATAACAAGATTGTCGGATATGTTTTCAGGAATGCGATGCTGCCCCAAATAACGGGTCTCATCATGTCCCTTGGAACCATGATGTCGGGCGCGATGATCGTTGAGATCGTGTTCGGCTATCCGGGCGTAGGGCACGTTTTATTTGCTGCTATTCGCAATAATGATTATCCCGTTATCTCGGGCTGCACGCTTGTAATCACCATAACGGTGCTTATCGCGAACCTTGCGCTGGAGATTGTGCTGGGCCTTATGGATCCGCGCATCAGAGCACAACAGCTGGAAGGGGGTTAAGCGAATGAAAAATACACTTAGGACACTTTTGAAATCCGGCCGTTTCGTAACGGGCTTCGCCCTGTTGACTCTTTTATTGCTTTTTATTTTTATATTTCCTATGATTAACACGAGCGATCCCAAAGAGATGATCGGCATGAAATTCCAGCCGCCCGGCGACAAGTTTTTTTTAGGCACGGATAACTTCGGCCGCGATATGATTTTGGTGCTTGCCTATGGCGCGAGGACGTCCCTGTATGTTGGTTTGTTAGCGGGGCTTATCGCAACAGCTATAGGTCTGACGCTGGGGCTTATCGCTGGCTATGTGGGGGGTGTTACGGATAATATCATCACCGCAGTCACAAATATGTTTACGGTCATTCCCTCGTTTATCGTGCTGATTCTGATTGCCTCCGCGCTGAAAACCAAGTCCTCCACGCTTACAGCCATGGTAATCGGCTTCACCGCATGGCCGTGGACTACGCGCTCAGTGCGCTCTCAAACCGCATCTTTACGGAGCAGGGATCATGTGAACATTGCCAAAATATCAGGCTACAGCACCGCAAGGATCATCCTTTCGGAGGTATTGCCCTACATTGCATCCTATGTGGTTATGGCATTCACCCTTCAGGTTGCGTCCGGTATTCTGTCGGAGGCAAGCATATCCATGCTGGGGCTGGGGCCCCAGGGCGTGATTTCCCTCGGTCTGCTGCTCCAGTGGGCCCTGGCGTTCAGTGCGCCACTGGCAAAGGCTTGGTGGGCTTTCATACCTCCTGCCATCATGGTATCCATGGCGACATTCTCGCTATTTCTTATGAACAGCGGCATGGACGAAATCTTCAATCCGAAAATAAGGAGTTAAGGGAAGGTGGAGAATAATAAGAATGTATTGATGTCGGTCAAGAATCTCAAGACTTTTTATAAGACGCGGCTTCAAGAGCGGGTTTATGCTGTTGACGACGTATCCATCGAGCTTCACGAAGGGCAGATTATAGGAATTGCAGGGGAGTCCGGGTGCGGAAAATCCACGCTGGCGCTCAGCCTGCTGGGCTACTATTTCCCGCCGCTGAACTATGAAAGTGGCTCCATCGTGATTGACGGGCAGGAGATTATCTCCATGTCCCACGAGGAAAAGCGCAAGCGCATTTTAGGCGAGAAGATCGCCTATATCCCACAGGCCGCCATGAACGCGCTGAATCCTACCCTGCGGATCATAAACTTTGTGCACGACATCATCAAGCAGCACAAACCGGATATGTCTAACAAGGATATAAGCGACATGGCTGCCCAGCGCTTCGAGCAGGTAAATCTGCCCAGGCGCGTGCTCAAGGCGTATCCCAACGAGCTTTCGGGCGGGATGAAGCAGCGCACGGTCATTGCCATTTCCACGATACTTAACCCTAAGATACTCATTGCGGATGAGCCCTCCTCAGCACTTGACGTTACATCCCAGAAGGTAGTCATTGCTATGCTCAGGGATATGATGGATAAGGGCTTCATCAAGGGTATGTACTTCATCACCCATGAGTTGCCCCTTCTGCGCCATATATCGGATGATATCGTGATCATGTACGCAGGGGAGCTGTGTGAAAAAGGGACGGTGGAACAGGTTATCTTCGATCCACGCCACCCCTACTCCAAGGCGCTCATGGGCTCTATCATTGTTCCCGAGGAGGGAATGAAGGCTCACAGCCTGTACGCCATTCCGGGTGCGCCACCCAACCTGAAGAGTGTTCCACCGGGATGCCGCTTCGCAGACCGTTGCAGATTTTCGGAGGAGAAGTGTGTAAAGAATATTGACAGGGTTCCCATGGTGATATTGCCGGAAGGCAGAGAGTACCGTTGCCGGCATAGTGAAGCAGAGCTGAACGATATGTTCAGCAAGGATTTTGCCCAATTTTAATATGGAGGGAGGCTTACCAAATTAACGAAGCAAGTGGAAACAAGATATTACTGGAAGCCAAACACCTTACTAAGGTGTTTGGGAGCGGCAGAAAGGCTGTCAAGGCAGTTGATGATGTGGACTTTGCCTTTCATGAGGGCGAAATCATCTCAATAGTCGGCGAGTCCGGAAGCGGAAAGACAACGATAGCGCGCATGATTATGGGTCTGCTTCCCGAGACTATTGGGGAGGTTTATTACAAGGGTCAGCGGCGCATACTGAAAAATCACCAGCAAAAGCGGGAGTATTGGAAAGATATACAGGCCATATTCCAAGATCCTTTTTCGTCCTTCAATCAGTTCTTTAGGGTGGAGAAGCTGCTGCAGGACTGCCTTGACTTGAAGGGCGTATCCCTCACCAAGACCGAGGCATTTCAACGTAAGAAGGCGGCCTGTGAATACGTCAATCTGAAGTATGAGGAACTGTATAACAAGTATCCTTTCGAGCTTTCAGGCGGGCAGATGCAGCGCCTCATGATAGCGCGCATCTTCGCGCTGCATCCAAGGGTGCTCATCGCAGACGAGCCTACATCCATGATAGACGCGTGCTCGCGCTCCACGATTCTCGATATGCTCCTGAATCTCCACGATACGGAGCGCATGACTATAGTTTTCATTACCCATGACTTGGGTCTTGCATACTATGTGAGTGATACGATCTATATCATGGAAAAGGGCAAGTTTGTTGAGAAAGGTACGGCGGACGACGTAATTCTCAATCCGCAGCATAAGTATACGAAGCAGTTACTCGCGGATGTCCCCAAGCTGCATGAGGAATGGAATCTCGACACTACAGTGCTTTCATTGGCAGATGATTGATGTCTATATTTTTAAAGCGGCCAACTAAGTCAATATGTTCGATAGTTTAGAATGATACAATAATATAAGGAGGAGAATGAATAATGTTGGATACCATTCGCGTGGGCGTTATAGGGGCGGGTTCCATCGCCTGCAGAGCCCATATACCTGGCCTTTCTCCGGCGGACAGCTACGAGGCGTCCCTAGCGATTAGCTCTCATGGGAATAACGGCTGTGTAGGTACAAAAGTTGTTGCAATTGCGGACTGCGACAAGGCGAAAGCCCAAGCTGCAGCCACTCGATTTAACGTGCCGAAGGTTTACGAAAACTGGCGTGATCTTATAGCAGATAGTGAAATTGACGCCGTTTCTGTGGCTACTCCAAACTGCTTCCATGCGGAAATGACAATTGCAGCGGCACAGGCCGGAAAGCATGTTCTGGTAGAGAAACCTATGGCAACCTCAGTTGTGGACGCCGACGCTATGATCGAGGCGGCAAGAAAGGCGGGCGTTATACTGATGGTGGAGCAGACCGAGCGCTTCTCTCCCTCTCACGAAGTGGCAAAGGATATCATCGACTCGGGCATAATCGGACAAGTAAGCTCTGTGCGTACCCGTTCCAGCCACCAGGGCCCTGATTTTTGGAGCCCCGGCAGCACATGGTTTTTTGACAAAAAACTTGCGGGCTTTGGAACCATGGCTGATCTGGGCATCCATAAGCTTGATTTGATCCGCTGGCTTATCGGGGATGATGTTATAGAGGTTGCGGGCTTTGCCGATACCCTTTGCAAAAAGGATTGTGAGGTGGAGGATTCCGCGGTTGCGGTGTTTCGCTTTTCTAAAGGCGCGTTGGGCGTTCTGGAAGCCGCATGGACAACCGATCCGTCCGACTCGCGCACCTTTATCTACGGCAGCAAGGGCAATATCATACTTGATGGACCCGATTCCCCGATTGTGGTGAATTTCCCCACGCCTCAGTTTAAATTCAACTTTTCCCTGCCACCGGGCAAACGCACACAATCCAGCTTTATCCCAAATATTCCCACGGCATCCAGAAACGGCGGCGTGTTCCGCCACTTTATCGACTGCATCAGGACGGGGAAAACTCCTCTCTCAAATGGCCTTGAAGGTCGGAATAGTCTTGCAGTCGTGCTTGCGGCGCTTAAATCCTCCGAAACCCGCCAGTTCATGAAACCTGAATAAGACTTGCTATAGTTAACCGATGTGCCGCGTCTATTTGTTTGGGCGTGGCACAGAATAATTGCAAAAAAGGGGAGATTTTCGTGAAACAATATAAGCTTGTTGTGATTGGGTTTGACAACTCGTTTTACGCGGTTCCTATTGCGGAATGTTGCAAAAACAACAGCCGTATGCAATTGGTGGGAGCGTCTGATCCAAGTCCTGAAAAACTTAAGGAATATGAGGAAAAGTTCGCAGTCCCTGTTGTAGACACGGATTGGCGGACGCTCTTGGATCGCTGTCCCTGTGATATTGTTGTGGTCTTCAACGCTACCAGCCAGCATGAGGAAGTTGTGATTGAAGCTGCGCGTCGCGGCAAAGATATCATATGTATTAAACCTTTGGCGCTCTCGTATGAATCGGCGCTACACATGCAAAAAGCGGTGGAGGAGAGCGGAGTTCAGTTTATGATGATGCACAATTATCGCTTTACACCGGCGCTGCTCAAGGTGAAATCTCTCTTGGAATCCGATGCTATTGGCAGGATTGCCAGCCTTACCATGAACAGTAGGGCGAAACTGCCAGAGGATTGGCCGGGAAGCGGCAAGCCGGGATGGTATGCTGAACCAGAGCTTTCTGGAGGAGGTGGATTTATTGATCATGGGTCGCATACCGTGGATTTTGTGATGTGGCTTTTCGGAGACCAGATGCCTAAGGCTGTGAATGGAGTGGCTGGAAATCACATATACAAAGATTTACATTGTGATGACGGCGGCGTCGCAATTCTGGAATTTGATAAAAGCGTCGCCACTGTGGAAAGCACCTGGTACGCGCCACCCCAAATGGGCTCCAGCGAATTTTTACAGATTGTCGGCGAAAAAGGAGAGATATTCTCGAACCGCGCCGGCAGACCATATCTCGAACTGCGCCGGAATGACAATCCCATCCGCCTTGAACGCTTTGAATTTGATCAGCCAGTATGGACCGATATGCTGACACGGGTGATCGAATCATTTTTAGACTCGTTAGAGAAAGGCGCGCCAAACCGCGCACCTATCTCTCAGGGGGTAAATGCCATGCGTGTGTTGGATGCCTTTAAGGCCTCTGTGTCATCGGGAAAGAAAGTAGAATTATAACCGCTAACCAAGCTTGTTATAGGTTAATAGGATGGATCATCAAACAATAAGAATTCTTTGAGCAAAGTGGTGGCAATAATGATTGAGCTTTACGCTGGAATTGATATCGGGGGAACCAACACGGCGCTGGGTCTGTTTGACAGCGCCTTTCATCTACTTGCCAAAAGCAGCTTTCTTACAAGACGGCCGGGAGCTTCTTCTGTGCGCGTTGATCCGGTTTCTTTTTTTGATCAGCTTTCCGCCGAATTGAGTTGGCTTGTTAGCAGCCTGGGCTGTGAAGTGCGCCTTGTAGGGATTGGTATTGACTCCCCGGGCCGGGTGGACAGCGAAAAGGGCGTAGTCTACACTGCATCAAATCTGGGCTGGGACGAAGTACATATCCGAGAGGAAATGTCCGAGCGTTTAAATATACCTGTCTTTGTTGAACATGATGTACGTGCGTTTGTGCAAGGGGAGGCCGCTTTTGGCGCAGGCGTCGGCTGTCGCGACCTGATTGGCGTGACAATCGGCACCGGCGTTGCCGCTGGTTTTTTATCCGGGGGAAACATATTGCGCGGGAGCAAATCGCGTGCGGGTGAGATTGGCCATGACAAGATAGACGGCGAAGAATGGCTCTGCTCATGCGGAAAAAAGGGCTGTCTTGAAACAATTGTGTCCGCAAGGGGTATTTCCCGGGCGGCTGAAGAGGCCGTGTCCGCAGGGAAGATACCGTCGCTTTTCCATTTGCGGGGAAGAATTACCCCGAAAGATGTGTATAGCGCTTGCACTGAGGGCGACGAGACTGGAAAGGGAATTTATGAGCGAGCGGGGACTTTGCTCGGAAAAAAGCTGTCAACGCTTGTTTACGCCCTTGACCCAGAGATTATTTTGATTGGCGGTGGAGTTGCAAAGGCGGGAGAGTATCTCTTGGGGCCTGTCCGCCAAACCCTACAGTCACTTTGCGCGACCCGTATGCCGCCACTCAAAGTGTTGCCAACTATGCTGGAGGAGGATATGGCTAATATTATCGGCATGGCGCATATGGCGATAATGAAACTGTCAAAAGGTGGGCTTTCATGTTGAGGTGGCTCCAAACAGAAAGGGATGACCATTGAGATGGCGATTGTAAAAATAAAGGGGATACTGGTAAAAAAAGGGGAAGTTCAGCGGGACAGCATAATAGAAATCGAAGACGGCATCATTGCCGCCACATATCCGGCTGTCGGATATTCCGGTGTGGTGGATTATAATTTTTCGGATTATTATGTAGGCCCGGGGTTTATTGATCTTCATTTACACGGCGCGAACGATACGAGCTTTACACATGGCGGGCATGATGATTACGTCAAAATTCTCAAGTACTGCGCGTCACATGGAACAACCTCGGTTTTGGCCGGCATTTCAACTTGCCCAAAAGCGGAAACCGACGCCGCGCTCACCTCATTTGGGCAGTATATATCACGCGCCAAAACAAACGATTATGCATGCGCAAAGATACTTGGGGTGCACCTCGAGGGGCCATTTATCAGCCCTGAAAAGCCCGGCGCAATGGACCCTGCATATATCGCTTCCCCGTCTTTAGAGCAGTATAAGCTTTGGGTAAATTCGGGGATCCTCAAGATGATAACATTGGCGCCTGAAATCGCGGGCTCAAAAGAAGTGATCGAATACGCTTCCGCATGTCCTGGAGTAATTGTTTCTGCCGGTCACACCACGGCAAACTATGAGCAGGTGAATGAAGCGGTAAAATGGGGCTTAAGCCACTTGACACATTTTTATAATGCGATGATGGGACTAAACCACCGGGAACCAGGCGCTGTGGGAGCGGGTCTCTTCAATCCTGGACTCACCATAGAGCTTATTTCTGACTTTATTCATGTGCACCCGAAAATGCTTGAGCTTGCATGGCTGATAAAGGGCACCGATGGTATATGCCTTGTCACGGACAGTGTAGAGTTAGCGGGATTATCGGACGGGTGCTATATAAATAAAAACGGCGCCAAACGGATTGTCCAAGGTTCCAAAATAACAACCGAAAACGGGACTATCGCCGGAAGTGCACATTCACTGGACACAGCGGTTCATAATATGGTTGAATGTGGCGCCACTGTTTGGGATGCGTGGCAAATGGCGTCCTATAACCCCGCAACTAAGATGGGGATGGAACATGAGATAGGTTCTGTTGCTGCAGGTATGTGCGCTGATTTGGCTGTTTTGGATAAAAGCTTAAAGTGTGTCGCCTCGTTTGTGGACGGTAAGATGGTTGCGGGGAAGCAGGCATAGCATAGGTACTGCATATGAGAGAAGGAGTAGCGTTAAGCTACTCCTCTCCTAATGTTCGTTGATTTTTTCTTGTTTTATCTTGCTTTCACAGTATTTAAGTATATTGAAGAAATGTACATAGGTAAGAAAGGCTGTCTTCGGCGACTCAGAAGGGCCGACACGGTAACTTTAACAGAAGCAAAGGCAATGGCCCCGCTTTTCCGGTAACGCAAAAAGGCCGCTTTTTCTCACGAACAAGCGGCCTTTTTGCTATGTTTATGTGGCCAATCTTAGGGGTTGTTGGGAATAATCTGAAAAATGGAGTGGGGCGTCGGAGGATCGCCGCCTGCGGCTTGCCATCCGGCCTTAAACGATGTGCGTATCATACCAAGAAGCGCGTTTTTGCCTCGTCATATTCCCTGCGCTCTACGAAATCGGAAAACGCTTTTTCAAAATCGTTGGTTTCCATATTCATCCCTCCATATACAGGGCGGGTATGCGGCGGCAAATGCGCGAATTGCACTAACGCTCATTTTCTTTATTTTTTGATTGAAATTCTCTTAGGGTAGGGCGCTTTTCGAGATTTAGTGAAAAATCTTCTCCTGCAATTCGGTATATCCTTTTTCGCAAACTACTAACGGCTTTTTAGTTATAACCGTTCCAAACCTGCGACCGATCACGCTCGGCCATAATTTTTCCGGATTCAATTCGTCAGAGGAAAATTGAATGTCATGGGCAAACAATCCATTCGGAACGGTGGAGCGGTCTATCTGATGTTTTATAAAAACGTCTTTGTTGTCGAAAAATTTTACTTCAATATATTTCGGAATCCACGCCGACATCTCTGACGTATGATACAGGGCCTCACGGAATATGTCTTGTGCCTTTTCTAAGCGGCGAGGCATCGATTTGAAGCAGTTC
>Ga0153949_1000187_pt1 | contig 20552 bp, 21 predicted proteins | sample TSNJ033MetaG_FD_104705 | JGI IMG/M metagenome (GOLD analysis project Ga0153949, IMG submission 104705) | Attine ant fungus gardens microbial communities from New Jersey, USA - TSNJ033 MetaG | ecosystem: Host-associated > Fungi > Mycelium > Unclassified | place: USA: New Jersey, Wharton State... | reverse complement strand
TTGATATGGACAAACCATACTACAGGTATTGATTATTTCACTGGCAGCCTTGATAAGTTCCTGAACAGATGTTCTACGTTGCCTGCAAAGGAGAAGCAAAATATCTGAGACGATAGCAGAGACATCAGAACTGCATCATTGATGGCTGATACTACTGATCCGTAGCAATTAGCAGGAGACGTTAAGTTTGTTTATGGTCAAGTGAAGTGCCATGCTGAGAGAAAAGATCGCAACGATGTGAAAGAAGATTTCGTTCAATTACAGACCAGTGGCAACGCTTCATTGAAAAAGGTTATTGGATAAGTTTTAGTGGATCGCAAGGAAGCATTATGATAACAAATCACCATTCGGAATCCGGTGGCCCTATGATATTGATAGAAGAACATATGAGGGAGAGAGCCACACTTGATAGCTCTTGTTAGCTGTTGCTAGTTGGGAACAGCTTCAATTACAGCAGCTGATACAATCATTGGTCTGGCTGTCGGGCTCTGAGCATGGTACACCAAGAATCTCGAGAGCAAAAAAAACACTTTGCTAATTATGAGCGAGATTATTACTGACGGGCGGGAGTTTGCTTGGCCCGGTGTGATTTCACGTGATGCAGCCACGAGGCAGCCACGCGAGCGTCAAGCAATTTGAGTATCAGCCATCACCATCCTGTAACAATGTTTGGCGGCGGCGCGAGCAATCTCTATGATGATGTTGTCGGTGAGTCAAGTTATACCTGAGTCGTAGAATATCATTTTTATTCAAATATACAGCGAAGGCCACCGATGAGAATTTAACTACTGAGAATTGGGAGTTGATTATGAACCTTTGTGATAAAGTCACTGATGAAGGCGACGAAGGGCAAGTAGACTGGAAATAAACCCCTGAGAAGTTGTCATAATGTGGTTTAGGGCACATAATGTCATAACAGCTCTGTTGAAGCGACTCGCGCATCGATCTGCAAATGTCCAGCTATACGCACTTTCGACAACCGATGCGCTATCTAAGAACTGCGGTGTGGCAGTAAACAAGGAGATTGCAAGCCGAGCTTTCACACAAAGCTTGGAAAAACTTGTGGTAGACCGTGTAAGTATCTGATTTGTTGAACTTCATGCTAAGTGTAGTGTTAATGATCTCACGATAGACCACGCATGATAAAGTCCGTAAACGTGTTCTCACTCTTGTTGCGCAGTGGACGGATGAGTTCCAAGATGATCCAACGCTCGGTATCATGGAGGACTGTTACAACAATCTTAAATCAAAAGGTGTGTAGCTCGTAAATGATTTCTGTATAGAATATCAACATGCCACAGGGCATAGATTTGAAACACCACAAGAGCCCCTACCACCAACTGTGGATGATGAAATTCGACGAAAGGAAGAAGAGGAGCTCCAACGTGTACTGGAAATGTCGATGCACGATCGAGGCGGCAGGGCTAAGTGGGCGCAATATAGTCTGGCATCAGGTGGACCGTCAGGAGCTGGCTCCAGCTCCGCTGCTGCAGGCTCGTCTTTGAAACCTGATGCTAACAGCAGTACGGACGGGGGAACAGGAGGAGTGAGCAGTATGTACACTGCACCAAAGTACCAAGGTGGCTACGTGCCTGCGCGTTCGCCTTCACCGTCACGCCAACAACAGCAGACTCAACATCATCCTTCCTCTGCACTACCGCAGGATCACCCGCAGTCCAGCCAGCAACATTCGTCTCAAACTTCTGCAGAGGATCATTCTAGTAACCATCCCCATCCAGATACGTCCAGCGTGTCAGTAAATGGGATTCCCTCTGCACTCACTTCTGTCACAAGATCGCAAGCAGGGACTAGCACAATCATAACAAGGGTTAGGGCTCTGCATAGATTCCAACCAACAGAGCCAGGAGAACTTGCTTTCGAGAAGAATGATATCATTAAAGTTGTAGACAGAGGTTACAAAGATTGGTGGCGCGGTCAACTGAAGGGGCGAACAGGGATCTTTCCCGTCAATTATGTCGTAAGTTCTCTGTGTCAGGGTCTAGCATGAGTGAATAACAACATCATTAGGAACCAATGCCTGAGCCAACTGCATCTGAGCTTGCCCATGAAGCTGAACAAGAAGCAGCAGTATTTGCACAGGCTGTGCATGTTGAAAAGCTGTTGTCCCTCCTCAGAGCCTTTGATCCTGCAAAAGACAATCTGGCTGACAACGAAGAGATCCAGGTTCGTAATCCTGTTTTTCATCAAGGTCCAAGTATTAAAAGCAACGACAGGAGTTATATAGGTCAGGCATGGGGCTCAGGCCACGTATTGTCAAGCTGATTGACAAATACAGTCAGAAACGAGGTATATACTTGTCTTTGATTTTCACCGCGTCTTCTCACAAGATTGTACTTTTTTTTTCGTCCGCTTTGTTCTTCATATGCTACAGCCGATCTCGTTTCGATGAACGAAACCTTTGTCCGTGCGCGCACTATCTTTGAACGTATGATGGAAGAATCGCTCGCTCGACATACTGGCGCGTATGACCAACCTACATACCAGCCTTCTTATCCCCACAACCCATATCCCATCTCAGTGCGTCCCGAATCACGCACAGAAGGCCTAGGGTGGTATGATTATCAAGCAAGCTATGTCCCCACTGCCTCAGGATATCCTGGGTTTGGCCAGCCGGGACCTGTCGGCAATCCTCGGGCATTTCCTGAACCTCAATCTGTTTTTCCTGTTACCGAATATCACTCAACTCCGACTACTACTATTGCGTCTGCGCCATATGGTCACGATAGTCCTGTTATTCAGGTTCCAAATCAGCAGGTTCCAAATCAGCTTTTGATACCGCACCAACCAATACAACCGTTGCAATCCCAACAACAGGATAGCCAGGCACAGCCGCGGCCTCAACCTCAACCTCAGCCTGTTCAGCAACAATCGCAACAACCCACTTATGCCCAGATAGCGAATGCACCTTATGCTATTCAAGGACCAACACCTTATCCTGTCCCTACCCAACAACAGCAGCCACAGTTCCAAACCGGCTCTACTCTTGATCAGCCTCAGGTCCAGTCACATCACAGTCAAGCACCTTACCAGATACAACCACAATCTCAGCCCTTGATCCAGGGACAACCAAATTTGCAGATGGGCTTGCCAGATCAAAACCAGCCCTCTCAGCATAATGAGCCGACCGTTCAGTTGCAGCAACCAAGTGAACCACAACAAGGATCACCCCTCACTTTGTATACTGACAACCAGGCACAATCTCAATTCCAACACCAGGAATACCAGGTTACTCAAAATGGACCCGGTGATCAAATGCAACCTGTCAAACAGCCTGTCCAGCAAACACAACCCAGTGACCCATCGCAACCTGATAAACAAGATCTCCAACAGCCACAGTCTGTTCAACTCCAACCAGTCGTCCAGCAATATCAACACCAGCCATCGGTTCAATCAGGACCTCCCTACATTTTCGACCGCAACGCGACCTATTTGGACTCAAATGTGCAAGCATGGGCACAATATTATGCTCAAGGAGGACTGGATCCAGCGGGCAGTGTATATTTTGTGAGCGTGCCGGGACTGACGGGTGGCACTATTACTAGTCGACCTGCGGTAACGGCGCAGGGGATTGTAGGGCAAGATCGAGGTTCAGGACAAAGTGGGTCGCAAAGTGGAAACGTTGGAGAGGGGCAGCATCGATATGATTACGCAAATACTCAACAGCAGCTGGCAACACAATCTCCGACATCTTATCTCTCTCCCGCCACTCAACACCTCGCCGGCACCTCCACCTCACCTGGCTCGACTTCCGATCTCGACAACAATACAACCTTGAGCACATTAAGTCCCGGTGGAGGTACTACAGGTGCTTATGAACCTTCTACGAAACCCTCTCCAACTAGCGCAAGTGTAACGCCGTCATGGGTCCTACCTAGAAAAGAAAATTCGGGTAGCTCCGGTGTCCAAGGTTTGACGGGGAGATTTGTCGGTGTCAGTCTGGCTGACCCTGGGAGCGCTCATGCATGAGTCAAGATCAGTGTTGGTTTTTGGGTATTGATTAAGAAAGTTTGTATACACTATTCACTAATTCCGGATCAATACCCTTCTGATATGTTCATGTCGTCTTCTTTCATTTGGACAGTATGTTTACAGCTGCTACAGCTGCGATATGTAAAGGTGTATAGTTCTGCAGTTGTTAGCTGTATGACCATTATATTATTTACCGCTTCCTATGTATTTCTGCAGGTTTATGGGTATGCATCTGATTTGACTAGGGACAGCTTCGACTGCTTGTCTGGGAGGATGGTACCCCTCCAAGACGCTTAATCCATGTAGTAGTCTATATCCGCGGTCTAAGTAGTATAGTAGGATGGGGTCGCTGTTCTCTGAGTCATTTGATAGCCGCAATTCCTCAATGCCAGAGAAATAGCCAAGAAAAAATATTGTACGGAATTACATCTTCTGGCACTTTCGGATAAGTATAAAAACCTGTTATTCTATCTGGATCTCCGGAGAAAGAATGCAGACACAATTTCTACACAGACATGTGGATACAAAAGCACCCAGGGACCATACAGATCAATCAATTTTGAACGTTTCTCCAATCTTTGAGGTGGGCGTACATAGTTGCAAGAGTTTTTGAGAGTTTTTGCTGTCGATGCTTTTGCACGTAACCTGCAACTTCGTCATTTGAGATATCTGTCCAGAAATCGGCATCGAACTGGGCTCATGAAGACAGATTTCATCTGTGCTCGCCTCAAGGATCTCGACTGATAGGATAATGATGGTAGTCATTGAAAGCAGATGTATCAAATTATGATTTAGGGAATAACAGCCCTCCACAAGAAAGCTTACAAGCGACTCGTCGAAATTGACCTCGAGACAAGGAATCGTGATAGGGCCTACGGATGGCAAATGAGTTGGACAACAACAATCATCGTAATTTTGGTCTTGTCTAAATCAGGGTGAAGATGATACCTCCTAACAAGCATTATCGGTTCAAGTGACATCAATATTAGCGCACATATCATAAATCCTCCTTTTTCATTGTCAACTTGATAAGCTTCACGCGAGGTAGTGGAGGGAACATGAAATGCATTGACTGTAATACAAGAGGAGAATAAGCAAGAGACAAATTATTTATGCCTCTGAAGTTTTGGGAGTCTTTTTCTTGGCAACAGTGTTCTCTCTGGTTGACAAATCAATATGGGCAAGACAAAGAAAGTTGAGCAAAGACTTGCCTGAATCCATTCTTGAACCTCCTGGAAACATCCTTCAGATACCTCATCCTACCAGTGCCAGTTGTCTTTCTGCGCTTAGCCTTCTGTCCCCACATATACGAGCGAATCTTGGCGGATGGGTAACCACATGAAGCACAGGCTGCAAGTGAGTAAAGGATTAGTTAACCGATGATTTATTAAGGACGGATATACTTTTGTGTTGCCTGTGGAAGGCGCGATTGCCACAGCGACGGCAAAGGGTGTGAGACTTGGTGTGTCGCTTACTATTCGTAGAAGAAAGAGTATTCAGAATATGATGCTAGGTCATCACAGCAAAACCGACGCACCCGAAGGACGAGGTACCTAAATGTTCTAGTTTTAATTTGGGTCCATGACGGAAGATCCGAACGCACCTTTCGTCTTTTATATAGGTCGAACAAGAACAAAACCAGTTGACAGTCAGTGTACTGTAATGCAGAGGTTGAAAGTAACGCAGCAGATGTCCAAAAAAATCACTGCCATCCAAAACCATCCGTCAGCATCCAACTTATCCAGTCGGGTTGCCTGCACATCATTCCACCAGAACCATAGGAAAGACTTTCTACAATGATCTAGTTTAAGTCCATGCTCACCATCTTGTCGTATCTTGAGGATGTTGACGATGTCTATGACGCTGCCTTTGTGTATCGATGACAGGGACCGTGAGACAAAGAATATATTATGTAATCATTATCTGCCCATTCGTCCCGCACAAGTCATGGGAAATGACAGCGTCCTTTGTACCTACTAGGAATCCTGGCGGGAGATTCTCCTGACTTGAGACTGAGTGTTTTAGTCAATTACGCTGTGGGCAATCCTGGCAGTAGTCTGGATATTATGTGTTATTGGATTCGTAGCACCCAAGGGTAAACAAATGATAACATTGATTTTGGCCTGCCTCATTATGATACTGGAAACATTCGCCTTCGGTCGCGTACCTTGCATAAGTGCTTCCAATAATACCGACAGATGGCTCACGGATCTGGGGTTAATCTCTCTCTATCTTTCTCCATGATATGTAGTGCAAATTAGTTTGAAATTGAGACTCACGATCAAGATCGCCTTTTGGAGATACTTAGCGATGTTATTTGGCGTCCAAAATCGATCGAGTTCTTATTACCCCCGAGCGCTGTTTGTGGAGGTTCTGTGCCACCAGACCAACACTAGAGTTCAATTGAGAATAGGCTTCCGGAAGTCTGGAATTTTTCTCTGTGTTTTTTAACTGGGAGGTTATCAACTATAAGCGTGTCGATTCTAATGGGAAACCTGGCCTACTATTGACTCTTAAATCAAGTTGCAACTTGTCGATGGCTATCGCGAGCTCCGCTGGCCTAGGGCGTAAATGACTTTACAAGCCCTTTCCTGAGCGCCGCTGTTCGTCTCGATATTTTTCCATGCTTACTAGGACCAAGACACAATGCAGAGTCAGTTTCCAATAAATTCAATGCTATAAAAATAACGTACAGCTGATGCGATCAGTTGACGCCACTAGGATCATTTATGCTCTGTCTCAAACGCCAGCTTCTTTCATTCGAAGGACACCGTCTGCCTATCACCATTTCACTATAGGGGTCGAGAAGAAGAATTTTCCATTGGATTTACGCACGAGGGAGGGGAATAGAACTTCTTAAACATTCTGGTTCGAGAAAAGCCTCGACGTCGAGTTGTTTTATCAGTTGCCTGATTAGTTTAGAGGCTATGATAAGATATGAAAATAGCGCTAGTTCGGGAACATATCCATCGATAGTATTTTAGCTGGCTCTGAGTACGAGAAATTAGAACGAAGGTGGCGCTACTTCTGCACGAGTTTGGGTTTGTGCGATCAAAGTCGCCTTGTTTGCGTTTCTTACGGAAGAGAAAATGGGAAGTCGATTGAATGAAGGCATTGGAGACATCGGAATGAGTAGACATCCCACTCTCTCATACTAACTCAATACGAGTCTGGGTTCGTAAGAATGCCCCAAGAAGATAAGATTTCGACTTTATTTGAACTTAAGTTGTAGTATTACGTGGTAGTCGCAAAGCCATGTTGCCGAGTTGCCGAACTCCGTGGATGATTGATTGATGATCTAACTTCAGCCGATATCCGGTAGTCATCTGCCACGTATGATTTCAGACAGCACTAGTAATACCTGGCGGATCTGGGATTTCGGCACCCGTTGGGTGAGGTGGATACATAGCTGGGAAAATGCGCTGAGGGATTCTGAGTACAAAGGATAGTATAGATAAGTGATCGTGATTGAAACACCAGCAGGGAAGAATTATGCGATGAAGTTGCGAAGCCTGTGTGAATCCGAAGCGAATGTTTAAAGTTTAATATGCGCCGATCTTATCGCCGGAAAAGGATGAAAGAAGAAATTTTCAATCTTCGAGTGGTGGTGTTTCAAAGAAAGATCACTGGCAATTGAAACGTTGCACCTGTCTTCCGAATATGTCATACAGTCTGATTTCTTTGATTACAAGGACCACGGACAGTCCTACCTAGATTCTCGTATTTCTCTGAAGACCGTGAATGTCAACGGGGCGAATCATTGAGAATCGATTGAGTGTGTGTCAACGAAGCAGTGAGTCAACTAGATCAGATGAATGGTAACGTCCTGCTCCACATCTCAGAACAATTTGAAATATGTGCACAAAAGTTTTTGCAACCCTCTTTGCTTGACCCGGAATATTCAAAATGCCGAAAATTACAATTACATCGTGGGAAGAGCGAGCAACACTAGTTGTAAAACCATGAGTTTGATTTATGATAGGAGAAATCGGATAATGATTAGACAAGGAGGAAGATAGTGCTTCTGGGAGGATAACCTCGGAAACGATGACGGCGGAGATTAGATGGATGAAAAGAGGATCCTTGTCTGAGATCAGACACAACATAGTCAGGGTGACATTGATTGATCAGATCACCCTGGTCCTTGAGACATCCTAGCACTCTGTGAAACATTGGATGTGCCGCAGCGCGCCTAAGTGTTGGCGAGCTAATGCAATCCATACTAGAGAGCTACGCCAACGTGCACGAGCGCAGGTATCAGGCTTATGCAAGGAGGATATGTTCTGGGGGTGCTCTGGGGGTGTTCTGGGGTCAACGGCCAGATTCGTCCGAGATTAGATTTACATAAGAATGTAGCGGGGTCAAAAGATACTAGAGGTGTTCATTTAGCGCCATTTCTAATGCATTGATTCCGTGCAGTGTCCCATACAACGACCACCCGTGTAGCTTGTGGATGTTTGGGAACATCACCGGTTTTTGGGGTGGAACTGAAACCCCGTCGGAGTTCAAAATATAATCTATTTGTAAATTGAATAAATATGATTGGATGGTGGTTGTTATCAGACTGTTTATCAACTGTTTATCACCCCTCCTTTTGTCAATTCCCCGAACCCTGCCCCGCTTTCTTCTCTACCACCACCTGTCCGTCCTCAACGACGCATCCTCCCCATCGTCACTGTCTTCTACAGAACAGACGCTTCATATCTCTGTGAGTATTCTCCACGTCGCGCTGCCACTGCTCACTGTGTCCGACAGTGACTGACTAATCTAGCCTCGCGACTTTTTCGTGTAATACATCGTTCTACTTCAAACACATAAAATGTCTCCTGTCGTCCTCGAGTCACCGGTCGTCAACATGCCGAGCACCACAGTAGGCCCTGTGGCACGCATCCAGTTTCCTGGTGCCCAGCCAGATCAGTCTACCAGCCCAACAGAGGCGCGTACAGGTAGCCCAGATTCTTTGTGAACTATGCTTGTACTTAACTCACTGCTACGTCTAGTTCCCTTGGAGGAAAATACGAACAACGCTCCGAGCACCGCTGCGTCCGGTCGTGCGCCGTGTATGAACTGTGGTACCACTGCCACTCCCCTTTGGAGGCGTGACGCAGATGGCAATCCTGTCTGCAATGCTTGTGGTGAGATTTTTTTGCCTTACCCCACTCTGTTTCATGTTTTTCTTGGCCCCTGCCCAAGAGATTTCATCCACGTCATACACGTGGACGATGAGTGCACATTCTGCGCGTCGTATCTTGGGCTGCCTTTCGTTTTGTATCATCTCAAATTTTCATTCCGTCGAGTGTTTCGTCTTTTTGCCCCATCTTTACCTCATGATCCCTTTGCCCTAAACATGTGTCTCGGGGATGGTGTTTATTCGTATAACTCCTACCACATCATTGCTGCATTCGCCTTATCAGTACGCATAACCATTGTTGTTCCCACCTTGGAGTTTTTTTCGATCGCCAGCAGCCTAGATACATGCCTAGGCCTCGTGACGTGTTACATATCTTACAATTTCTCCACATACAAAGCCCTGTCCGGTTTGTGTGGATTCACGATCCCGAGCATGGACAAGAAAGACTTTTTGCCTGAGGGCCGTCGTACCACTTCTTCTCGAATTCCATCCCAATCTCCTCTTCCTTCCCTGCCTAGATCTGGTATCTTTCCTTCACATAACACTGACTCACATCATTTTCCTCCAGGTCTCTATCAGAAAACGCGGCATATGCCTCGCCCTACCAATCTTGGACGGACCCCGACACCTGCCCCGACGGCCACAACTGCTGGTGTTGCTAATGCCGCCTCTTCCCCTAATTCTAAATCGTCAAAGACTCCTACCTCTGCAACAAGTCACAAGTTAGGCACTTGTCCTGGCGATGGTCGTTGCGATGGGACCGGCGGAACAGATGCCTGTTTTGGATGCCCAACGTATAACAATGTTCTTGCGGCTGGCAGAGTGGCTGCTGAGGTTCCGGCTGCTGAGGCTGAGGTTACCGGTGGCATGGCTTCTCCCAAGGCTCCTGAGGAGGTGGCCTCACCTGCTGCCAACGAGAGCGATGCCAGTGCCAATGCAATCAATGCAAAGAAAGCTCGGGTTGCCGTTGGTGCGTTGAGTTGTGCCAACTGTGGCACGAGCACGACTCCCCTATGGAGAAGAGATGACATCGGCAATAATATTTGTAATGCATGCGGTGAGTCTTCTACCTCATAAATTTCTGAATTATTTCCATCGATATCAAGCGCGTCCTACATGATTTCCATCTAGTAGACTAACGAGTTCCTGATGAGTCCCAACGGGACGTTGACTTTTGCTTAATCTATTCTCTTTGAAATTGCAATTTCCAATTCCATGCAGCGTTATGAATGCATGTCTTATCATAATCTGATAAATAGGTCTTTACTTTAAACTTCACGGTACCCATCGACCAAACTCGATGAAGAAGACGGTTATCAAGCGCCGAAAACGTGTCCCTGCAGCTTCCGGTGCAGCAGGGGGTAGTGCTTCTGGTCGCATATCTGACCAAGCTGCTGCGGAAGCGCTTGTGACTGTTGGCTGGGATACAGCTGGTGCTGGTGGGCATGGTGAAGATAGTGAAGGAGAGACCCAGGAGCCCAAGAGGAAGCGTGCTCGTCGTAGTCGGATCACACGTACTGCAGAGCAGGAAGATGAAGACATTCGTATGGATGGTGGGGAAGAGGAAAGTGAGAGTCATGTCAGTTCAATGCGCAAAAAGAGGAAGGTCTGGGATGGTCGTTCTGTCTCGCCCCAAAACCGTGCACCGTCCCGCAGTGACTATCCCAGCCGTGGCCACAATGCAGCGGGTCCCTTCGCACCCACTGGTTCTCCTCACAGTGGGTTTGACCTCCCCAGCTTCGCTGCGTTCAACAGTCAGGCGGCGGCCGCCCTCCTTCAAGCCCACTCCAGTTATGTTCGCTCTGGATCAAATGCACCGAGTCGCACTCATTCGCCTGGTCACCATGCTCCAGGCTATCCTATTTCCTCAGGTCCACTCGAGTTCAGCCCTTCGGAGGTTAACTTGAGTTTCGTCTTTAACAGCATCATGGGTGTGCCAACTCTGTCTGACCTTGAGCGACATTATATGGACTTGAGTGAACACAGGAGGAGGACAGTGGAGATGCTGGAACGTACCGATCGTATGCTGGTCGGTTTAAAACGAGGTATCGAAGAGATGAGGGGCGTACATGTGAGTCAGCAAGGCGCTCCTGCGGCATCAGCTGTACCTACCGTCGCTCAACAGCAGCCTCCTCAACTTCAACATGCACAGGCGATGTCGGAAACCATAGAAAAGGGAGTCGTACGATCTCAGTCTCAGCAACCTCCACCGCAAGTAACCATTGCGGCTCCTACCGGTGAGCCTGACCGCCCTCGAGGGAGTGTATGGCCTGTTGAAGTATCTCGTGACTGATTTCCTCGTTTCTCTTTGATCGTGTTGTCATCTTGTGGACGCTTTATCTTGCTTTTGTTACCCGTCTTTTTTAATTGCTCCCTTTACTCTATCGTCCTTTTTTTCCTTCTTTTGGACGACTATATCCTCCTTATCTGCTCCTTCCGCGTTTGATCGATTCTCTTTGGATATGTTACCTGCTCTTCTATTCCGATTCTTCTAATTTTTTGTGATCTAATTATGATTTTTTTCTGTTCCTCTTGTACTTAGCTTTTCTCTCCCTCCATGCTTTTGCTTTCGATAAATGATATATACCTTGTATTGCCCGCGTCCACTCTTGCGCCCGTTTTTAACTTCCCTATAACTAGCCATAAACCATTTCACGTATTCTGTTGTCTTTTTTAAACTTCCTATATTTCTCGATGAACTGCATCTCCACCCTACTCTTTGTTACATCCCAACATACTCTTATTGACTTGAACGCTTTCTGTTTCAAGTGAATCTATCTTATCTTGTCGTTTCGAGGTTGAATAATACTATATTGATCAATTAGTTTTGCTTGCTGGTTGAGATGATGACTGAGGTGCTGTATGAACTTGCATTACTGCATTCTTATCGGGGTTGATTGGATAATAACTTCTGAATGCGCTAATGTGGGTGAAATCATGTTTTACTTTTGACTCTTCCAAGGAAACGGAAATTTGAGATCCTCCCTTCGACCATCTATTCTATTTTTATATAAAATACCGTTCTCATGAAATCGTGTATTTTTTAGGCAGACTGTCCCTTATCGTTGTGGTTCGGCATCACACTGACATGAGGCTTATCCGAGTATACAATATGGCATGGCCAACGTGTTCACTTCCGATCACTGATGTTATTCCACCTGTTTTAGTTCTTTGTTGACCACTGGGTTCTATCCAAAGGTGCACTGATTCTCAAAGCAAATTCAATCTACCCGGCTATGTCTTCGGTCTATTATCCTTGTTATTGGTGATGTATAGTGCAAACGCACAAGTTCTATCCAGGACAAGAACAGAAAAGAAATCATTTCGCCTTGCATGTTCTCACTTGATGCAACCTTTTTCTTTCATGTCATCATCATCATATGGGTTGACTGCGGCCAATTAATTGCCAGCTCCCAATGACTAAGGTTTACGTAGTCGCCGTAGCGACCCGGTCCTGATTTAGGTATAGAGGATGTTGTCTTGCAACTCGTGGACATCATCACATCGGAGACGTCGCGAGGACGAATAGATTTTGAGAAGACGCTATTTCTGGACAACCTAAAAGTCGCAAGGCGTGCCGTCAATTTCTTTGATACCATGTGTGATCCTCATTGATCTGTACATCCGATGATCTTATTTGGGATTAGCTTGCCTTACTTCCCGTGTGTTCTAATGCCCTTCCATCTACGCCTACACATCGTAGACCCTGTTCTCTTTTTATTCCCTCCAATGTGCTATTTTGGCCTTATCTCTTTTGTCTCATCCAGGGCCACTTGAATGGCTCTCGGTGAAGGTAGAAGAGGTTGAAAATGACACTAAAACACCTAAGTACACTTCCTCGTAAAGTAGGACCCTTGCGACCTGGACACTATCAAGCGTAACCTAACCCTCAATAACACTCAATATGAAATTGGACTAATACAGTATCATTAGCAGATCACACAGGTGCATTTCGTCGGCATGAAATACAAGAGTAGTAGATCATTTCCGTTTTCACTATGTTATTTTTCCGCTTCATCTTCATCTGGATAGCCGTCGCTTAGGTGTGTGTATAAATATGTAGCTCCTTAATCAGAGACGCTTGAGGTGAGACATTTACTTATGGTCACAGCTCAGTTAATCACTGTTTCTCGTCGTCTACTTGATTTGGAGACGTCTGGGTTAGCCACTGTTCTCACTCAAAAATGTACGGAAGTAGGAGAAGATGTCGTGCTCCACTGCAATGGATGTCCAAAAAAGCAATAATATTCAGATCAAAGAGTATTCAGAGTTGAGCATGGCTGTGAGGAAAGAGAAAGCAGTGACCCAGTAGATCAATCAATAAGATAGTCAATATTGATAAGACACCCTTGATATTTTTGTGTTAACTTTCTGATTTTGGCCGAACGGCTAGGCAAGCTTCCTCACAGACTCATCAAACAGCAGGCTGTTGGCGTCTTTACAGCCATTTGAGTAAACAGAACAGGATGGGAAAATCCAGTTCAAATATTCAAATATAAACATAAATGACATCTTTCAGAATTAGTAGAGGTCGAAGACCATGCTGAAAGCACGCTGAAAACCTTGTATCGATTGACGGTCATTAAGTATGTAATGAGTTGTAGGCTTAACACTCTTCAAACATCATTTGAGGTACTGGATCAAGCCTCGAACGCGCCAATTTTTTGAGTGTAGTGACTGGTCTGCATATCTGTGCATGACGCTATAATCGATTATTAAATCATCGGAACTAATGTATCCCATCATTGCATCACTAGTCCGCTTCTAGCTTCCGGGATTTAAACTGGGATCCAGTCATCTGACTTGAGTATATCTATTGTCGAACAAGACACTGTTACCAAGTTAACATAATGGTCATAGTGAACGGGATATCACACTTGCTTCAGGACCGCCGCTTAGCTGTCAAGAAGCCTTTCTGATGGGATTTCACGTTTCAGAAACCGGTAATTGCTGACGTATCCCGGCGACAAAATTTTAATTTGGAGGGCTTCTCCTCGATACGTCACAAAAAGATGAAAGAGATGTGCTTTAACCTGTCCACAGAAATGAACGTCTGGGTATCATCACTTGGCAATAACAGTTAACATCATTCCCGATGGTGAGATGGTGGCTTTGAGGACATGCCATGAGCACTCTCGGCGGACTTGACGGAGGATCCAAGAAGATATGAGAAAATATGGTAGGTGGAGATAAGCCACTGTCCGGAACTGAAATGTACACCTACGGGTTTGGAAACTGGGCGTATGGTGCACATGCCTCACGAGATCATCAGATGAGATGTATCGTATGCATCAGTAGCTTGTCTTTCAAATGTGAACAGCTCTTGAACTTCAGAACCTTGAACATAGTTGTTCCATGAGCATGGTGGCAACGTGTTTTGAGCGTGGGTTCCTCACATCTTTCATGTACTTATGCCTTGATTAATGAATCTTATCTTCTAGTACGGGGTGATCAGCGCTTTCTTATACACAACTTCAGAAAAAATTACATTCGAGCAATGGAAGATAGATAAAAAGTTACAGAACAGCGAAGTAGTGATACAGTACTTAGAACATCGTAAAGGAAATACAAAGGGACGAGTAAAGTTATTGTACAACTTAAATTATAAGAGTTGCTGACGAAGTCTAAAGGGTAAATCAGTAAATACCTAGCTCGAAAAGACGATATCTTTTCGATGCAACATGAAATGAAATATAACCAGGCCAGAACAACGTGTAATCACCGTGGGCCTCTTTCCAATCCTTGAGAATAGCGCATGTGTCATGGTGGCATTTGACAACTTGGTCAGTCAGCACGCCGAGTTGGTCCAACTTCGTTCGGTCGTTGACTTTGGCAAGGAGAGAGACAGTGTTTTCGTTTTCGCCTGCAAGCTCCTCCTTGTAGAAGGATGTAATGTCACTATTGAAGTACGTAATTTGTTAAAGGTATCATCGAAATATGAGTATGCCTACTTGACGTAGTTAATGATGTCCTCAAGTTCCGGAAGGGCCCGGATATACTGGGCAGTATTGACGGATGGACGGAAGATGAATACCGCATAAGCTTTCGAAAGGCCAGAAAAGCGACGTAAATAGTCAGGATATCGCTTGGCTTCTGAAGGTAGCTATGATGCAAAGTCACAAAACAAATCGGAATATCCAGGGTTATAGAAGTAGATACCTTCTGTCCATGAGTAATATTTTCAATGACCATAGCATTCATGAACAAGAAAGATGAACACATGATCAGATTGGTAGCCACAGGATTGAAAAAAGACGGGGTGTCTGCGAGGAGGTCGGCAATATTATTGAGAACCTGAGTAGGGTGGCGCTCGCCCCGTTGATATCGCTCCATGAAATGGATGATACCATCAGTTTGGAGGTCATAATTATCATCGACACAAAGCATGAGGGCAGTGAAGTAGGCAATGTAAAGTTTGAGTTCCTTGGATTGATAGAAGTAGGCAGCATTGGAAACAAGGATGCCGACATGAAGGTGCTTGGTGAGCTGAACTATGTCGTAACCGCGACGATAAGCCTCCGCCAAACACTCGCGCTCGAATATGGCAGCGTCAGGGGAATAAGGAATGTATGCAGTAAGTTTGCATTTGGAGAGGAACTCGGTGACAATAGTACGGACGCCATCCTCGAGTTCCTGACGAGGGTTTCTGGGAAGAATGTTTTCAATGGCCATTGTGAATCCTGAATAGATTGATGAGTGACTGGGATGGAATTGCAGATTTTATAGTTCTAAAAACAAGAAATGGAACGTGGACATGTTAAGAAAATAGACGTACCTCCAGGACGCTCCATTAAATCAGGAGATCCAGACATGGCTTGCCGAGTGATTGACAGATTGATTGACAGGTGTGTTATCATAACTTGATATGTGACAAAGCGATGTGACAGTCAGATCTGAGATGTATCACGTGTATGTTGATGCAACAAAAATTTTCCCTCGATTTCTCTACCGTCGACGCAGCTAGAGGGCTGCATTCCAGTGGCCGCAGACCCGGTTTCTGGAACAACGGAGCGATGGAAGAAAGATTCCGAGCCTCTGCATATGTTGTGTGTTGTGCAGGACAGGCAGTAGGTTGGGAACATGTGAATACACCAGCTAATAGCACAATGCGCGCACGACCTCTTTCTTGAGTCTTTACCATGGCCCTTATCTTTCGTCGCTGGGTCTCCTCCATACCGTCTAAGGTTCATTTACATAAGCCTCTCCCTGATAATTCCTTTCCTATCGGATATAAGCTCACGGGAATTCATGCTGGTGTGAAGAAAAAAGATATCCTCGATCTTGCTGTAGTTCTTTCAACATCCCCACACCCGACCTCTGCTGCAGCTTGCTTTACCCGTAATGCCTTCAAGGCTGCGCCAGTACTTGTCTCTGATCAAGTTCTTACCGCTAATGCTGGCAGGGTGCGTGCCCTTGTTATTAACAGCGGCTGTGCAAACGCCGTAACTGGCAAACAAGGCCTTCAAGACGCGCAAGCTATGGTCAGATATACCTCCTCCCTCCTTCCTTCATCGGACGAAAATGTACCGAAAATTGATGCTCTTGTTATGTCTACCGGTGTTATCGGTCAGACTTTGCCAATTTCGAACATTATAGCGGGCATTCGTCGCGCAGCCAACTCCCTTGGCTCCGACTTTGCCGCATGGGAGCGCGCTGCGAAGGCATTGATGACAACCGATACTTTTCCTAAATTGCGCTCTCGTATCTTTACAATCAACAATGTTCAATATCGACTTGCTGGCATGGACAAAGGGGCGGGTATGGTCCATCCAGACATGGGTCCGGCCTCGACTTCCTTCTCTTCCCCTCAACAACTTCATGCCACCCTTCTTGGGTGTATCATGACAGATGCAGCTGTTTCTCCCCGTAGCTTACAGAATGCCCTCACCCATGCTGTCGACCGAAGCTTCAATTCCATTAGTGTGGATGGAGATATGTCGACCAATGACACCATCATTATCTTCGCAAATGGTGCTGCTGCACCCATTGCGAATGGGCGTATTCACGAGATCGACGAAGAAACTGACAGAGACTCATTCGAAATCTTCAAAAAAGAGTTGACGGATTTCGCGGCAGATCTCGCACAGTTGGTTGTCCGGGATGGAGAGGGCGCCACTAAGTTTGTAGCTGTTAACGTCAAAGTGTGTCTATCTCTTGCCAGCACTGTGTCATATATTTGCTCATGTTTGATTGTGTTCATGCAGGGTGCTCCCTCATACAAGGATGCACATGCTATCGCATCTAAAATTTCTACCTCGGCACTCGTAAAAACAGCACTCTATGGCGAGGACGCCAAGTACGTTTTTACAATTTTCATAATTGTGGGTAATCGCTAATCTCTCATTTTCGTGCAATCTACTGACTAGCTGGGGCAGGATTCTTGCAGCAACCGGTTCTGTGCCTCTTACTTCGTCTTCAGTTCCGACACCGCCACCCAACATCGACCCGACCAAAGTTTCAGTGACGTTTGTTCCATCAGATGGTACCGCTTCCCTCCCTGTTCTGTCGAACGGTGAACCTGAAAGTGTTGACGAAAATCGGGCAAAGCAAATTCTAACTTTAGACGATATTAATATCGTCGTTGATTTGGGAATGGGCGGTGATGGGGAGGCAACATATTGGACGTGTGACTTAAGTTATGTGAGCATTGTGTTCTCTGCCCCCAGTTGGCTGAGCGTTGACCCTCGTCGTAGGAATATGTCAGGATTAATGGCGACTATAGGAGTTGATCTTCGGCCTGCATACTCCAACGAGAATATCATGCAAGTACACTCTATCTAGATCACCGTTCATTTCGATAGCGCCCATTGATATGTCATCCTCTAAGACCGGAATTGATATGACAGCACTAGGACGTCATTTTTCATACAATCATTTTCTTTCCCGACCCTTGCGTACCGAATCATGTACATTTAATTCCTCAGCCATTGAAGCCCATGAGAACCCATGATCCTTTAGGAAATTTCGGCATGCCTATTTCTGTCCGACATGCCCTACCCAGGAGGAAGCTTAAGTTAAATCTATGTTAAATCTATACATGAGGTCCATTCCTTGTTTGATTGACTAAAGTTCCCAATACGTAATTCGGGATTATTATGTAGTTGTATGTCTCGGGAAGTCAAAAGCTTTCTATGGAATGCCTCTTGCCCATGCGCCACGACTGCAAATGAAATGCCAACTAAGCGGGACTGAATGACAAACATGAAAAGTGCACTGAAAGTAATCTGTAACGATATCAACGGTCAAATGTAAACTGCGGCATCTTCAAGCGCTTCGAATATTGCGGCATCGATGTTGGCATTACCGAGGGTCACGGTCTCATATGCCATCTCCAAGAGTGAAAAGGGAGGTTGCTGGGGGAAACCAGCCTGTCCAATCTCTAGACGTTGAGTTTAATGGTCAAATTTAGGCTGCAGAGTGACACTGATGGCGGATATGGTTTAAATGAAGAAACAACTACGAAAATTTCGAGTGGCTCCTATCACTTCTTGATACCTAACACAACGGCAAAGAGATGGAACACTTGCTATGAACACCTGATGACGCGATGTCATACTGTAAAGCTGTAAAGTAATAGGTGTCTCAGACATTGCTCTGAAGTGGACGACTCATTGGATTACCTGCCAAGCAATAAGCTACAATGTGACCGTAAGACAATCAGTAGTAATACACAAAGAGATAGACCTCAGATATCGCTGTGAAGTGGATGGTGTATGGAACCTTATATATAAGGTTGATAGTTAACCGGTTTAGGATGGAAGATTATAGAGAAATGCATCAAACTGATCCGCTGATACAAAATGCATAAAGTCTGTTTCCATACCCCCCCCACCCTAGACTGATGCATCCTGCGTGTTAATTAGAGATGTGATATGAATTTATGGTCTCTGTCTTGAGCGAGAGGCTTGGTAAAAAGGTCGGCAGTGTTCTCAAATGATATTTGGCCTAGCTTCATTTGCTCCTCAAAGTGATATTAGTATTGATGTGTTTTGTATACTTGTGGTCTTGCTGTTTATAGTGCATATGATCATCAGTCTTGTTGGAAAGGTACAACTATTGTCAGCAAGCCTGTTCTGTTCTATTTTGCTTTTCTTTTCCTTCATTCTTTTCCTTTTTTCATTTGCATTGCATTTGCAAACAAATATCATGGTTGAACTATACATTCCATTCTCAAGTATAAAAGAACTTTTGGTGGGTGGCTGCATCTCAGCCATTACATTGCCTTTGTGAGACTAAGGTAAGCCCCATATTTTTTTCATTAAATTTACTATGTAGATCACTGAGTACTCTGTACATCTAAGAGGTGACTTTAGACTCTAGTAATTACTTTACTGTTATCAGGTAGTATCTGGTGTATGTAAGGGGACAGCTGTCACCCTAGGATAGAGCTTAGCTAAGTGTCCAATTCATAACTATCTAGTGGATCTTATCTTATAATGCATATCCATCTATTCCCTTACCTCTCTGTCTACATGTTGTCTTGATCATTCTATTTATCCTAATTAGGAAAGTGCTATTGTTGGACTGTAGCTCATATGATTGCATACAGACTGCCTCTTGTAGTATATATAGGAGCTTGTATTGGTAGATCTACCCTTACTCAAATATTGTAAGGGGATGGTACAGCCCCTAGCTACTCTAGTGTTAGTGAAGAGAGCAGACTTAGAGTTGGAACAATGAATAGCCCAGGAGTTCCAATCAATGTTGGGGTAAGGTATTCTACCATACATCCACTAGTATATCCACACTAGCCAGTCTGTGTGCATTGCCAAGAGAGTACATGACTTATACATTAATAACTACATTACCTTATAAGGCTACCTAGTACTGATGGGATGATGAGAACAAGAGGGAAGGGTTTATATGGAAAGTAGCTGCATAGATCATAGAACAAGCTAGATACTACTTACCCTATACCAATGCATTACTAAGCTCTCCTAGTGTGACTAAGACTTGTCCCCTTACAAATATCACTCTAGCTTCCAGGACCCTTACCTAGCTGTTATGACTTGGTAAAATAGCTAAGTCATTATTTATATTTCTTTTCTTTTTCTTTTCTCTTCTCATTTGGACTTACTATACAAGGAAGGAGTGCAGGAAAGTATCACATGTCAAGAATGTCACAGTGTCATGTCATATAATGATATCACATCATAAGTGTGGGAAAGTAGTACACAGACTATGTAGTAGTTGTATAAGTAGTGTACAGAATCTAATAGAGACTCCATCAAGTTCTCCTTGTCAACTCAGACTTGGAGTGTGATTAAGTTGTCTCAGGCTAAGTCACTACATCAGAACTCAATTCTACATCCAGAGCACCGTCTGCCTTGGACCCTGCTCATTATCACAAATGGCCACTTACTGATTTGTGAGTTGATGATTTAATAATCAAAAGGCTTAAAAAAGCAAAGTTTAGATAGTAGCAAAAGAT
>Ga0153949_1000186_pt1 | contig 20570 bp, 14 predicted proteins | sample TSNJ033MetaG_FD_104705 | JGI IMG/M metagenome (GOLD analysis project Ga0153949, IMG submission 104705) | Attine ant fungus gardens microbial communities from New Jersey, USA - TSNJ033 MetaG | ecosystem: Host-associated > Fungi > Mycelium > Unclassified | place: USA: New Jersey, Wharton State... | reverse complement strand
GATTAGCAGAAATCGCTTCTGCTAATCGCAATTTGTTACGAGTTCAATTTCTCTCGTGAAATATATAAAGCCGAAAACCTTGATTTCACAAGACTTTCGGCGTTTTTTGTGGCGTCCCCGAGACGATTTGAACGTCCGACCCTTCGCTTAGGAGTAGCACACTCTTAGTGATATCGAGTATCATAGAGTATTCTGTAATGTACCAAAAAGCCCAATATCACTGGGATAATCAAACCTATCATGTGATACGGTGTTCCCCTGCGTAGTAGGTCGCATTATGTGGTGTTAATCAATTTTATTAGCATTTATTAGCAGGATTTTTGTGGATTGGACGGAATGCCCGATTCCTAAGTTTATCAAAATCATATTGAGCCGGATACCATTTTAGATGGTGTCTGGCTTTTTTACAATTCTGAAAGGAGGCCATTTATGAAATGTTTACTCAAATACCAATGGGTTAAGTTACCCAGGGAATTGCTTCTCTCCCACCGGAAGGGAATAATGGGGCACTGGGCCCGTTTGGCCTCTCGGGTCGCGTTTCGGAATGGTCAAGCAAAATACTGCGGATATATTAACGAAGTCACCGTCGGCTCCTGGGTCGGCGGTGTCGTTGGTTTAAAGAGCATTCTTGGACAAAAGAGCCGGGCAAAAACATTGGACATCATGAATGAACTTTCTTCCCTTGGGTATATTTCTTATCACCTCGACCCTGAAACAAAAAAGCTGACCTACAAAATTAACGATTGGGTTGTAAAATGCTCCGGTGCAGATTGTGATAGTGGCACGGTGTATACTACCGAGGGATATGGCTTTTTATGCCTTCCCCGTAACATTACCCAAAGGCTCGCAGAGCAAAACTATATATTTGAAGATGCGGACGCATGGCTAGATCTCTGGTGCCACACGGTATATCAGGATCCTCGCAATGCGTTTACATATATGGCGCCGGCCGTTCAGTATGGACAGTACGGCGCCGCCCTCACACTTGAGAATCTGGGCCGCCGTTGGGGCTGGGAAAAAACAAAAGTGTGGCGATTCCTACAAAAACATGGGGATGCCTTCACGCTGCACAAGTTGCCCGGCTCTTTCGGATGTCTCATTTTCAATAACCTATACCCTACCGGTACGGACATTACAGTGCCCACACAGGCAGAAATTACACGCATTTTGGGCGAAATACGCATTCAGAGTGAAAATGCGCATATATCAGGTTCCGATAATTACCGGATCAACCGGATGATCACCTGGTACAGCGAGAATCTCTATGCGGATGAAGTACCGGTGACTTCATCAGAGTATAAAGATAGCCGTGTTGCAGATTTAACCCCTATAATACGCGCGTATCTTTCTCAGTGTTGGAATTGTAAGAATTGTTATAAAGACTGCTGGATGAAATATACAAACCATAACTCTTATCCAGTGAATAACCGAACGATCCGGGGACCATGTGAAGACTATGGCCCCCGATTTAATTCAGAAGGAGGCTCCCCATGAGTAACAACGAAAAAAATTCAGATAGAAGCATGTATGAACAACAGGAAAGCAAGCTGTCCGCCCAATCGGCTGCATTTATCCAAATGCTGACCAAGAGAGGGATTTTGGAGGATCCAGACATAGACGATGAGAAGATCCGGGAGGCGGCAAAAAAGAAAAAGCGCAATATGTACCACAATACCCAGCTGATGCTTCAGCACTACCGGAACATAAGCTGGGCGTTGGAGTGTTTTCCGACCCAAATCGCTGAAGAGCTGGACCAGCCCATGAATGACCTGGACACCCTTCTCAGTCTGGTGAATGCAGAGATCGGCATGAACAATGTCAAACTGGAAAACAGGCTGCAGAGTGTTCAGAGATCACGGCTGCTGTTGGATCGCATCAACGAGGCCTTGACGGTTCTCAGGCAGAAACCCGGGAACGGGGAGCTCATGTACAAAGTCATTTATGAGACGTTCATTGTTCCGGAAAAGCTCTCCCACGCTGATATCCTGTACCGGCTGCACATATCCTCACGGCATTATTATCGCATCCGTCAGCAGGCTATTAACATTCTTTCCATTCGTTTATGGGCAGCCCCTGCCGGTGAACTGGATTCCTGGCTGGAGGTACTGACTTTATTGGAAGCACTATAGTCGGAACATACAGGACCAACGCCTCCGGCTACGGAAGAGTCCGAGCCAACGGACACAAGTATACTGATTGCATATTTCTCCCGTACAGGCAACACCGAGTACATTGCCAATATGCTCCACAGCCAGCTTCGAAGCGACTTATTCAAAATTTAAACCAGTACCAGTTATGAGGGTAAATACAGCGATGTTCTTAATCAAGCCCAAGAGCGCGCATCCGCCAATGACAACTCATAATGACAGCATCCTACGCATGAACTTACAAATCATACCAGAGACTCCACAGCGTCAGCGTCGCGGTCGACTTCATGAAAGTCGCCACGGTTAATGGATACGATGAGAACGGTAACGAAGTGCGGAAAGCGAAGCCAGTGGGGGACGGTAACAACGCTGCCTCTGCTGGCTTTTTTGATACATATATTTATGCTGATTGGTGATACTATCATTGGTCGCAATATTTTACATTTTGTATTGATTTTCTACAACTTTTATGATAACATAAGGAAAATAATGGCATAGTTGCATTAACAGGAAAGAGAAGGTAGATATGCAAAATGAGTATATAGACGTTCTAATAAAAAATTTACCCGTACTACGTGCAGCAACCAGTATGACGCAAGCGCAGCTTGCTGAAAAGATAGGAGTTAGCCGTCAAACGATTGTTTCTATAGAGACACGGAAAAGGCCACTGCCATGGAGTTTATATTTAGCTATAATTTGCGTGTTTCAACAGTATGAAGAGTCGGAAATATTATTGAAAAGCTTTAAATTGTTTGACGCAGAATTTATCCGGATGGATTAGTAAATTTATGTTTTATAGAATTGGTGTTTTTCATTGTTCAAAAATAATGTTTTGAAGGAGAGTTGGTTATGAACGCAACGGCGTATGATGCGTGGAGTCAATATTATGATCCCGATAATATTGAGATTCAAGAAATAAATAAATGCCTGCATGAAAACTGCCAAATGCACTCTCCTTGGGTTTGTGCTGATGTTTTAGAAATTGGTTGCGGTACTGGTCGTTTTACTAAGAGGATTATTGACGATGTCGCACATATCACCGCCATTGATCCATCTGAAGATAGGATTCACTTTTTAAATGAATGGTTAATTGAAAGCCATAAGCAGGATAAATGCAAGACTGTAATTGGTACACTCGAAGATTTTCTTTTAGCTGGAGGTAATTCCAAATTTAACATAATCATTTTTAGTTGGTCTTGGGCATTTATAGATGACGATCAAAAGGAATCAACCATCAACTCGGCACTAAAACTACTTCAAGACGATGGTGTTATTATCTCTACGATGGTAGAGGCTGGTGATTACGAAAAGTTGGTTTATGATCTATGTTCAAAAAACAACCCGAATTTCCCCGATGATTTAGCAAGAAATGAGCTTGCAAACCAAGCTCTTAGAGATATATTACTGGACAAGCCAGTTTATCTGGCCGAAACTAAAATAGATACGTTCCTTTTCTTTGATAGTTTAGAACATGCTGTTGAGATTGTTGCTTTATCAATGTCTGATGAAGATGTAAGTATAGAAGATATCTCTACATACTTAAAAAAAAATATCATTCAATATGGTGGAACTGGTTATATGATTACAGACATCGCAAGGTGTATTTGTATTAGGGAAATAAAATCATCTATAGAAAAAGCTAAAATTACTTTCAACTATAAAAAATGTGATAATCGTGGAGAGTGTTCTGCCGCCAAAGAATGCAGGAAATATAGGAGCGCAATTGTAAGAACGGTTCCAAGCGGAAATCTAAACGAGGCAGAAAGATGGGAAGTATTATCTCATAGGTGTAATCCTGATGTTTGCGGCAGAAAGTGTGTATCTGTCTGTGATCTTTTTGCGGTTCATAGATTTTGGCCTGAGGTTTTTGAAGAATTACGAAAAATCGAAAAAACCGAAGTTGAACCAGATTTTTTTGATAAAGACAGATTTGGTTCTGGTTCATATAATCCAGATCATAAAACGATTGATATTGAGGAAGCATTAGCTTGCCTTGAGCCGAATAAACAAATTCAAATCCTTGAGATTTCCGATGGCGACCGACATGCAAGTAGCTTTGACTCATTATTAATAACAGACTTAATCCCTCAATCTCTTTATGATAGATATTTCATGAAATATGAAATACCAAGAACAACAGAAGAAAATACACAAAGAGTAACTCTGTACGACAATGATAAATTTCATAACTATATGTGTTGTCTTGTGATGGAAAAATTCGGGTTAGATGAATTGCCAGCTTTGCTGATAATCACATTTGGTAAAATTGTTTATAAGCATCAAGGATTCGTTCGTGCAGTTGATTCAATAACTGTTGAAAGATTGAAGTCCGAAATAACCAGTGTACTTCGCTCGCTATTGGAGGTGTAAAATTGTGATAGTGAATTCAACCGCAACCTATGAAAATACGGCAGTAGACTCTTTGAAAAGTATGCCTATCTGGAAGCTCTTAAAATCGAAAAATGAAGCTCTTGCTGAATTGGCTACAAGAGCCATGCGACTTGTTGCACCTCATTTGCAGGCATATGTTATTTTGTTCCCCCATTACACCGATCATTCCTATCTTCATTCGTTAAGAGTTTTAGAAAAAATGTATGAATTGATGGAATCCCCCGATAATCATAACGCTACCGAGCTGTTTTTTTGCATATATGCAGCGTTGTTTCACGATGTTGGAATGATTGTTGCTGAAGAAGTAATGAATAACGAAATTAAGGGGATCAGCAATGATTACGTGCTTTCATATTTAGGTAACGGAGAGGAAACAGATCAGCGCTTAGAGGAGCGAAAAGTATATCTTAGAAATAAGATTAGGACGGAGCATGGGAATAGATCATGGGACACAATAAAAAAATGGTTTGAAAATAATGCTACTCGCGATTTGTTTTATATAAATAATACACCGATTTTTTCTTATCTGACGGAATTATGCAGGTCACATATGCAATCTGCAGACGAAATCGAAAATTTACTTTCAAAAGACAGATTAATTGGCAAAGAGAAATATAACCCATTATATGTTGCTGTGTTACTTCGTCTTGCGGATGCTTTTGATTTTTCACCAGATCGCGCTCCTAAATCAACATTTAACAATTACGACATAGCTAATGATGAAAATAGTTATTATCACTGGGCAATGAACAACGGCATCAACGAAGGTATAACAATCACAGACGACGCAAAAAATGGTGATAAAAAAGTCATTATTAATCCTACTCCGATTAATGACTGGCTATTTTCTAACCCCGGAAAAACCGAGGATGATTACCTTAATGTACAATCTAATATTTTTACGTATTACCAGTGGTTAGAGGAAGAGATAAAGGAAAGTTGTGCATTATTGGAGTATCCAATAATTGAAGGCAAGTACAAAATATCGGCACGGTTGATGTTTTCAGATGATCCGAAACGGTTTGCAGATTATATTCCCAATTTTATGATTAGGATAAATTATGAAACCGTTGTAACGAATCTTCTGGGAATGGGGCTGTACGGTGAACCAAGAGTTGGATTAAGAGAACTAATCCAAAACAGCATTGATGCATGTCGATGGAGAGCTGCAAGCGGCGGAGGCTATTCAAATGGTTTAAGTCCGCTTATTGAGGTTGTTATCAATGAACATGATGGGAACGTTTGCATTACCGATAATGGGATCGGCATGACCCTTGAAGTGGTGAAAACATGTTTTTTAGGTATCGGAAATTCAGTTTATAACAATACTGCTTTTACGATGAGTCGAGAACAGTTTGGGCATATAGGTAAGCACGGAATTGGATTTTTTGCAACATTCATGCTTTCAGATAATGTAAAAATTAGAACGCGTCATTTGAATTCTGCAGAGGAGATATGGGTTTCTGTTACGAGTAAAAAAGAAAATGCTTTTATCCGAAGAAACAAAACTAACCCTATTTCCGTTGGCACTCAGATTATTTTGAGTGATATTGATGAGTTTAAAACCGTTTTTAGGCCTTGTTGCAAAGAAGAAAAAAATGAGGCGCATGCTGTAAAACATTATATTGAAGATCTGTTTCTAAATGATGTTGATTCTATTGCCTTTAGAGTGAGACAGATTGATAAAGATGGAAACACCATGGAAAACTTAAAATGTGATGTTTTGTCGTTGCAGAAAAAGGTTGAAGGATTGGGAAAAGTAGAATCGTTGACGGATTGCTTTGTAACATCGGATGCAATTGAGAGTTATGCACGATTCGACAGCGGAACTCATAAGCGGCGCTTATTTTATTGGAATGCAGATAAGGCTAATTTTGTAGAAAAGGATGATTGGTCTTGTTTGCCAGAAGAACCAATTACCATATGCACAATCAAAAAATTTGAGGATATGGCAAGCGAGACTTTTCCAATCGTGCTTTATGTTCCGGATAATGGGAATGGTATTGATCCGTTCGGATTAGTCAACTCAAAATATCGTGAAAAGACCTATTACGAAACAAGCAAAGTGTTCTCAGGTGCACCAATAACTATTAAAGAGTTCTGTGACGGCATAGGTTTCAATTTAACCTATCCAGTTGGAGCTTTTGCAGAGCGAGTACTGGTCAGAAGAAAATTCAATTCTACTCTATTATTAAGAGAGCATAGTGAATTTGAAGATTCTGCACCAAAGACTCAATATGTCCGTTCAGGCAAAAGCTACTACGATAAAATATATGCGCGAAACGTAATCGTTCCTAACGCTCATTTAAAAGCACCATATTTGCTGGTTGCAATTGATGGAAGTTTTAGCGGAGAATTGCAAGACTTGATCGTAAATATTAAGTCTAATAAAATTTATCCCAATTTAAAGCGTGACAACTTGTCTTCAGCAGATATTGAAAATATTTCTTATGCTGTAGCTCGTGCTTTAATGTATCGGCAAGTTCGAAGCCATCCAAGTCTGTCGTGTGCAATGGACGCAATTATCAATGAATTTTTTAACAAGAAAAATATTTTTTCAAAGGAGAGTTAATCATGAAGAAAGTAATTATTATCATCGGCAGTGCCAGAAAAGGAAATTCTCTGCAAATCGGTTCTTTTACCAAGAAATCCATTGACACTTTGGGTTCCGCTGAAATTGAGTCAATCCGTCTCGCGGATTACAAGATCGACTACTGCGATGGTTGCCTGTCCTGTGACTCGACGGGGGCGTGCCATAAAAATGATGATGTATCTGGACTGCTTGAAAAGGTGAAAGCCGCTGACGGCGTTGTGTTTATTTCGCCAACTCGATGGAGTCTTCTTTCCGGTGACATGAAGGTATTCATGGATAGATGGAACCCGTTGGCTGGAAAAGGGATATTCGACAATAAAAAATCTTTTGTAGTGGCTGTAGGACAAACGAACAAAAAGGAAAGTGTGAGTATCGGAAGAGCAATTGAATCGTTGAAGTTCTTTTCTGATGATGCGGGATTTGAATTTGGAGGCGCTTTCGCTTTTGAAAATTGTCTAAATGAGAATGATGTTTCGAATCAATTAGAAACTTTTACCGAGTATCTGACGCTCGTTTGCAAATTTGTGAATAGTTTATAGATTACATATGGGAGAGATGTAGAATGATGACAGGAAGCGGTGTACTCAAAAGTGTGTATCTTCATATAACTGAAAAATGCGGGCACCGCTGTGATTTTTGTTATGCAAAATTCGGACTCGGTGGTTTTTGTCATGCTGACTTTTCAAATGTAATAAGGATAATTGATGCTGTTTCTAATGCTGGAGTAAAAAACTTTTCATTTGTAGGGGGAGATCCCGCATTACATCCCCAGATCGTTGAGATTCTCCAGTATACTCGCACAACAACAATGATGAATATTATCCTCATGACCAATACTGCGCGTATTCCCAATATATCAATAAAGGATGTTGCTCCATTTATTGATGTTGTAATGGTGACCATCCACGGCGATAATGCAATTCAACATGACAGTGTTTCGACGGTTGACGGTTCCTACAAAGATTTAATCACAGCTATGAAAGAATTCCAAGACAACGGGGTTAGAATTGAAGTTGCTTTTAACATAACCCCTAGAACCTTCAACCAAGTTACTTCATCAATTGATGCACTTTTTTATAGGGGCATAAAGGTAACGCGATATGTTCTACAACGTATCGCTCCCATTATGGATAAAGATGGTTCGATGATTCTTTCGAACAATGAATACATTCCCAAGCAGAGTCAGATAAATGTTGCAATGTCACAGATTGTAGAAGTTAAGAAAAAGCATAATATACCGATTGAGTTAGTTGACCCTTTTCCGCTATGTGTCGTCGATAAAGCATATCATGATTTGATTACGCCTTGCAAGTGCGGATTAACAGACGTATCAATTAATGGCAGTGGAGATGTTTCCCGCTGTGGAGCCGATCCTAATTATCAACTTGGAAATATTCTAAATAACCCAAAAGAGGATCTAATCCTACAGCTTTGGCAACATTCAAATGATTTGATGCATTTTAGAGATAAACGATACTTACCGGAACAATGCCAAATTTGTTCTTTGAAATCAAGGTGTGGTGGGGGATGTGCCAGTCGTTGCAACGTATTCAGAAGGATGGATAAAAATCATCTAGAGGTTTTTAAAGAATAATCTGTCTGAAGGTTTGAAAGGAGAATATTTAATGATTAAAGCCCTTCGTAGTATACAGCGAAATGAATTGTCTCTTTGCGGTGGCAAAGGATCAAGTCTGGTGAAAATGATACTCCACAAGTACAGGGTACCAAACGGATTCATTATTGGTAGTGATGTGTTTACGACCTACTGTCAGTCAAATGGTATAGTAAATACCCCTCTTGATCAATTTAGTCAGGCGATAATTAATGGTATTTTCCCAGATGAAATTAGGGAACGTATCTTATCAACATATAGCCAAACTTTCCCTAAAAACACCAAGGTTGCAGTTAGGTCTTCTGCGTTATGCGAAGATGGAGAGAAGTATGCATGGAGTGGCGAGCTTGAAACATATTTGTTTGTTGAAGAAAAAGACTTGCTTGATTGTGTTAAAAAATGTTTTGCATCTCTCTTTTCGGAGAGGGCATTGACATATGCTCGAAAAGCAAATGTAGATAAAGAGCAATTACAAGTTGCAGTTATTGTTCAGAAGCAGCTAGACTCTGATTTTGCGGGTGTTGCTTTTTCGTGCAATCCACTTAGTGGTGTAAATGAGATTGTTCTTGAGTATGTATCTGGGCAAGGAGAAGCTCTTGTATCCGGAAAGGTCATCCCTAATCGCGTAATTTATTCTCATGACTTTTCACTTCTTGAAGAAGAACAAGTGGATAATAATCCAAACCTTTCTACTGAAATGCAATTAAGCCTTGTTAAAGGAGTTAAGCGGCTTGAACGCTACTACAGTTTCCCCGTTGATATCGAATGGGCTATTGAGAATGGTAAACTGTTCTATCTGCAATGCCGTCCTATCACTTCGCATTCACATAGTAATAGTATAGATGCGCTATTACCAGAGCTCTTTCCAATTGCAAAGTGGAATTTTGACACCCAAACGAATTTCCACTATATGTTTATGCATGCGATGATGAGTTCTGCTAATAAACAATTACACAAAAGAGTGTTTGGATTTTCCAGAACATTCGAAGATTGTGTTCGAACTCAAGGCGAGGTATTCAAAGAGAAAAGTGCAAGCGGCAGGTTGAGATCTTGTATGAATTCTATGATTGAGAAAGAACCTTTTTTCTTAGATCGTTTTGCATCCCTATGGGCAAAAGTGGTTAAGCGTGAAGAACGATATATAAAGCGCATAAATAAACTTAATCTCCCCGATCTTTCTGACAAGGAATTGTTGACGGAAACACAAAATTTTGAAGAAGAATACAGGCGTTCTTTGGTGTTTGCCTTTTACTTCATAGATGATTTTTTGAAAGAAAAGTTTTTACAGTTATTACAAAGTGAATATTCTTTAAACGTAGAAGAGAGCTCTGAAATTTTTAGTAAAATCGCTACATGCTCAAATGAATACGGTACTTTGTTTTATAGCGAGGAGCCTGTTGATTTGCTAAAAATTGCAATAAAAAAGGAAAAAGGAGATAACATTCAAAAGGTGATAGATTCGCATGTAAGTCACTATGGTTGGATGCTTGCTCCAATTGAAAGAACAATTCGGATCTTTTCTCATAAAGACTATGAATCTCGAATTGAATCATTGATTAATGAAGGAAACTTAGACGAAAGATTACGTCAAATTTTAGGTGTACGAGAAGAAAACGACAAGCAATTTAATGAGATTGTTAGCAAATATTATCTTAAGGGACAGACTCTCCACCTTGCAAGAGCAATAAGGACATTTATATATTATCATACACTTTTGACAGAACATACTGATTTACTTTGTTATCATGGGACGAAAACCATTTTAAGTGAAGTCGCTCGCAGAAAACAAGTACCCATCGAAGATATTGTTATGCTTTCGACCGAGGAAATAATATCTTTTATGGCATCAAAGATCACAAGCGAAGAAGTAAGAACCCTCGCAAAAAACAGATCGAAATGCTATGCTCTTGTTTTTCATAAGGAAAAGCTGTATGTCTTTGACGGTGATGAAGCAGATCGCTTTCAGAAAAGTTTTGTTCCTGCCTTTGTGAAAAATCACAAGAGCAGCATCAAAAATGAATCTGATGACTCTGACGATATATTGCTGAAAGGTTCAGTATGCCACGCAGGACATGTTATTGGAAAAGTAAAAATTGTTGGGTCATATTCGGACTGTAAAAAAGTAGAGTCAGGTGATATTTTAGTTGCGAATATGACTACCCCAAATTTCATCTCAGCAATGGAACGTGCTGCAGGTTTTATTACAGACCAAGGTGGAATTACATGCCATGCAGCCATTTTATCTCGTGAACTGGGGGTTCCATGCATCGTTGGAACTGCAATTGCAACGAAAATACTTCACGATAATCAAGTGGTCGAACTTGATGCTTATGCGGGTGTCGTAAAAGCAAAATCATAAAGGAAGGGTTGATGTCGCTACGACTGATGGATATGATGGGCGCGATTACGAGTAAAGAAATAACGAGCGCAACCCGTAGGCTGGCGATGATGTCATGCTTGCGGGCTATTCTTTTTGTAATATTTTGTCGAAAACATAAATCGTGTTAAGTATGTTGATTTATACTTAAAACTGACCATCAATTTACGCAAGGCTCTTTAAGTGGACTTATAAAGGGGTGCCTTTAACAGTATAGTATTACTTAGTTATTAATCCACAACGCTGTACTTGATTTCTTGGGGAGCTACGCTCTCCAAGAAATCAAGTGGTCAATTTTACTTAACAATCAACAAATATTGATGTCACCCTTTGCAAGCATGTTGATATTGATACAATCATACGAAACCTTCTGAAATCCCTACCAATCATGTAATAACATAGAAAACGTGTAATAATATGTGCCCAAGTCTATTCATTGACCGTCCATTACGGATTTCTCCATAGTAGGTTCGTACCTAAAATTTAATCATTCAGTGACCTCTGCTTACCATTCTACCCCCATTCAGCTTCATGAGAAGAAAACGGTCACCAGACAAACTTATCCTCAGACAAGTTTGTAATCACAAATTCTTTCCCTATAACACTACCCCCTGCATTGTGAAGTATTTCATAATCAGTCATATAGTAGTCTCCGTAGATTTCTCTTATCAGTTCGCATTCATCATAGGTAACAATCCAAGGAATGTCTTGCAAGTACTCAGCGATAGTTTTCTCAAGATTTCTATGGTCTGCTTCCTTGAAGTAACTCGTATATAGCTTACTGCCTTTTATGACATAGGGTGGGTCTATATTGAAGAAGTATTTTTTTTCCTTACTTCTGCTTCTAGCATATCTCTTAATTAAAGTACTTGCATCAATATTACGAAGTATAATGCGCTTATTCAGCAAGGCAATTTTTTCAATTTTCTGTACGATCTCTTCCTTATTAAATCGACAATCTAATTTATATGCGCCCGTTTGCATTGTTCCACCTATGGGACCTCCCTTAATAACACCAGAAAAATTGACACGATTGAGAAAGAGTGTTGCAAAGCCATCACTCAATTCATCGGATGACTCATTTTTATATATTACCTTTTGCCTTTCCCGCTCTTCCAAGGTTATTGGAGTGTCCATAATCAGCCTAACTAGTTCTTCGGTTCTATTCAGTACCGAGAACCAGAAATGGTAAATATGAGTGTCAAGGTCGTTTAAAACAGCGGTACGGACAACATTTTCGCATAGCAAACCAATCCCTATACCGAAACCGCCTGCAAAGGGTTCAATGTAAGTTCTGTCGCCTATTGCATTGTGTTCAATAAGGGTTTTTACCTTGATATAGATTTTTGATTTGCCGCCCGGATAGCGTAGCGGCGAAAGGGACTTTGCCATTTTTTACCCCTCGCTTATTAAATTTCTGTATGTCATAAATGTGTTCGGTAACCAATCGGATAAATCGTATGGATTCACAAACATCATTGTGCTTGTGTTTTCCGGCTTTTTCATGATGGCAGGAATAACCTCGAACTCGACAGAGTGACTGTGATTAATCGAATCTTGGTCTTCAACAATCAGCTTTCTCAACGGGGCAAGGAACACTTGTTGTTCGTCTGCATCGTACTCGTCTGGGAATTGCCCAAACTCGGCGTAATTGAGAAGCTGCAGTCCTAAATGTCTATCGAACAACTGATGTTTTCTTTGGTTCCAGAAGTTATCAAGGCAATTCTTACAGGTACGAGAGCATTCGCACTCTGAAAGTATTATTCTAGCTCTATTAAGCATCTTGTCAAGAATCGAGCCTATCAATGATGAATATCCTGCGCCACTTGTAAGATTATCATAGAAAAACATTTCGATATGCGAGTCTCCGTTGCTCTTAATTCTTGGACGCCATCCTCCACTAATCTCATTGTAATCTATATCAAGAACCAGCGAGATGGCCTTCTTGAATGCTTCGTGTAAAGTAGTTACAGATGCTCTAAGAATACTTCCTTCTTCTGCGTTTCTGTTGCCTACAAGTTTTGTTGAGTCGTAGGATATGTCTAGCATAAACATATCCGTTAAAAATTCATATCCCAAGAAGATACCCGTAGCTACAGTACCATCGTGACGACATAACGGATGGTTATCGTGGTATGGCTGCGAGAATGAAAACGCACCGTTTGACGTTGTGTCGGCAACCTCTGCTCCACCGCATTTTCTGCAAACATTGAATCCGTTTTTGCTTTTACCCATATTAACAGTGAGCACTTTTCTATCTGGAAGATTTGCAAAACGAATTCTGCTCCGCCCGTAATTATCCATACTCGTATCTTCGGGAACGTATGCGTAATACGGAGCCTCAGCATAGGTGTATTGTTCATCCTCATCTTCAAATTTCACTTCGTCACCTCTAACGGGCGAAAATCCCCAAGGACGTAGCATCTTGTTTTTGACGATTGAGGAACCGCAATATGGGCAAGTCGAACGTTGTGAATCTTCCTGATCAAGACCAAACCAATTGCATTCAGAACAAATACAGATATCTTTATAATATTCATTGTTATTGAAATAAAATTCAGCTTGATTTGTTTCGAATCCTCTTGGACGAGGATTGGCATAAATTCCACCGCTCTTAAATATCTTCTTATCTATAGTAATGGAACGACCGGGAGCATATTCGCTGAGAGCAATGGCGATATCCCTTTCTGGAGCATACTGAATTTCCCGTGGGGCTTTTTTCCCTCGTTCAGATTCCTTTTCGACATAGAACCTTACAACATTTTTCGGAAACGAATACGATGGTATAAAGCCTTCACGATAAAGCACATCAAACGCCGATGTTTCCTTGTCATTATTAATGTATTCATCGCGCTTGCCTTCAGCCAAGACATTCTGAGAAATTACACAGAATTGAGCAATTGTAACTTCAGTTGATAAGGCTGTAGATTCTGCAAATGATATAAAATTCTCACTATAGTTTTCGCAGAAAGTAATTATACCGATATCGACAATGCCATCGAACTGGGTCCTCATATCCTCGGTCGCCATAAATCCATTCAAAACAAGCATATTAATATGGCGTTGCTTGATTTTGGGGTTATCGCGGTCTATCCACGGTTTGCGTGGAGAACCTGAAATCATCTCGTCTGGATGTAAGAAATAATGGCTATCGTGCGTCCCACCGGAAGCATATGTAACGATTGTGGAAATGCCCGTATTTTTACGTCCGGCACGACCTGCTCTTTGCTGGTAATTTTCTCTCATTGGCGGTATATTCCGAAGGCCAACTGCAGTCAACGCCCCAATGTCAATACCAACTTCCATTGTTGTTGTGCAACTCAGCACATCAATGGAGTCCTCGCCGTGTTCGCCTGCATTGATGTCTTGAAAGCGCATTTCATATTTTTCAGTACGGCTCCAAGTATCACTACGGATTTCTTTATGTGACAATTGTGCGGTGTGTTCCTCTGTATCGATCGTATGGATATTCTCAATTTTGTTCAAAGCATTCAAAACAGGGATTCGCCAAAAGTCGTACCGGGACAAGTCGGATTCTCCGATATGGACTAAATCCGTTGATTCAAAACAAGCCCCACAGTAATCTCCTATTTTGAATGGAGACAACTTCCCGCACTTAACACAACGATACCATATAAAATCTTTGCCAGCAAATTCAATTTTTGTCGAAGCTAATTTTATGTAGTAACGGTTATTTGATGATGAGGCAAAGAATAAGTCGCGCACCTTATTTGCAATCTTGGTTGTAGCAGTATTGTCAAAATTAAGATATTCTTGAACTCGCTGAATAAAGCCTTTATCTAGTTCGTTCGAAAACTCAAATCCCAAACCGAATGTTTGATTTTTACTTCTTCCGGGCAAACCCTTTCTAACATCATCTTGAATTGTTTCCCCAAGGGCCGCACTATCATCCATAACATCCCAGAATAGCAATACAAGTAATTGATAAAGTACACCCTTATCAACAAACAAATCAGCTTCTTCTAAATCATAAACACAATCGTCAAGTTCAGTGGATACAGGGGCTAAAAAGCCGATGCCTATATCTTTGAAAGAACGGGGACTTTCAGTGAAGAATGCAAGTAATTGCTCATAATAGTCGTCAGGTAATGTTTGGTATTCTGTGGTTATTTGAGAATAATCAATTACCCTACCTCGCCTTTCGATCCGCCTTTTTTTATCTTTAAACAGTCGCTTGTCATTTTCGAATTTATCCTTGCTTCTTCCAGTAAAGAAAGTAAGATTATTCTGAATACATACATCTAAGAATGCCGGATATAAGTCCACCAGAGAATGTTCTTTGCCATCAATCTCCAAAAGGAGTGATGAAAGCATAATCGCTTGGCGGAAAGCGTCTGCATCAGAAGATTTCGATAAGTCTAATGCAAGTTTCGCAGCGTTTTGCCGTGAATCTGAGAACAGCAAGACCTTTTTACCTTGGTTGATGAAGTTCGACTTTGGAGTCTGGAGTTCAAACTGCGCCTTTGTCAGATTATAAAAAGGTATGTTACCCTTGGTGGACAAATCGACGGGTTTCTTTAAAGGCATCGGTTTCTTGCATTTCGGACAAATGCCAAAATTAAACGACTGAGATTTTTTGTCAAATTTGTCGTTGTAAACAACGGTAAGCAAACTAACATCAGCTTGAGGTGAAATATATAGTTTTCCCGTTAATGGGTCAAGCGAGCCAATCTTGTCATTTTTTCTTCTTTGGTAGTTTTTAGGAACCACATAAAGCAACATCTCTTTGAGGGAATTGGCATCTCCGTTTAAACCACGCTGGGGGAAGACATACCAATATGGCTGTCCTTCATTTTTCTGAATATAGACCTTTAGGTATAATGCGCCGCATTTTATATGATTAACGAGTTCGTAAATCTTGCCGCCGCATTCGCACTTATCCTTCGGAATAGAGATAACCTTACCGAGAGGAAGTTGCTCACTTGAAGAATATTTTCCATAAGTGCATTTTGGATTGGAACATGCATATAACCCTTGAAGCCCACGCAAGAACATATGAAGGCGTACGGGGAATAAAATATTCCCATCCTTTGCAGCGAGTGAAACCAACGCCAATAAAGCGTCAAGCGCTTTTTCGGTGTTTGCAGAATCGCCAAATAATTCGTTCTTAATCACTCTGTATGATTTTGCACCATCACGGCACAGCTGATTCAATAACACAAATGCTTCGTATTTAGGCAAATTATCATAAAGCCACTCTTGTGCTTCATTTTGACTTATACCATCTCGCAAGGTTGTATGGAAAACAGCGCGAGCAAAACTCCTGATTCTGTTTATGATGCCATCGCCTTGTACTTGGTCGGAGCCAATGGATGCCAATGCATCAATTTCTGTTTTTACCTCTGTGTCTTCGGGTATAGGTTCTTTTGAACCGAACAGAAACTCACAAGAAGAGGAATCTTTTCCAGTCAGCCCGAAGTAGAAATCGTCAATCGCCGCTTGCTCATCTTGTGGCATACTGGCGGTGGTAAGAATAAACTGAACCCTATCAATAGAAATTCCCAAACGATAGAAGAGACGTTCCAACAAGAGCGCGATTTCACCTCCAGCAGAACCACGGTACATATGCGCTTCGTCTAAGACAATGAGAAGTCTGTTATCCGTTGATTCGTCAAGCCATTCTTTCGTTTTATCCCATATGCTCGCTTCACGCTGACGCATAAGCATATACTCTAACATGGAGTAGTTTGTAATCAGGATGTCCGGCGGATACCCCTGCATTTCGAAGCGAGTTATGAACTCTGCATCAAATGGAGATGGTTTATGGATATTCTTTTCAAGATTCTCAATAAATACCTGAAGGCCCTCCTCTCCAAAACGAGCAGGATATTTATTAATGCTCTTCAGCCCCGCAATGTTGTTGGCTTGCCTACGCTGCGCTTCCGAATCGGCAGTATCATCTATAAGATAATTCTCACGGAATGTTGCGGCTAGTTCACGACTGCTTGCAGCCTTGGCATCGCCAGAATAAGGCGTTCTACCAGTGTACATTCCGAAATGAGGTATTCGCGTTGCTTGTGTATCCCTTATAAAAATATCTCTAAACTTTTCGCTTCCGATAATCTTCCTGAATCTGGACAATTGGTCGGAAACAAGAGCATTCATCGGATATATAATTAGCGTTCTCACCGCTTCTATTTTGAAAGCAGTTGGATGATTCCTTGCTTCATCGAAGCACTTGGCAATAATCGGCCACAGGAAGCACTCAGTCTTACCTGAACCAGTTCCGGTGGAAACGAACAAATCTCTTCCAGCGAGAAAATGTTCCAGTGACTTGACTTGGTGTTCAAATGGGTCAGAGAATATGCCGAGGCTTTCCTTGACAAGTTTAAGCAAGGATTCTTTAATGCTCAGTTCTATGTAGGGCGAATTTTTTATTCCATTTATTATTTTCTTGTAGGAGGCTGAAGTTTCGATATAAGGCTCTTGAGCGATATTTGTATACTCGGAGCAGAGTTCGCCCAGAAGGTCATCAACATATAGCAACAAAGTCTCGCTGTTCGCCAAGTAGTCGGATTTTATGTAATTTTTCAATCTATCACGAATTGCTTGATAGTATTGCTGTACTCCATTTGAATTATGCATTCGTGTTCCCTCCGTATACTTCGATTCCGATATTTGTAAGTATTTTGGTGACTTCAGGAATGAAGTCGTTCTTCATCAAGAAATTCGCTTTGTCGAAAGCATTATTTTTTGGCCAAGACAAGAGCAATAAAAAGTAGTATTCGCGATTTGGCAAAAGTCCTTTAATCCGGATTTCTGAATACATCGCGTCTTTCTTTGTAATGATGGCTTGGAGTGGGTTCTTATAATACGCCTTGAGCGCAAAATACAACCTTCTGAACTCATACGAAACAAAAATGTCGCTTTGCGATTCTATGGGCTCGTTTGCAAATTGTAAAGAACCATCAGGCATTCGCATAACCCTATAAAATGGTCCCGATTCACTCTTACGCGCGACTGCATAATTTGTCTCCATGTGCCGCCTCCAGGACTGCGAAGGAACATTGTTTGACAGTGGGTTGAAAAACTCAAGTTCGTCGAGATTAATGTCACGTTCATAAAAATCGAAGGGGTCAAATTGAGATTGGAAATATTCCTCCCATTTCAAACCATCTCTAATCAAAAATTCACTTACTGTGACTTTATATTCTGTGGGACTTCCGAATACTCCAAGTCCATTTATAGAATAAGGTAAATCTGGAATCCCTGAAAATAATGCCGTATTCCCAATCAAAATGCTACGGCCAAAGTTGGCTAGCCGGTTTCGATTACCGTCATCTGTCAGAAGATAACCGGTTTCCTCGTACAATCTCCGGATGTGTACCGATAAGTTCACCTGTCGATTGTTGGTGTCAACAAATCTATCGGCAATCATTGGAAACAACTCGGAATATCGCAACATTAATTCGTTAAGTACGATTGTCTGATTATGTTTCGTTGTTCCGATATTCCCTTTTTCTGAATTCCCTGCGGTACGGAGACACCATTGCCCTAAAGCCGAATAGCACAATCTGTAAGCGAAATTTTCATCAGCTTCACCTCGGAAGCGGTCTATTCTCATATCTGTAGACATAGCAGTCAACATCTCATTCATTACTTGAACCACTCCATAAATAGATTTTTATACAGGCATCTGCCTGCGTTTCCTGCATACTTAATAAAACATTCAGAAGTATTGTAAGGTGAAATTTGCAACACATCTACGCAATAAGGTAAAATTTCAAATGCCATCATACGGCATAAATCCTGCTCATTAGATACAGTAGCGCATCGTTGTACAAGCAGTCCTTGAGGGAATCCAAGCTCACCAAGTATTCTTCGTAATAAATTTGAAAAGCGGTTATTTGCGATGGCACCTTGAGGTATGCAATATACTTCCTCCACTGTTGAGGGATCCTCTGTTAGCTCAGCAATAGCAGAAAAGGCTTCAATCCGGTTTAGGTTGAGGTAATGTACATATCGCAGGAATTCTTTGGAAACATATCTTAATGTTCCGTCATAGGCAACCGTCAAGAAGATAACTTTATCCTTATGACCGCCAAGTAGTACCAGTAATTCAGTTTCATTGCAGTTCCCAATGAAATTATCCAAGCAGACAATGCGTTCAGTACATGATAAAAAGCAGTCTACATCATCCATCAATATGCCATCCTTGAAAGAGAGCATTTGTACATTTGGATATCCAGCCAGAGCATTTGCTACGCATTTCATTAGAAGTAACCCTGCAGACCGATTAACAATCACAGGCACCCCTTGAAATAAAATGTTTCCTAAATGTCCTTTCAAGAGACCAAAGAAGTCTGAATTAGTAGGTATACCTATGTTCTCAAGATTGTATCCTAAATAATCTTTGAATTCCTCAATATCGCTGGGGCATTTTACTTTCTGAGCCGCTTGTTGTTTTGCTATTTTAATGGCTTGTTGTTTTTCAAACTTAGCCCGAATCTGATCTTCAAGTTGTTTGCAGATATCCTTTGATCCTGTCAAATCCGCCTGCAGTTGCTGTATGGTATTCTCCTGTTCTTGAATCTTAGATTTAAGTAACTTGGTATCCTCCTCAGCATATTGAACGACGGTTCTAAGTTTCTCAAGTTGAGAAACGCTTTGTTTTAGTTTCTTTATTTCCGCCGAACGCTCATTAAGGTTAGCCCTAGCATCTTTCAAGTCTAATTTAGATGAGCTAAGCTCTTTTTTAAGCTGCTCAATATCAGTTTCTTGGGTTTCCAAGATCTTCTGTAATTTCTCATGTTTCTCAGTAGCGTTTTTAATTTCTATTGTCATAGAAGACAGCAACGCAACGTATTCTTCTGGGTGTTTGTCCTCAACAAGTTTGAAATACAAAGCCACATTGCCTGCAAAGAAACTGAGTGGAAATGTATGTATATAGGCTAACTCTTTGCTATCCCCATCCTCAATACACTTATTTACATTCTCTTGAATCTCAATAATCCATCTACTAATATGTTTTTCAATGAAAGACGAGATGAATGGTTGGTTTCGGTTTCTGTAAAGTACCCCACAAACCCGTTCCTGACTTTTTATGCTTGTCGCACGAAACCCAGGCATGACTTTAGCGAAGTCTTTCGGATACTTTTTAAAGTAATATACGGAATCTTGAAGCGGTATTACTGAGCATATGTAATGCACTTCTTCTTCGGTTAACAGAGAAAGATAGTTCATAACCGCCCCTCCTCAATGAATTGCTTAGCTACTGTGTTTATCATGCCAGACACTTCACATTTTTTGAGATATAGGGCAGCAGAATCACTAAGGCTATGTAAATTAAAGAGATATTTGTTGAATACTTCACTGCATCTATAATGGGCTAGTATATCAATTAGTAATTCATCTCCTGATAATACTTCTTGTAAATGAGGGGTGACCCGACCTATCAAATATCCAAATCGGTAGCGCTTAATTTCACTT
>Ga0153949_1000185_pt1 | contig 20615 bp, 21 predicted proteins | sample TSNJ033MetaG_FD_104705 | JGI IMG/M metagenome (GOLD analysis project Ga0153949, IMG submission 104705) | Attine ant fungus gardens microbial communities from New Jersey, USA - TSNJ033 MetaG | ecosystem: Host-associated > Fungi > Mycelium > Unclassified | place: USA: New Jersey, Wharton State... | reverse complement strand
GGGCATTGCCGTTGGAGATACTGAAAAGGAAGCGGTAAAGCTTGCCGCTAAAGTATGCAACCTTCGTGTTTTTGAGGATTCGGAAGGGAAAATGAATCTTGATCTCGCCGCCGTAGGCGGAAGTATTTTGATTATCTCACAATTCACTCTCTATGCAGACTGCAAAAGCCGCAGGCCAGGATTTACCCAGGCGGCTCGTCCGGATACCGCTGTCCCTCTCTATGAGCTTTTTATCAGTGAATGTAGGAATGCGGGGTTCATAGTCGAAACAGGAAGCTTTGGCGCGGACATGGTGGTTTTGTCGGCAAACGATGGACCGGTTACTATTATTTTAGATACGGAAAAGATTTAGTCGCTTACGGATGCAGTAGCCATCCCCCCGTCATTGCGGGCTCGACCCGCAATCCCCTCCCTACACAGTCGTCAGCGGCAACTTGGTAAAAAGAGTTTGGGAACGGAAAATAAAATGACTATAACAAAGGAAGTTTTGCTTGCCAATGCCCGCAATGGCGGAAGGAGGCGGGGGATTGCGGGTCGAGCCCGCAATGACGGAAAGGGGGAGGGGATTGCAGGTCAGGCCCGCAATGACGGAATTTCCGGTTTATCCGGGTTAGGTTAGGGGGAGAAATAATGTCGAATAAGAGGCAAGGTACAGATGAGGGTATTGAAAAAATTCTTCAAGACCCAAAATTCGCTGGTAAAATTATATTAAAAGATATGCTGCCAGTTAAAACGTCGACGGTTATTTTGGATTTCGCTAAACCACTTTTTGATAAAACTGATTGCTCAAATAAAAAAGCTACAGAAACAACTATTAAGAAGGCCATTGAAATATGGAATCATATTATTGCTATCGACAAGGCATGTATCAAGGATGGACAGGCAGGCAATAAAATGTACAGGTCAGCGGTAGCGGAAGCAGGCAGGCAAAATCTTTCTTTTCGTATTAGCAGAAAAGCTTACTTTGAATTGTTAGATAGAAAAGAAGCTCTATATCCGGATAACAACAATTTTATTATTGAACATAATGTCAGATGGAGCGATAATGACAGTATGATGCATTTAGCCGTCGTGACCGGTGACGCGAATAAAGTTTAGCATAATTAGAACTAAACAGTTACAGCATGAAGAAAGGATACTTATATGAGATATGAAGGAAGAATTTTTCGTCCTCCCAGCGAGGCATATAGCTTGATCGTGCAGTCGACCGTAGGCTGCAGCCATAATAAATGTGAGTTTTGTGATATGTACCGTGAAAAAAAGTTCCATTTTAGGCCCCTTGAGGATGTAATTGAGGATTTTTCGCTCGCCCGTGACCGGTATGACTACGTTGACCGAATCTTTATCGCGGACGGCGACGCGCTTATAAGAAAGACGGCCGACTGGATTTCCATACTTGAGTGTATCCGCAAGCTTTTCCCTGAATGTGAGCGGGTTACCAGCTACGGGTCACCAAAGAGCATACTTTTGAAGACGCCGGAAGATTTAAAGACGCTAAGAGATTTAGGGCTTGATATGATTTACCTTGGCTTGGAGTCGGGAAGCGACAAGGTATTATCCGATATGAACAAGGGAGAAGCCGCGGATGAAATCATTGAAGCCGGAATCAAGGTAAGGGAAGCCGGCATGAAGCTGTCCGTAACCGTTATATCAGGACTTGGCGGGACGGCTATGTGGCAGGAACACGCCATTAAAACCGCCGAAGCTCTATCTCGGATGAAGCCGCATTTCATCGGCCTTCTCACGCTAATGATCGCGGACGGCACACCGCTTTATGAGCGGTATAAAGAGGGAGAATTTTTGGTGCCCGGCCCGCGCCGGATTGCCGAGGAAACGTTGCTGCTGCTTCGGAATATCGACAGTGAGGGCAGTGTTTTCCGTTCCAACCACGCCTCTAACTACCTGTCGCTTAAAGGGACCCTGAATAGGGACAGGGAAGCCATGACGCAGCTTCTGGAGGAGGCTTTGCGCGGAGATATAGATTATAAAAGCGAGTGGGCAAGAGGATTTTAAGTATGAACTGAGAGGTACAAAGCTTGATGCTACTATCTGCTGAAAAACTCAGCAAAAGCTACACAGAAAAAAAATTACTGGACGAGGTCTCGTTTTATTTAAACGAAAGCGACAAGGTTGGCGTAATCGGTAAAAACGGGACGGGCAAGTCTACGCTTTTGAATATACTTGCAGAGCGCGATTTTCCTGACGAAGGCAATATTAGCAAGTCTACCGGCGTTAGGATTTCATATCTGGAACAGAACCCGGTGTTTAAGGATGGCTTGTCGTTGCTGCAAAACGTATTTGACGATTCGGATATGCATAAAAAGCAGACGATGGAATATGAGGCAAAGTCCATACTAACAAAAATGGGATTTACAGATTTAGATATAGATACGAAAAATCTGTCGGGTGGTGAAAAAAAGCGTGTAGCTCTGGCTCGCGCGCTTGTGAAACCCTGTGAAATATTAATTCTGGACGAGCCGACCAACCACTTGGACAATCAGATGGTGCTTTGGCTTGAAACCTATTTGAAACGCTTTAACGGCGCAATTGTTATGGTAACCCATGACAGGTATTTTCTTGATAGAGTCACGAATCGAATTGTCGAAATTGATCAAGGAAAGCTTTATTCCTATGACGCAAATTACACGCTGTTTTTGGAGCTAAAAGCGCAAAGGGAAGAAATGTACACAGCTACGCAAAGAAAGAATAGAGCCCTTTTTAAGAAAGAATTGGAATGGATGCAGCGCGGACCAAGAGCCAGGGGCACAAAGAGCAAATCAAGGGTTGAGCGTTTCGAGGAATTAAGCCGCGGAAATGAGGTTTCTCTGAATAAACTTGAAATGGACTCTGTCGCTGCGCGTCTTGGAAAAAAGACAATCGAAATAAATGATGTGTCTAAGTCTTTCGGCGGGCAGTGCCTTGTGAAAAATTTTATCCATTTCGTTATGAGAGACGCGCGGATTGGATTTATTGGAAAAAATGGCTGTGGGAAATCAACGCTTATTAAGATGATTGCAGGGGACATAGAGCCGGATTCCGGCTACGTCGTTAGAGGAGATACGGTAAAAATAGGTTATTTGTCCCAGGAATGGGATGAAAATAGCAAATACGCAGATAATCAAATGAAAGTAATTGATTATATAAAAGAGGTGGCGCAACAAGTTGTTACTGCTGACGGAACGATCTCTGCTTCCCAAATGTTAGAAAGATTTCTTTTTCCGCCGGATTTACAGTGGAACCCTATTGGCAGACTTTCCGGCGGCGAAAAACGCCGGTTAAATCTGCTAAGGGTATTGATTGAAGCCCCAAATATTCTTTTTTTAGACGAACCAACCAATGATTTAGATATTGAGACACTAACTATACTGGAAGATTATCTTGAGCGTTTCAACGGCGCAGTTATCGTGGTTTCTCATGACCGCTATTTTTTGGATAAAGTAGTGGATACGATTTTTGAATTCCGCGATGGCGGAGAATTGAAACAATATAGCGGCGGATATTCAGACTATCTGGAGAAAAGAGAGCTGGATTTTGAATTGGCACAGGGAGTGGAAACGCGGAAAAAACCGAGTGAAAGCCCTGAAAAAGCAAGGAATTCTAAGCCGGCGAAGCTGAAATTTACATTTAAAGAACAACGGGATTATGATGCAATAGAGTCTGAAATTGCGGACTTAGATGCGCGGCTGAGCTTGTTGGCAGAGGAAATTGAGCTATATGCGAGCAACTACGAAAAGCTGATTACTCTGCTTGAAAAAAAAGAGAAATTAGAAGCCGAGATGTCTTTAAAAATGGAGCGTTGGGTTTATTTAAATGAATTAGCCGAAAAAATACAAGAAAACCAATAATGAATAACAAAGGAGATATAATGACTTTTAATGAACTGAACCTTATCAAACCAATTTTAAAGGCATTGAAAAATGAAGGATATAAAGTACCATCGCCTATTCAAACAGAAGCGATCCCGCCTCTGTTAGCGGGTCGTGATTTGCTCGGCTGCGCGCAAACAGGCACAGGAAAAACGGCGGCATTCGCTATCCCTATTTTGCAAATGTTGTATGAGCAACGCCTTAAGCAGCCCGCGGAAAAAAACTCTATTTCCAAGCGCGGACTTAATCCATCGCAAAAGAGAAAGCTGCAGGCGTTAATACTAACGCCCACAAGGGAGCTTGCGCTGCAAATTTGCGAGAGCTTCCAGGCGTATGGATGTTATACTGGGATTAAAACCTTGGCTATATTTGGAGGAACAAGCCAAATTCCGCAGGTTGCCGAATTACGCAAGGGTGTGGATGTTTTGGTGGCTACGCCTGGGAGGCTCCTTGATTTGATGGGACAAAACCTATGTGATTTAAGTAGCGTTTCCATGTTTGTTTTAGACGAAGCCGACCGCATGTTGGATATGGGATTTATTCAGGATGTAAAAAAGATAATTGCCAAGCTGCCAAAGGAGCGGCAAACTCAATTGTTTTCCGCAACCATGATAGAAGATGTTTCTTCTCTTGCCTTGTCTATTCTTCGCAATCCGGTTACTGTGACGGTAACGCCGGTTTCCTCAACAGTGGACATGATTGACCAGTCTGTTTATTTTGTAGATAAAGCTAACAAAGGACGTCTGCTGATTGAACTGTTGAATGATAAAAAAATTGTATCCGCATTGATTTTTTCTCGTACCAAACACGGGGCGGATAAAATATGCAGATTGTTAACTAAGGCGGGCGTCACAGCCGGCGCAATACACGGGAATAAGTCCCAACCGGCACGGCAGAAGGCATTAACTGATTTTAAAACAGGCAAAATACGGGTATTGGTGGCAACTGATATTGCGGCGCGAGGCATAGATATTGACCAGCTTTCACATGTGATCAATTACGACTTGCCCAATGTAGCGGAAACATACGTTCACCGCATCGGCAGAACAGGCAGAGCCGGACTTGGAGGCGTTGCGATTTCTTTTTGTGATTTTGATGAACAGGCCTACCTGAAAGATATACAGAAGCTGATCCAAAAGAAAATTCCGGTGGTAGAGAGTCATTCGTACCCTATGCAAATACTTGAACATATAGAACCGAAGACCAAACCGAGATTAACTGAGGAAGACCGTAACCGCAAATTGACTGAAAAGGTCATGGATCGGAGGGAAAAATCGGCTGTGCTTCGAAACAGACAGCAAAAAAGCGGGCGGAATCATGTTCAGACAGCGCGTAACAAATCGCGCCGCGCTTCTGGGCGAAACGCTGGAATCAACGCAATTTCCTATGACATAAAAAAGCCAAATAATTAAGGAGACTGCAATGACGGAAGATTTAAAAGAGATGACACTGTCACTATGGGCGTTAGCCGTGAACGTGTGTAAAAAATACGCCGAATATTGGAGGAACGAGGGCATTACCTTTCCAATATTGCTGATAGTGGAATCAAGGCGAAACTGATATCTATGATAAATAGCTGAAGCGGGATTCAGACATGCTTTTTTATTTTTGACAACGGAAGAGCCCTCCGGACAAACTCGCAATTAAAGGAGTATTTTGGAATGATTTTAAGAGAATGTAATTTTCGTGATCTATATAAGCAATGCGTTATTTTAAAAGGCATCAAAGCATTTAGGGCCGCCAAAGATATGATGGAGGAGCATTCGTATATAATCCCTCCGAATATGGATGCGGTACTCTGCTATTGCTATATCGATTCGCAAGCAGGAATGTCTTTTGATTTTTTATGTTTTATTGATTTTAAGACATTTGAATTGGATTTTGCGAGTTATGAAAAGCTTTTCGCAGATAATATTCGTCTGTTCTATCGATATGGTTCCGTGCAGGATCATGAAGTTAAAATATATTCAAAAGATGTCGCGTTTTTCGAGAAGAGTATCATGATGATAGATGAATGGTATCATAGTGATAAAAGGGTATTGCCTACACGAAATGTAAAACAAATTGATCATCTGCGTTATATTAAGAATCCTGATGATGTTAGATCCCTTCTTGTAAAAGATGGATTGCATACAGAGGAAGTATGGGTAAGGCTTATAGGAATTGAAGGTGGTAATCTTATCGGTATTCTTCTAAATGAACCAAATTATGATTTTGGAGTACATATAAACAATTTGGTTCGTGTAAAATTGATTGAACGCAATAATAAATTTTATACCTTGTGTCTGAATATCAGTGACTGAAAGATATAGAAAAATCGGTAAAAAATTGAGTGGAAATTTTTATAAAAAATGCTGTAAATTATGATGTGTCTCAAAAGAATATCCCAATAAGGGGCATAAGGAGCTGTGAAAATGAATGACCGCGAAAAGCTGCGGCTAAGAGAACCCGAAGTGACGCCGACAAGCGAAGTGTTGGAGCAAGCGTTGGGTGACAGTTATGCCGCGTACGAAACATTCCAAGAAGCCTTGCCCAGCTTGGAGATGGAGCAAGAGTGGCAATGGTACACTCCTCACAAGGCATGGTTCGCAAAAGGACAGCATTGGTGGACAACGGCGAGGGGAACAAGGAAAGAGAAAAACCTTTACTGGCTCTATGTCTATGAGGGATACTTCAGCGTAGCTGTTTGGTTCAAGGAAAAAAACCGTGAGGAAGTTCTAAGAACCGATGTGACCGAAAAAACAAAACAACTGATTCGTGATGCCAAGACAATGGGCAAGATGCCTACCTTCCCGGTTGTATTTGATATAACCACGGTCGAACCACTTGCTGACATTTACACGCTGTTAGACTGCAAGAAAAGAATAGAGAGGTAAAGATTTCCGAATAAACTGTGAGATAAGGAGACTGCTATGCCGGAAGACTTAAAAGTGATGACGTTGTCATTCAACGCTTTGTTGGCGGATATATATGGAACCGAAAAACGCGTCAGCGAAATATTACTTGATTTCGGATTGGAGCAAAGCCATATCAACGCTTTAAAGGGTGTAAGGTCAGAGGTCTTTTACCGAAACATAAAGTTTGCTTTGGAATGCAGACTTTTGCATTATTCCGGCGGGCGTAGACTGCTTGAAATTCTTTGTCGAAGATACGGCCTGTTTGACCACAAGAAAGAAACGTTTGATGAAATCGGTGGCACTTTGGGCATGAGCCGTGAACGTGTGCGCCAACTTCAAAGCAAAGCCATTAAGCGGCTGGTCGGCGGCGTATCCGCCGATGCTGTCGGCATTTTGCTTGTGTTGTGCGCCTGCAATGCTTTGGAGCTTGACTCCATGATGTATCTTGGGAACGATGACGCTTTGAGGAAGAATCCGTTGAATTACGCAGAAAACATTCCGGATGAAAATGCGGAAATGGATGAGGATGATGATTCCGGGGATAGTATCAAACAAGCAAAACCGATATGCTTACCGAAAGCGATGTTCTATATTTCCGGCGGTTTTGACTATGGCTCGGGACTCGGCAAATACCGTATGCTGATGGAGTGCGGCGAATATAAGAAGTATATTGAAAAGCAGGATATAGAAGGACATTCAGATGTAAATATGATACTTTTGGCGGTAATCGAAGGACTGGAAATGCTTCGGAAACCTTTCGATGTTACTGTTTATTCGAATACGTTGTTCGGCGTTTCAAATATTTATAAGCGCGGCGTACTGCGGCAGGAAGTACCAACAAAAGCCAGCAATTTTGAATTGAAAGAAAAAATACGCCAAATATTGGAGGAACGGGGGCATTACCTTTCCAATATAGCTGATAGTGGAATCAAGGCGAAATTGACATTTATACAAAACAGCTGAAGCAAGGTTCGGACTATGCTTTTTTATGTCATGGGAAATTACTGTATTCCAGCGTTTCATCCTGAAGCGTGATAAAACGCATTATGTGAATCCTGAAAAATGTAAATGACAAGGAGACAGCACAATGAAAATCAGACCTTATCTAACGTATCAAGGGACATGCAGTGAAGCAATTGAGCTTTACAAAAATGCTTTCAATACTGACGTATTACAGGTTATGCGTTTTTCGGATATACCACCTAACCTGGAACATCCTGTTCCAGAGGGTTTCAAAAACCAAATTGTGCAGGCTACAATGAAATTCGGTGATGATTTTATTCGGTTATCTGACTGTCCCGGCAAAATGAATGCCCCGGAATCGGAGCGGATTTCTCTTGCAATAGAAACCAGCGTGGAGGAAGTGAAGTATGCTTTTTCTGTACTGGCAGAAGAAGGGCGCGTTGCTATCCCATTGGCCGAAACTTTTTATAGCCCTTGTGCCGGTGTAGTATTCGATAAATTTGGCGTTATGTGGAATTTTGTTGCTCAAAAATAGCGCTTTTTGCGCCTAAACCTAATTACTGTGGCACGGATCATCGTAAGAAGAGGAACTGTAAATATAAATGAAACGGAGTGATATCAATGGGAAAAGCTTTAATAATTGGCGCAGGCGGCGTTGCAAGCGTGGTCGCCCATAAATGCTGCCAGAATTCAAAGGTATTTGATGAAATATGTATAGCCAGCCGTACTCTTTCCAAATGCGACGCGTTGAAGGAGAGCCTGCCGGTTGGGCCGGTGCGGGTAAGCACCGCCCAGGTGGACGCGGATTACTCTGATCAGGTCATAAAATTGATCGAAAAATTCAGCCCGGATATAGTTATCAATGTGGCCCTGCCTTATCAGGATCTGTCCATCATGGAGGCCTGCCTTGCCACAAGGGTGGATTATGTAGATACGGCCAACTATGAGCCTAAGGACACAGCGAAATTTGAATATGGCTGGCAATGGGCCTATAGGGAGCGCTTTGAAAAGGCCGGCATCACTGCCCTTTTGGGAAGCGGCTTTGACCCCGGCGTCACAGGAGTTTTCAGCGCATACGCGCAGAAGCATTATTTTGACGAGATACATTATATTGACATATTGGACGCTAACGCGGGAGATCACGGCTATCCTTTTGCCACAAACTTCAACCCGGAAATAAATATCCGTGAGGTAACCGCCAAGGGCAGCTATTATGAAAATGGAAAATTCATCGAAACCGAGCCTATGGAAATAAAGAGAGCGTATAATTTCCCCCAAATTGGGCCTAAGGATATGTACCTGCTCCACCATGAGGAGCTGGAGTCTTTGGCTGTTAACATACAGGGCGTGAAACGCATCCGCTTCTTTATGACCTTCTCCGAAAACTATCTCACTCATCTTAAGGTGCTGGAAAACGTGGGCATGACCTCCATACACCCTGTAGATTACAACGGGCAGCAGATAATTCCGCTGCAGTTTTTGAAGGCGCTGCTGCCGGATCCGGCCTCCCTTGGCCCCAGGACAAAGGGAAAGACCAATATAGGCTGCATATATCAGGGTGTTAAGGACGGCAAGCCGCGGAATTATTATGTGTATAATGTTTGCGACCATCAGGAGGCGTACAGGGAGGTAGGCTCTCAGGCTATTTCCTATACCACCGGCGTGCCCGCCATGATTGGGGCTATGCTTGTAATGACAGAGAAATGGAAGCGTCCGGGGGTTTTCAATGTTGAGGAATTTGATCCCGATCCGTTTATGGAGGCTTTGAATCAATTCGGTCTGCCCTGGCATGAAAGCTTCGCTCCTGAGTTGGTGGACTGAGATGAATATGGATTTTACAGGTCTGCCGACTCCCTGTTATCTGGTGGATGAGTCTTTGCTGATAAAAAATCTGGAGCTTTTGCATGGAGTACGGCAAAGGACGGGCTGCCGCATACTGCTGGCCCAAAAGGGGTTTTCCATGTACTATTTCTATCCGTTAATAGGGGAATATCTGGACGGAACCACAGCCAGCTCGCTTTTTGAAGCAAGGCTGGGACGGGAAGAAATGGGCGGCGAGACACATATTTATTCACCGGCTTACAGAGAAGACGAATTTGAGGAAATAGTAAGGCTTTGCGGCCATATTGTTTTCAACTCCTTTTCACAGTGGAAAAAATTTCGGCCTTGGGTGGAAAAATCAGACAAAAAAATATCCTGCGGCATACGGATAAACCCGGAGTATTCGGAGGTGGAAACCGACCTGTATAATCCCTGCTTTAATCATTCCCGTTTGGGCGTTACCTTGGAGAATTTTGAGCCGGAGACTCTGGAAGGGATTGAGGGGCTGCACTTCCATACCTTGTGCGAGCAGAACTCCGATACGCTGGCACGAACCCTGGACGCGGCGGAAGAAAAATTCGGCCCGTATATGGGGAGGATGAAATGGATAAATTTCGGCGGGGGACACCATATTACCCGGCCGGATTATGATATTGACACTCTGGAGAAGTGTATAAGCCGCATTCAGGATAAATACGGAGTCACCGTTTATCTGGAACCAGGGGAGGCTGTGGCCCTTAATACCGGGTTTCTGGTAAGCCGGGTTTTGGACCTCACGCACAACGGGATGCCTATAGCCATATTAGATACCTCCGCCGCCTGCCATATGCCCGACGTGCTGGAAATGCCTTACCGCCCTCAGATAATAGGGGCTGAAATGCCCGGCGCCCTTGAGCATACCTACCGGCTTGCGGGGCCCACCTGCCTTGCGGGAGATGTTATCGGGGATTACTCCTTTTCCCAAGAGCTGCGTCCTGGAGATGTTTTGGTTTTCTGCGACATGGCCCACTATACTATGGTGAAGAACAATACATTTAACGGTATAAACCTGCCGGCTATAGCGGTGCTAGATAAGAATGAAAATATTCGGGCCGTTAAAAGCTTTGGGTATGAGGATTTTAAAGCAAGGCTGTCGTAAGAGGGGTTGACCATATGGCAAAGCGCAAAGTCAACCCCACGTCATTGCGGGTCCCGCGTCATTGCGGGCTTGACCCGCAATCCCCTTAACCCGGATAAAACGGGCTACTTGTTAAGTGCCTTTGTTGATTACCGCGCTTGCCATAGGCAGAAGCGGATCTAAAAACGCCATGCAGCGTTCTTCCGTAAAAGCCGCCGTCTTTACTGTCAATTCTTCAGAGGGGTAATACTCTTTTGTTGCTTCATAAATCTGCTTGTGAAGCGTCCCTGAATGAATATCGGTAAGCAATTTATTAGCTTTACGCCTGAATATGTCCGTAAATTCACAGTCCTTTACAAAATCATAGGCCAAATTAAAACTCGCGAAATCAAACTTTTCGCGCATATCCGCAGGTTTGCTATAATCAAGAGACATGCCGTTGTCCCATATTGGCGACAGCCCGGTAATCCGCTGTATTTTGTTTACAATGCTGAACCCCCAGTTATTCAAATGCCTATCGAAGTTTTCGATAATATAATCAAGAAAACACATTTCATAAAATGGATAAGGGTCTATTTTGTCCTCAGCCATAAATTCCAGTAACGTTTTCAAGCTTTTATATCCGGCTATATCGGACTTAAAATCTATATATTCACTGGCTGTTATAAGTCCGGTTTCTTTTGTGGTGAAAAGTTTAGATATGGAAACGATCTTTCCATTCCTTTGCTCCAAATGGTAGGGAATTGTATTTATCCCTAAGCATCTTGCGATAATATGAGCCGCGACTTCGTGATATGGTTCATAACCGGCGTTGGAATAACCACTCGTGCCGCCTTTGCACAAAACATTGCGTGCGTCCGTATTTTGGGCGCACGGGTTCATTATTTCATCATCTATTCCGATCTTTTGCCAATATTTAGGCAGCATCCCGACTGTAGTTAATTCGGGAGTGCTTAAATTTCTTGATATATCGCTGGGCAGTCCGGTAAAGGCAATCCAGCCAAGCGCTTCATCGAATTTATTATCATACAAATTAATAGTTGAGAAGTCTAAACATTCGCTTTCTTCTTCGATCCAGAATGTGTCATTCAGGCTGAGCGCATGTGAATATCGCATTAAATCGAAAGGTTTTTCTAAATTTAGCGCTCCAAGAATAGCCTCAATATGATGGCGGTTTACCGGAACCGACCGACGGTTGATCCAATTGTCTAACGCGGCGTCTGTACAGTTTTTCCGCAATCGAATAGGCAATTGTTCCGGGACAAAAACCTCAATATCTGAATAGGCTTCACCAAGTAATGTTCTATCATGCATAAAGGATGCGACAAGTGTTTCGCCGTTTAACAAATGAAATTTTTCCATAAATTCTTGCCTCCAAGGTTAAAAAACATAGGATTTTGTTTATACATAAGGAGGTTGATAATTCTTTGCGGCTATCTCAACCACACACTCCACATGCTTACTATGGCAGAAGCAATCCACAGGCTGCACCTTTTGTATAGTATACTCTCCGCCTGCGCATATATATTTTAAGTCCCGGGCCAGAGTAGAAGGGTTGCAGGATACGTACACCAGCCTTTTGACTCCGGCTGAAAGCGCGGCTGACAGAAGGCTTTTTTCGCAGCCCTTTCGCGGAGGGTCCAGTATTAATATGTCGGCCTGGCCGTTTTTAAAAAATCGGGGGATGAGGTCTTCGGCCTTGCCTATATGAAATTCTGCGTTTTCAATGCCGTTAAGAGCGGCGTTCCTGCGGGCGTCCTCTATGGCCTCGGGTATGATTTCCACGCCCACCACCTTTTTTACCTTGCCGGCTAAGTAGAGACCTATGGAGCCGATGCCGCAGTAAGCGTCAAGTACCGTATCGGTTTCCCGTAAGTCTCCAAGCTCTATGACCTTGTCATATAACACCTTTGTCTGCACCGGGTTGATCTGAAAAAATGACAGAGGCGATATGTCCAGCTTCAAATGTCCCAAATATTCCCTGATGCTTGGCTTGCCCGCCAGAGCTTGGGTTTTATTGCCTAATATCACATTGGTGTGGGCCTTGTTTATATTCAGCGCGACGCTGCAAACTCCTTCGATGGACAGCAGGCGTTCTCCCAGGAGCTTGGCGTACGGCAGGCTGTCGCCGTTTATTACGATAACGGCCATGGTCTCTCCTGTAGAAAAAGCTGTACGGAAAAATACATGCCTGACAAGGCCCTTATGAGTCTCCTCATCATAAGGGCTTATATTTTTTTCCAGCATGAAATCCTTCACCGTGCTTAAAATAACTACATGTACAGGATGCTGTATCATGCAATGCTCAAGAGGGATAAGACGATGGCTCCGGGGAGCGAAAAAACCGAACATGGCTTCTCCATCTATGGAGCCGCAGGGGAATTGTCCCTTATTCCTGTAATGAAAAGGCTCGGCCATTCCCAAGGTATCTTCAACCCGTATATCCTCAAAGCCTCCCAGCCTTTTTAAGGCTTGCGCCACAACATCCTTTTTGAAGCGCAGCTGTGCTTCGTAATCCAGGTGCATTAGGCCGCATCCGCCGCAGCGGTTGTAAACGGGGCAGGGCGGGGCCGCTCTGTGGGGCGAAGGGCGCAGTATTCGAAAGAGCTTGCCGAAGCCGTAATGCTTGTTAAGCTTGACTATTTGTATCTCCAGCGCTTCTCCGGGAAGACCTCCTTCCACGAAAACCGTGAATCCGTCTATCCGGCCTACGCCATGTCCTTCGGAGCTTAAATCATTTATGGTGATCTCTATGGTTTGGTTTTTTTTGAGCATCAGTTCAACATCTCCAGGGTTTTAAGTGTGACATCCACGTTAGCCTCCAACAGCGCGAGCCCGGCCCTGTTAAGCTCTTTGGCGTATTTTTCATCCAAACGGAAACGGAAGGTATCCTTTATTTCCGCGTTAAGGATATAGCTAATGGCGTCCTCCGTAGGATTTGACGCCTTTACCATGCCGGGCTCAGGCTCGTAGCCGCTAAGCTGCAAATATTTAAATAAAAAAGCGCCGCATATCATTTTTAAGCATACAGGCGGCCTGTCATGTTCCGACAACTTCTGAAAGGCTTTAAGCAAAAGCAGAAGGATATCATCGGAGGGCATATTCTCCATAATCGTTTTTTCGCACAGCTCCGCGAACAATTGAGCATAACATAGTGTTTCCAGAGAAGTACGCAGGGGATAAAAACTCTCGATTATATCGATTTGCGCCAGAGCGTAAAAACCGCTCCCTTGGTAAATAACAAAGTCGGCGTATGTAAAAAGCTGAGCGGCGGCCATAAATTTACTTTTCGGCTTCCTGGCCCCTCTGGCCGAAATGGTTAACCTGCCCTTATCCTTTAAAAGGAGGGTCAGAAGCTTGTCTGACTCTCCTATATCTCTTTCTCTCAGAATCACGCCCCTGCCTTTAAAAACTGCCATGAGCGCCTCCGTCTTTATCGTCCTTTTCCCGGGATGTCTTAAATGCCATATAGGCGTCTATATCTCCCGAATTCTTAAATAAATTCCAATAAAAATTCCTCATTTTGTAATCCCCTATTTTTCTACAGTTTCTTTTACTTATTTTTTCTCCGAAGGGGCTTTCTATTCTGCATAAAATTTACCATATGAGCGGGGCCGCCTATTCCCTGTATCCGAAGTTTTTCAGCCAGAAATCACTGTCACGCCAATCCTTCTTTACCTTGACCCAAAGCTGCAGGTTGACGGAGGTTCCCAACAGACCTTCAATATCGGCCCGGGCCATTGAGCCGATTTCTTTCAGCTTCGCGCCCTGTTTGCCAATAACCATACCCTTGTGAGAATCTTTTTCGCAGTAGATAGTGGCCTCCATGTCTATGAGGCTCCGGTCCTTGCGCTGGCTCATACTTGTTATCTCTACGGCTATGCCGTGGGGTATTTCATCCCCTAGCCTAAGCAAGGCCTTTTCTCTTATTATCTCCGCGGCTATTTGCCGTTCTGGCTGGTCTGTCACCATATCCTCAGGGAAGTACTTCGGCCCCGGCTTCAAATACTTTTTAATTGTTTTTAAAAGCTCATCCGTGTTTTTAGCATGCAACGCGGAAACAGGAACTATCTCCTTAAAATCCATCAGCAGACGGTATTGGTCTATAATAGAAAGCAGCTCTTCCTTAGGAATAGTGTCTATCTTATTGATTACCAAAAAAACCGGGCTCTTCAAGCCTGACAGCTTTTCGATTATGCTTATATCGACCGCGGGTATTTTTTTATTAGGCTCAGTCAAAAATAAAATCACGTCAATTTCCTGAAAGGCTGATTCCGCGCTTTTTACCATATATTGCCCCAGCTTTGATTTGGGACTGTGTATGCCCGGCGTGTCCATCAGGACGATTTGGCTGTTTTCATCGGTAATAATTGCCGTTATTGTGTTGCGGGTGGTTTGGGGCTTGTTGGTTACAATAGCTATCTTTTCGCCGGTCAGGTGGTTTATTAAGGTAGACTTTCCTACGTTAGGCCGCCCGACAACTGATATAAAGCCTGAAATAAAATCACTCATTTTCGTTTTTTCCATCCTTTTCTTCTGGCTCAAACTCCACGCTTCCGCTTTTTTGGAATACGCATATCCAGGTTTTGCCTTTATTTATTGTAAGCTGCTCGCCGTCGGAGCCATACCATTGGGTAGGTGAATAGGCGTCGGCCTTTGACCAGGTAATGGGAACGGCAGCGCCGTTGGTGGCCAGATATCCGTCGCCGCTTCCTATGAGGACGGCGTCCTGTCTGCCCGCGTCATCGCCGGATATGGTGTAAATAGAGGCGTTTTGTATGATAACATTAGTAACGGAAAGCTGCCCTCCGGTTTCCTCATCAATATGGAGGCTGCCGTTTTGAGACCTCATATACAAGCCTCTCTTTTTGTCATACTCGAAAACAGATTGCTGAGAATACGAAAATGGAACGGTGATTTTCTCAGCTATAAGCCCGCCCTTCGGAGAAGTAGGCTTTTCGTAAAACAGATAGGGCTCAACATGGTCTTCCGATTTCTCCGCTCTGTAGTCGAAATCCTTAATTCCCTGTAAAATATTTTGGGCGGAGATATAAGAGCTGTGCTCTCTCATTCTGGGTACCGCGTATCTTTCAGGGTCCCTTTTAAACAAGATGCCGTCCAGTCTCATACCGTCCAGATTGTTGACGCCAAGCTTGCTTATGGCTGAGTAGGCGTTCGCGTTAGCTACCTGGCTGCCGCCATGATGGACGAAAACCGCGTCATGATCAAGGGCGAAGTATAAGAAATAATGGCGGGCGCTTCGCACAGGCCCTATTTTTTCCGAATCAAAGTCCTGAAAAATTGAGATGATCCTAGTTATGCCGCCTTCGGACAAGACCTCGTAATATATATCCGCCTGGCTTATGCCGCTTTGGGGCAGGGCTAAGGGCGCGTTGTTGATAACTACTGCCGCCGGCCGCCTGGCGGCGGCTTCTTTATCAATATACAAGCCCGTCAGCGAGCTTATGACCTTTCCCGCGTTGGGATCAGTGGGCTTGGGGGTAGGTGTGGCCGTGGGGGTTGGGGTGGGAGTAGGGGAGGGTGTAGTTTCGACCACTGTTGAAACAGTTGATGAACAGGCCCCTAAGGTTAAAATTATTATTATAGCCGCGAGCAAATGCCGCCTCATTGTCGTTCCAGCTCCATCTCTTTAAGTATTTTATTCTGTTGCTCAAGCATGGCCAGCTCATCCCCGGGGCTCATGTGATCCCACCCCAATAGATGCAGCATACCATGACAGGTCAGGAAGCCAAGCTCCCGCTCAAATGAGTGTCCATATTCTTCAGCCTGCTCTTTTACCTTTTGCAGGGAAATTATAATATCTCCGTAGATCAAATGCCCTGTATCCACTATAGGCTCTTCATCCATAGGAAAGGACAGTACATCGGTGGGCTTGTCCACCTCCCTGTATTGCTTATTAAGAAAATGCATCTCCTTATTTGTCACAATAGAGACGCAGACCTCTCCGGATTGATCCGCCCCGCACTTACGGACTGTCTCCTCAACTACCCGGTTGATTATATTGTTTTGATAAGCGGAAAGCTCCTCGCCGCTTCTGTTATCAATATAGGTTTCTATTGTTCTCAACTCTCTTCCTTCTTAGTCTCTTTTTTGGCTTCTTCTTTTGGATAAGGAATCCTCTTATGATACATGCCCTTAAATACACGCATAAAGGAATCTACTATGATCTCCAGATCTTTTATTGTCAGGCCGCTTTCTAAAAGCTGACCGTCATCAAGCTTGTCCTTTACAAGCTCTCGTACGGATTCCTTTATTTCATCCATAGCCTTGCCCTTGGATGTCATGGAGCGTATGGCCGCCTCCACAGTATCCGCCAGCATTAAAATAGCGGCTTCTCTCGATTGAGGTATAGGATGTTTATACCGGTAGCTCTTGTCGTCTATTTCTTCCTCCGGATCATCTTTTTTTGCCTTGTGATAAAAATATTTTACCAGCGTGTTACCGTGATGTTGGGCGATCATATCCTTGATAAGCTGGGGCAGCTTTGCTTCGTTGGCCATTTCCAGCCCAAAGTCTACATGATTTACAATAACTCTGACGCTGGACTGCGGGTCTAAGTAATCGTGTGGATTTTCACCTACCTGGTTTTCAGAAAAATACTGAGGATATTTCAGCTTACCGATATCGTGATAATAAGCTCCCACCCGGGCGATGTTGGGGTTGGCCCCGATGTCGTAGGCGGCGGTTTCGGCCAGGTTGGCGACGATAAGGCTGTGATGGTAGGTGCCTGGGGCTTCCATAGCCAGCCTTCGCAATGGAGGACTGTTTGGATTAGCCAGGTCTAATAGCTTTATGGGGGTTACCACACCGAAGACTGCCTCCCAAAACGGCAGGCTCCCCACACTTATTATTACGGAAAAAATCCCATTTAACGCGGCAAAGGCTCCGTTGAGAAAAATGTCTTGAGTATATGTGCTTTCAAACAGCAGATAAATGCCTGTCATAAGTGAAAAATTAACAAAGCTGGTGGCTATGCCAACCATTATGATTTTGTTTCGCTCGGTTACATAGCGGGAATTCACAATGGCGAGAGTGCCGGAGATGAGATAGTACAATAAGAAATCCGCTTCCCCCTCAACTATGATGGAAGCGATAATAATAAAGCATATGTTAAGCATGACGGACAGGCTTTTATCCAGAAGGATCGCTGTCAGCATGGCAAAGATCAAAACAGGCAGCACATGCATGGTTAGCTCCCGCAGGCTCCAGGTCACTGCCAAAGCAAGGGTATATAAAGTAAAAAGCAGAAGGGCTTCCTTTTTGTTCTGCTTTAATTTTTCATAAAAATAATTTACATAAATAACAAAAATAAGAAAAATTATTACGAGAATGATAGATACGCCGAGAATAGAAAGAAGATTTTCCGTATAGGTTGTACTGACCAGGCCTAAATCGACCATTACCTGGTAAATTTCTTCGGTGATTATACTTCCGCTGTCTACGATGGTTTGGTTTTCAAGGTAATACACCGGTTCAACGGCGGCGGCTTTTTCATCCCTGGCTCTTTGGGTGGCTTCCTCGTCTATTATTTTGTTAGGTACGATATAATCCGCCAATATTTCATAGCCCAGGCTTTGCAGGTGCTCTTCCCATTCAAGCTTGGCAAATTCGGCCTGGAGAGTCAGAAGGACCCTGGCGTCTACCTCTTCTATGCCCTGGCTGATGATCTGCTCTCCTATAATAAGAATTTGCTCTTTAAGCCCATTGTATACATCATTATCAATATTGATCAATAGATTAAATTGGTTATCGCTGAGGCGGGTCAAAAGACCGGCGGCCACCAGGGGCGACGGACTGGCGAATTCAATACTGTCATCATCAATATCGTAAGGAGTGGCGAAGTTATATTTTTCATTGCGGGCTTTGGCAGCCTGCTCGAAAAACGTGTTAAGACTGGTCAATATATTTTGGCTGATTTCGGTATCCAGCTTGTATAAAGGGTCTACGGCAGAGGCGGCTTCTTGCCGCTTTTTTTCCGTTGCCACGCGGTTTTCCACGTCACGGGGAGCGGTAATTTTAGCTGTTGAAACATAGCCTACCTGAATATCGTAGCCTTCCTGAATCCGGGCGCCGGTAAGCACAGCCACCGCCGTTATTGCCACGGCCGCCGCCACCAGCATAAAGTTGTAAGTGAAGTTAGGAGTTAACCTCCTATTTTTTCTCATAGGTATCACACCTTGCTTCTATTGCTTTTTATTTTAAGACTACGCTTTTGCTTGTAAGCTTTCTTTGCCTCGTCTTTTTCATAAGCGGCAATTATTTTCTGAACAAGGGGATGGCGTACCACATCCTTGTTTGTCAGCATGGAAATGCCGATCTCCCCGCTCTCGGCCAGGCCCGACAGTATTCTTACAGCCTCATTAAGACCGGATTTTTTGCCTTCCGGAAGGTCTATCTGAGTGACGTCTCCGGTGATAACGGCCTTGGAGCCGAAGCCGATACGGGTCAGGAACATTTTCATCTGTTCCGGCGTTGTGTTCTGGGCTTCGTCAAGCACGATGAAGGAGTTGTCCAGTGTGCGTCCGCGCATATAGGCCAGAGGCGCTACCTCAATGGCTCCCTTTTCAAGGTTTTTCTGGAAGGCGTCCGCGCCCATTATTTCATAAAGGGCGTCGTAAAGAGGACGCAGGAATGGGTCTACCTTCTGCTGCAGGTCTCCCGGCAGGAAGCCCAGCTTTTCTCCGGCTTCTATGGCGGGCCGGGTAAGGATGATCCTGTTTACCTGATTATTCTTAAAAGCCGTAATAGCCATTGCCATGGCTAAGTACGTCTTGCCGGTTCCGGCAGGGCCTACCCCGATGATAATGGTATTCTTCCGGATAAGGTCTATATATTTTTTCTGCCCGATGGTTTTGGGGCGTATGGGCTTGCCTGTAACCGTCAAGCAGACCATGTCGTCATGGATTCGGTCTACCTGGTCAAATCCATCCTCATTTAAAAAAGAAATAAGATAATCAACGTTTTGATCTTTTATCTCTACGCCCTTTTCCGCCATAGCTATGAGCTTTTCTATCACGGCCCGGGCTCCGTCAAGGCTTTTCGGCTTCTCCGCCTCGTCTATTATTACGATGTTTTCGCCCCGGTTAAGAATACGGACATTGAAGGCTTTTTCTATTTTACGTATATTTCCGTCCAAAAGCCCGAACACATTTCCTATAACCTCGGAACGTACTTCTATTTCCTGTTTATGCAAGCAGGTCTCTCCTCCTTTACTTCTCAGCTTCAATCGCTCTTTCCTCGTCTATTCTCTGCAGGCTGGTTATGACAGCCAGAACTCTGAGATAATCATCTTCCGGGATAAATTCAAGCTCCTTGCCTACTATATCAGCTTCAAAATCAAATTCGCGCAGGATGCGGCTTGTCACTATCATGTCGGCCAGCTCCTCCGCCTGTTCTCTGTCCCTGGTTTTATCTATGGGTATGAATTCTCTGGCCTGATTCTTTATGAGGATAACCGGCAGCGGATAGTTTTCGCCAAAGCTTAATTGATTTCTGTAGGTTATTTTATCATAGTTGCTAAAGGAATTTCCACTTTTCCAGAAATTTAAATTAAAATTTTTACCGAAGAGCTGGAGCGTGTAATAGTTTTCGGCTTCACCTGTGTATGCTTTTTCAGTATAAGTGTATGGAACAGTGAAGCTGATTTCGTTGTACATCTTGGCCCACACCTCGGCGGAGGAATGGACATATTGTTTTATTATACCGGTTTCGTCATCTTTTACTACGAGTTCACCGCTGACCAGCACGTCTCCCTTCTGCACTACGTCCTTGCTTTTTTTAAGAGGCGTGCCGGCGCTGGTAACGATGGAGGTAATAAGTCCGTCCTTTGAGGCTATTATATCGCAGGGGGTATCCCTGTTCACAAGCTCTTGATGAGGGATGGTTTCTGTAACCTGTATATGGGCCCGGGTGCCTGTAACGGTTATGTTG
>Ga0153949_1000183_pt1 | contig 20700 bp, 14 predicted proteins | sample TSNJ033MetaG_FD_104705 | JGI IMG/M metagenome (GOLD analysis project Ga0153949, IMG submission 104705) | Attine ant fungus gardens microbial communities from New Jersey, USA - TSNJ033 MetaG | ecosystem: Host-associated > Fungi > Mycelium > Unclassified | place: USA: New Jersey, Wharton State... | reverse complement strand
TATATCCGAATGTTCAACTACGGGCAACCCTCGCTATGACACACAGACAAACCTTGAAAAACAAAAAGATGGCAGCTCTCGGATTGCAGAAAGTAGGTTGTGATGTCCAGAAGATTTTTCAGCGTCGCTAATTGTATTTCCAGTTTGATGATTTGTACAGTTTCAATATAGACAAAGTATTTCCAGACCCCAATCCACCCATTTCAGGGGAAATTTTCTCATCTCTCAGAATCTTGATCCCTGGACATGACTTACTCAATACTGTTCACGGATTATATGAATCAGTGAAGGATGTGGGGCAATCCACTGTTATAGGTGGAACCTCTATACTCGGTGGTTTATGGACGTTCATGACCGGTATCTTTTCCCTCATATTCGGTAGTTCACTCCTCCTAGTCATATTCAGTAAGCCATTTTTGTGACTCTTGTGGATTTATATAGCCGTTGATGAAAATATCCAGGCATCAAACCCATGTCGGTATATGGCTTTGTTCATCTACTACAAGGAGGTCGTGTTTCTCTGGCAGAGGGGACCCCTCTGACTGATGAAGAGCAAATGCAGACAGTAGCTCTTCTACGAGAGCACCTGATGGATGTAGGAGATGACAATGCAGAAGGCCTAGCAGATTCAGGCAATGTATCAAATGAGGTAGGGGTGATTGAGTCCCATGAAGACCTGATGTCGGAACGTCGGGACATTGATTTAGAGAGGGGATATCAAGCGGTCAATCCACAGAGTCCTGATGATGTAAGGCGAGACTGATGTTAGCAGATTTACACACGGTTGTTTTGTCGATTTTCATGGACGCGCACAAAAATGTTATGTTATTATCTATCTACTATCTATCTAGTCTAGTATCGAAATAAATTGAAATAAATTCAGAAAAGATTTAGAAAAAAGTGCAGAAAAATTAGGGAGGATAGTGGACTGCAGACAAGACTACCGCAAAGTATTGGAGGAAGGAAGTATAGTGGACTGCAAACTGTTGGAGGAAGGGAGCACAGTGACCTAACAGACAACACAATGTCAACTGCACTCAGAATTAGTAGAGGGTTCAAGTTGGGCCAGAGGTATAAGGGCAACCAGAGTGGAGTAACTCTAGGAGATTTCTCAGTATATACACAAAGTCTGAAGTACATTACAACTCACCTCCAGGAGATTCCTCAGAGAATAGAATAAGGCTCCTGGAGGGTAATCTACACTATATATACAAGTTCCCTAGTTATGGACATCTTGGCTGTCAGGAATAGAAGCTCAGGAGGAGGCAACTAATTAAACCTGGAGTAACAGTTATTTAATTAGTTGTTAGAGTTACTCCAGCTCATTGTTGTTGGTGTGTTAGAAGTGGACTTTGGTGTAGTCCCCTTACAATACCTTTCTATTAGTAATCTGGTACTTGGGATCTATTATGATCTTTATATACAAGGGAATAACAACTGCTCTTTAAGAGAGTTGTTTAGAGTAGGGATCTTCTTCTTAGGAGTGATAGTATATCTTTATTTTTAGAGTAGTTGTAAGTGAGACAGTAAGACAATTGTGAGAGATGAATTCTATTGAAGAAGAATGTTAAGCTAGAAGAGCTGAAGATAGAGCTAGATATCATATAGATAACTCTAATTATTATTATTATTATTATTATTATTATCCTTTACTTCACAATATTCCTCCTACTCCTGTTTGGAATAGAGGAAGAGGAGAATGACATTATTTACCCTCTCCACATATCAATTCCAATAATCTTTCTCATTATCCTTTGCTTCAAAATACCCCTCCTGCTCCTGTTTGGAATAGAGGAAGAGGAGAAAAATGTTATACCACTCTTTTATATGTTCTTGCAAACCTAGATAAAGCAATAGCTGATTTACATCAACAACAACAAGTAAATCAAGTACAAATGGAACCAATGGCTCAGATCAATGAAATAATGATTGAATAGAGAAATAAAGAGTGTGATGGTCTAGATTATAATAAACAGCAAGCAAATGAAGATGGTAATAGAAATATAGACTGAGTCATAGAGGAAAACCTTGGTAGAGTTTAGATTATTATAAGTAACAGATTTTGAATTTATTAACAACAAATTCTTACTGGGTATACAGGATAATAATGGTGTAAATAATGAATTGAATCAAATCAATGATGATGAAAATATGGTATGTTAATTTTTGTATTATAAAATTTAGTATACTTATAAGTTATCAGAATCAAGAAGCTATTGTTACCAACAATATTCTACTTTCTATTCTTTATCCTGTATCTTATCCACCTGCTGGACAGCCATTCTTGGAGACTGATATACAGTATAGCAACTTGGGTATGCTAACTGTTGTCTACCCTCACTATCATGCTCTTTACTTTGACTATGAGAAACCTAGATTCTCATGGATTCATTATCCCAAATTTGACATATGCTGTTTATAAAGATAGATTCAGCTATCTCCTCTTCAACCACTCACTGGAATCCTTTACAATTACTTAACTAGAGATGATTATTTCTCAAGAGAATTTTGCAATAATATATGGCAGTATAATATAGTCTTTACTATGACTTTAGTGGAAGTCAAAATTAACAACTTATTCACCAGGCAGTCTAGTCCCTACTGTTTCAAAATCCAAGGAAAACTTCATTATCTTACTAGTGCTCTCCTTTCTTATGTAGATTAGACTCCAATATATGTGCAAATCTATATCCTTGATATAGCAGAGTAGCTCAATATCAGGAGAGCCAACAACAATAATCTAGATCCTGTAATAATGGACAATATTCAGACAATACTTCTGGATAGTTATCTATATATTGGCTGGTATCATCATACATATAAGCTTATCAGAGACAAACCAGTAGATAAGCAGCAGAAGATCAGGATTAGATTGCATGTAGATTGACAGTATAATTAGTGAACTCACAATCTATCTGCTGCTGAAGAGATTGCAGTTATCATTCCTGAGAAAGGAGTTTATCATACAATAGATAATAGGGATGTGGTATAAGAACTTAGACTATGATATCTTAGAACTACTCCTAGTCTGAGTTGACAAGAAGAACTCAATAGAGTTTCTATTCAATTGCTATACACTACTTATATACATTCTGTATTTACTTCTATTTATAAAGTCCCACACATCTCTTTTGAGTCATTCCCTCTTATGTGTCTACTAATTATTTAATTAAATGAAAAAGAAAAGAAAAGAAATATAAATAATAACTTAGCCATTTTGGCTATATTATGACATATAGTGTTATAGGCAAGAGGAAGACAACTTGAACAAATAAGCCAGAATAGTCCTTCATATACTGTTCTCTATTATGTTCTGTTGTTTCCAAAGAAGAAGAATAGGTGGTATCCAAGAATTCCAATCTATAGTGCTTAACTAAGAAAATAAAGGGAGAATGAAAGACAGAGAGATAAAAAGGAACTCACTCACAGGTGGTCTCTGATATATGCTACTATGCCTATTGTCTTCATGTTAGAGATGGTCCTTAACCACCCCTCTTCTATGGTAAAAAGCTATTTCAGTAGTTTGTTGTTGATACATGGGCAAACTGTGAACAAAGAAAACTCAACTGGGCTAGAACATATTAACATACCCTCAGATCTGAGCTCTACTAGGGACTACAAGATACTACTGTGCATGATAGACATAATGGAGAAGATGCTAGGCCTTTGGAACACAAAATCATTTTTTCTTCTTCTCAAGTAGAGAATTCTAGGTCTATGACTCAGTTGTTCCAAGATGCTATAGCTATTTGCAGACATTTTCACAAACCATAAAAAACAATAACCATGTAGTACAATAGCTATGCTCTAGGTCTTACCTATAAGGTTGGGCGGCTTTAGACAGTAAAATAGATTGGAAATCTCATTATTTTATCAGTATATTCTAGGTTGTTTATATATCTATTCTCATGTCTATTCTAGGAGTAGAATACATTTAATATACATTATTTATATAGAGAGTTGTTATAAGTGTATCATGTATTGTTTATCAATACTAAGAATGATTAGTCATCTCCTATCATTTCATACTCTGTTCTAACAAACCAGATCTCTTTTTTACCATGACTACTAATCCCAAGTAGTCAGAAATTGTTTAGAGTCTTTTCCCTAGACAGACAGCCACTGATCATCCTGATATTGTATTATAGGTCTTTGAGTAGAAGAAGAATGTCACAAACTTTATTCAGACCATAACCCCAGGAATACTTGACTGATTTTGACAATCTCAATGGCTATTGAAAGCCCTTAAGAAGATCTTTCAAACAATACCAAAAACATCTCAATGTGATCAGTATTCACTGAGTTATCAGTAGATCAGTCAGTAATCACCAAGTTACCAAACACTAAATTGCTGATATTTTGGGAACTGCTTGATGCAATTGTTTGCTTCAATGACCATCATAAAGCTCTCTTCGATGCACTTCTTTGAGTCATAAATAGACCCCAAGACAATAAGATCCTATAGAGATACAAGGTCCTCAATATTTGTACATGATTACTTGTAAGCTCTTTCATTTCTGATTTATCTCCTCTATGCCTACTTGTTTGTGTACAACTGTGAAGCAGCTTGGAAAGTCCATTTCTCTGATCTGTTTTGTTTATCCTTATTATCTGTAAGGTTCTAGCTGTGATGACTTAAACCTACTCCTAGTCTAAGTTGACAAAAAGAACTCAATAGAGTTTCTATTTAATTATGGTATACTACTTATATACATTTTGTATTTACTTTTATTTATAAAGTCCCATACATCTCTTTTGAGTTATTCCCTCTCATGTGTTGGCCAATTATTTAATTAAATGAAATAAAATATAAATAATGACTTAGCCATTTTGGCTGTGTTATGATATTATTTCATTTTTATCCCTATCACCAGTGTCTTCCCTGCTTCCCAAACTGCCCTAATATCCCTGTTCAATAAATCTAGGTCTAACATATAATAGCTACTGTTACTAGTGATGGAGATAAATAAGATAACAAGAGTGAATATGATAGGTTAGAGAAAAGGTCTCCAAGCAGCTTTACAGTTATGCACAAACAAGTAGGCATAGGGGAGATAAATCAGAAAAAAGAGAGCTTACAAGTAAAAATGAATAATAAGTTAATCCAATAGAAACTGGAGAAAAATACTATTTTTGGTATTTTCTCAAGAAGATCTCTGTTGATTGTAGATCTTGAAGGTACATGTTTGTTTTGCACTATAATACTATCTCTCTTAAGCTAGTCTAGTAGCCTGGCTTGCCATTGATACAGCAGCACTACCTAAAACTCCCATACTCCTATGTAGGCTCTACTTTAACTGACTGTACAGTTAGAAACCTACTCCAAAAATATATAGTGAGTAGTTAAACTTCTAGTTGAGCAAATGCCCAAGTTCTCCTTGAAGTGAGATATCCCCTTAAGGAATGTTTTGTATAGGTTTTTATAAGAAAAAACAAAAAAGAAAAACTCAATCACTCAAAAAATAACAGTGGAGCTCTAGAGTAACAGAAGGAGGGAGATGATGGAGGTAACTTGTTATTAGGCCCCTTTGTACTACTAGAGTATATATTAGGATTACAAATTGTTAAGTCAACAAATAAGAAAAACAAAAAAAATATTCTAAAGTTCTATTATGGCAGGAGGTAAAATAATGAGGTAGGGTCTTCTCCTAATCATATAGCCAGTACTTTCTATCACAAATGGTTACTTACTGATTTGTGATTGAGTGATTTGATAATCAAAGGGCTCAAAAAAGCAAAGTTTAGACAAGTAGCAAAAGATGTTGTTAAGTCTAAGGTTTATTCTTAGACATACAGTCCTTAAATACATGGTTATAGTAGTCTATACACCAAAATAGCCTACTATATGATCATTACCTATTGTTCTACATATAAAAGTGCTATTATTCTTGAAATAGAGATAATCTAACCATCTTAGGGCAGTCCTTTGTTCTATTCAAGAATAGATAATAATCTATAAATAAAGATCAGTATCATGTACAAACATTGAGGACCTTGTATCTCCATGGGATCTTATCCCCTTTTGTTATCGATAGACAGTAAATGTCCTTAGTGATCACCCAAGGTGGATGTTCAAAAAGAACTCAATAGAGTTCTTTGTTGGATTGGACTACTACTTATACTATTCTTACAGTGGCTGTACTACTATTAGTCCACAGTCACATGTTTTTCCAGAATGTTCCATGATCACTTGACCTTGTTATGTGATCTGATTACCTAAGTTCCTATGCTGTTTATATCTTAATCCCTTTGTATAATTAAGTACTTAAATGTATAAGAACTCTTTTTCTTTTTGGGGCTCTTATAACACCTTTGGGTCTATTTATAGCCAAAGAAAGCACATTGAAGAGAGCTTTATGATGGTCATTGAAGCAAACAATTATATCAAGTGGTTTATGAGATATTGGCAATTTAGTGTTTGGTAACTTGGTAATTACCAACTGATCTGCTGATAACTTAGTGAATACTGATTGCTTTGAGATATTTTTGGTATCATCTAAAATGTCTTCTTAAAGGCTTTTGATGGCCATTTAGATCGTCAAAATTAGTCAAGTATTTCCAGAGTTATGGTCTAAATAAAGTTTGTGATACTTCTCATCTCCCTAATTCTTCTACCCAGCCTTCCCCTATGTCCAACTGTTGAATCCAGTCTTCTTGCATAGCCCAAGAAGCCTCAAAGTGGACACAAGTGGTCTTCTCCTGAGTATAGCATCTTTATCAATCTCTTTAACTATGACTTCCTTAATTTCTTTATCTTATTGCTCAATACTCTTGATCTTTCTCTGTATTTCTGGACATTCTCTCTAACCTAGATATCCTAGTGGTACTCCCTTTGAGAAGACTATCCTGATATTCCTAAATATAGTTGGCTATCAAAACTGATTGTCAAGATCCAATGGTAACTCTAAACCCTAATCCATCAAATAGGATAGCTACCAAGTTATGATATCACTCTACCAAGGAAAGGTAGTCTCTCCAAGGTTCTGGTTGTCCTTGAGAGCACTTCCAGAAAAAAGTTCTGGATTGTATCTGATATAGAATATCTAGACAGACCTTATGAGGTTGGTATAGTAGTGGTCATAGCTACTATTCTACTACTCAAGTGATGTACATGAGTCTAGAACTAGGTGTCTAGTAGTTATATACAAGGAGTCACATTTGCCTCTTGAGCTGAATTATAGTATAGTTTTTGTAACAAATGTCATGTATATTGCCTAAAAAGACTGTCCAGCATAACATCAGTCTATATACCCTAGGCTATTAGTTGCTGAAGAGTGAAGATAGAACAAAGGTTGGAGAATAGATTAGTATCTTCCAGTACTGTTAATCCTTCCAGGTACATGTCTTATCTTTAAGTTTGTATATCAGGTTTAGTATCTAACTTTCTAGGTTGGAACCTTATACTGATGTTAAACTGAGCCAGATACTTAGACCATCTGGCCTGGCATCTTGTCAAGAACTTGGTTGTAGAGAAGTATTCTAAATTTTCATAATTAATTACTATATCTATAGATATTACTGTCCTTTCTAGATAATGGTGCCACTTTTTAAATACTTTAAAGATTGCAAACAGCTCTTTTTTATGAATATCATAATTCAGTTCAGTAGTATAGAAAGTTCTTGAGTGGAAGGCAATAGAATGGACTTCTCCTTCTAGTATTGTTAAGAGGATTGCTATAATCATATGATCAGACATATCTGTTTCCAGTATCAGGGGTACCTCAGGTATCCAGTGTGCTAAAACTGGTACCAAAGAGAATACTTTCTTTAGATTATCAAAGAAGTATTAGCAGTTCTCTGACCAGTTCTATATTGTCTCCTTTTGTATTAGTTAGGTAAAAGGAGATACCATCTTGGAGTAGTTATCAATAAATCTTTGGTAAAAGTTTGCAAAGTCTAGGAAGGCTTGCATGTCCTTTATCTTCCAGGGTGTAGACCAATTCTGGATAGTACAGACCTTCTCTGTGTCTATTACTAATCCTTCTGGGCTTAAGATAAATTCAAGGAATTTCACCCAATTCTGGTAAAATGAGCACTTGTTTGGGAATACAAATAACCCATTGGTTCAGAGATATCTTAAAACCTCTTTAATATGTTTTTTGTACTCTACTAGGTTGTTTGAGTAGATTAGAATGTTATTTAAATAGATGACCACATAAATATCCAATATATCAGAAAAAATATCATTTATCAGATGTTGGAATACTAAGGGTACATTGGACAGTTCAAAGGGCATGACCAGCCATTCAAAAGAACTGTATTTTGTACAGAAAGCAGTTTTTTATTTATTGCCATTGGGGATATGTACTAGGTGATAAGTATTTTATAGGTCAATCTTGGTATGAATATAGGCCTTCTTGGGAGCATCTAGGAGATTGGCAACTAATAGGATAGGATAGTAGTCCTTACATATGAGTCTGTTGAGGTTTTGATAATTAATACACAAACATTATTACAAACTTCATTCAGACCATAACTCCAGGAATACTTGACCGATTTCAATTATCTCAATAGCCACTGAGAACCCTTAAAAATATCTTTCAAATGATACCAAAAATGTTTCAAAATAATTAGTATTTACTGAGTTATCAGTAGATCAGTTGGTAATTACCAAGTTATCAAACACTAAATTGCCAATATCTCAGAAACCACTTAACATAATTGTTTTCTTCAATAACTATCATAAAGCTCTCTTCAATGTACTTTCTTTGGCTATGAATAGACCCAAAGGGAATAAGATCCCATGGAGACTATATATTTAAGGACTGTATGTCTGAGAATAAACCTTAGACTTAACAATATCTTTTGTTGCTTGTCTAACTTTGCTTTTTTGAGCTCTTTGATTATACAATCAATTAATCACAAATCAGTAAGTGGCCATTTGTGATAGATACAATAATCCATTATTTTTTTTTACAAATAGAACTAGTGCTCCACAAGGTGACCAAGAGGATTAGATTATTCCAGTCTTTAAATTTTTGTCTATGAACTTATACAAGGTCTATAGCTCTAGAGGGAATAATGAGTATATTGGCCCAGGTTGAGAAACCACCTCATCAACTGTTATTATTGAAAGGTCATAAGAGTAATGCTCAGGTAACTGCTTAGCATACTGCTTACAAAACATGTTACAAAATTGATGGTATTCTTTAGGTACTCCACTGAGGTCTAGTGTCTGTTCCTCTGTACATGATGCCTATGCTTCCAATACAATATCTGTATTCAAGGTAAGTTGAAAAGGTTTTGAATCTTTTTGTTATAAGATGATTCCCAGAAAGGAAAATATTTCCCATACATTGAAGGGGCAAAAGGAACTATTAGCCTAGAACAAGCTAAATATATAGTACTAGGTCCTGATTGCATACTAAAGAGTTTGTGGGGATAAATCAAGAATAAAGGTATTAAAAAGAGAATATAGAAACTTAGTGCAGTAGAATAAGGTAAAAGTGTTCAAAAAGAGTATAAGCTCAATCTAGATCTATCTCATATAGTGTTCCTAAGGTACCAACCTTTATGCACCATAACAAGCTTACTATCATAGTTAGTAAACCACTCTTGGGCCTTACTATACTTAACCAAGCTCTCATCCATACCTCCAACACCAAACCTTATGGGTGTGATATGATTTGAGTGGATAGCTAGCCAGGCTTTCCAAGCCTGCTATCTTATAGAAGGTTGTCTGAGTTATTGCTATATCTTGTCTCCAAAAAGAGTAGGGGTATAGAGTGAAATCATCTCAACCACCTAACTACTTTACTTAGAACTCATACAAGTACTATAAGACAACTCTAGAGCTCTTGAGATAGTGGCAGGTGTCAAGATTGTATGCTTTCTCTTACTAGCTCTCTGAGTATTATATCAAAATTACAAATTGATGAGACTTAATAAAAAATAAATAAAAAAGAAAAGTCCTTCTTTTTCCAGCCTCCCTCACTTCTCTCCTCTGTAACCACACCATGTGGATATGTTCAACATTGTCTTTCATTCTGCTATGCTAGCCTGTTACCACTATATGCTTCTGTTCCACCTCCATACTACTACTTTCTATTAATGTCTTCTAACCTTCCAACTGGCTACTTTCTACCCAAATACAATCTAGAAACTGGCTTCAACACATGTAAGTGTCCTGGCTCACAATGTCATTGTATACCATGTCTACTTCTTTGTTAAGTCCAGTAGTAATGAGATTACAAATCATTAATAGACTTTTGATCTGTCACTTTGGTATCATATTTGTCTAAGCCTGTTCTAGATTGAAAGTCTACAGCATTCCAAAGATGTTCCAGAGTTTCTGAGATCTAGAGTGTCAACATTGATAGTCTATCTCTAAGAAACCTAATGCTAGCTTATTAGTCTTGCCTGTCACAAACTTCATTTGGACCATAACTCTAGGAATACTTGACTGATTTTGATGATCTGAATAGCCACTGAAAGCCCTTAAGAAGACCTTTCAAATAGTACCAAGAATGTCTCAAGGCAATTAGTATTTACCAAGTTACCAGACACTAAATTGCTGATATCTTGGGAACCACTTGACATAATCATTTGCTTCAATAACTATTGTGAAGCTCTATTCAATATGTTTCTTTCAGTCATGAATAGATCCCGAGGCAATAAGATCCCATAGAGATATCTTGAATAGAACAAAGGACTGCTCTAAGATGGTTAGGTTATCTCTATTTCAAGAAAAATAGCACTCCTATATGTAAAACAATAGGTAATGATTATATAGTAGACTGTTCTGGTGTATAGACCACCACAATCATATATTTAAGAACTATATATCTAAGGATAAACCTTAGACTTAACAACATCTTTTGCTGCTTGTCTAACTTTGCTTTTTTGAGCACTTTGATTATCAAATCAAGCAATCACAAATCAGTAAGTGGCCATTTGTGATATTGCCTCCCAAGGTATATACTATTAAGTAAGTGACAACTTGGTAACTGTCTGATAGAGGTACCCATTCTTAGGTCTAGATTATATCTGGGGCTTGTAGAAGGATTCTAGAATGGACCCAGCTAGTGAATCTAGGGGTATAAATTGTATCCTATGTTACAAATCTACAGAAAATCTACTAGTGGTATAATAGTGTTTATTAACCTAGTAGAAAATATCCAAGAATATAATATGAGGAAGATATAAATAGCATGTGAAGGCTTATGTAAGATATATATAGTTATTAGTAAGGGTCATGTGATTGTGGGAAATAGACATATAGACCAACAGATATTTGTATAAGTAGTTAGTGCAATCCAATAAAGAACTCTATTGAGTTCTTTCTGAACAACCATCTTGGTTGAGCCTTCAGTCTTCACAACCTTGTACTAACATTTGTCTGCATACTAACTTATATGCCACTGCTTTGACAAAGGCAATCTTTGATGCTGCTCTAGAACTTGACAGTTCCAATAACTGAAGTTTCCAACTTAGTGACTTCTGTCTGTTTCTTTTCAATAGTAGTTCAGGTTTTCTGGTTGTAAATGTGAGTTAGCTCTTTTTCCAGTCTACTTGGGGGTTGATATGGTGTAGCCAATTGTACCCAAGTACAATTGTGCAAGAACTGCTCAAGGACATAATAAAAAACTCAACCATAAAGTACAAGCTGTACATGAATTTTATTGGTAACAATACACTTTCTGAGACAATATAATTCACAGTACTGTCTAGCAACATGAGAGAGAGGGGTTTGATTCTTTTTGATACTAAATTGTACCTTGACATGAATGCTGAGTCCAAAAAATAGTCTAATGATCCAGAGTCCAACAACATTTCAAAGATTCTGGGTACCAAGGACAATGTGAGGGAGAGTAATAAAGCTTGTAAAGTCAATAATAAAACAGCATTTAGACAAAGTCTAGGCTCCCAGGAGAGATTTATATAGTTATTCTCCCAGAAAATAAGAGAACTATGTTAGTGTTTTTCAAAGGTTTGGGTTGAGAAACTCCCAGTTCAACTTGAGCTAACCTGTAGGGGCAACTAGAGTAAAGTAACTCTAGGAGATTCCTCAGTATATACATAAAGTCTGGAGTACATTACAACTCACCTCCAGGAGATTCCTTAGAGAATAGGATAAGGCTTCTAGAGAATAATCTATACTATATATACAAGTTCCCCTAGTTACAGAATGTCTCAGCAGTCAGGGATAGGAATGCAGGAGGAGACAACTAATTAAATATGAGGACTAGGTATTTAAATCTTCTAAGAATTCCTTATTGTAAGCTCTGAAGTAAATTTGGCATTGGAATAGGAATACCCAAAGGTCATCTACACTGCCTCTACTGAAAGGGTTCAGTTTCTTGACATTATGAGTTTTTTTCTTTGGGCAGTTATTAGCCTGGCAGGCTAACACTAACAATACAGTTTGAAGTTCTAGATTAGATATTCCCTGTAGAGGTTTCTGGATAGTAGGTTCTTCAGAATCTCTTGCTGGTAGTATAACAAGTTTATGGAAAAGGATTTTTGTAAACCTTCAGACAGCTCATATAGAGGTTCTAAGCTGGCCAGATATTGCTCTCTAGCTTGAGTGGCAGTCAGGAGTCTTTCAACTGGAGTTATGAATAACTTCCTTAATTCTATTGTACACATTTGTTCTCTTTTTGTTTAGCACTTAAAACAAGGGTCTGGATTTGGAGAAGACTGTGACATGAGTTGGTAAGGAAGGTTTTTCTTTGAACAAAGAGATATAGAGGTGAGCTAGTCTTGTTCTACTGTTAAGCCTTAGAGAATAACAGAAGGACTTGGCCTTAGCATTTAGTCTGTGCCACTACTGTGCTGGCCCTTTTGGGTAGAATAAGTAAGGGAGAGGAATCCTAGTAGACAATAGTGTGTATAGATAGTATTTTAAGATTCATATAGCTATGTTGAGAGCAAGACTAGAGAAAACTAACTAGTGACTGCAGAATAAATACTATGTGACTGTTGTTACTAATAAGTAACTTGGGGTATCATAGGTTGTAATAGATTGCACTTTTCTGAGTGACATCTAGTATACTCTATCTGAAAATAAAGTGGCACTAATAAGATCAATACTTATTTATAAGTGCTGTCCTCTGCTCTAAATATTATGACATGGCCAAAATAGCTAAGTCATTATTTATATTTCTTTTCTTTTCTTTTTCTTTTTAATAGACATATGAGAAGGAATAACTCAAATGAGAGGTATGGGACTTTATAAATAGAAGTAAATACAAAATGTGTATAAGTAGTATACCACAATCAATAGAAACTTTATCAAGTTCTTCTTGTTAACTTGAACTTAGAGTGTGATTAAGTTATCTTAGGCTAAGTCAATACATGTCATGAGTTGCCTTGACTATAACAAAAATCTATAAATAGAACAAACATAGACTGGAGTTGAACCAGTAGCTGATGGGCAGCTTGTAGTTTAAACAAGGACAAATAGTATACTTGTATATATAGTAGACTACAATTAAGCAAAAACCCCATTGAGTTCTCTTCTAACCCTGAAGTGCTACCTTAAGTTAACCCCTAACTTAAGGTTCTTGAGTCAGTCACTGATAGAAGAACTCAATTCTATACTCCAGACACTGTTTGCTTCAAACCCTGCCTAAACTTTATTCTCTTATTGTCCTCGATTGGTAATTAGCTCAATTACTAGTCTTTTTGAATAGCAGGCCCTAGTTGTAAAGGGAACTTGGTAGTCAGTTAGGGACTGCTGGTGGAGACTCAGTACTAAACCCAGGTATTGTGTTCAAGATCTGACCTAGCAATTGGGTAGTGTTGTTGAGTAAATTACCTATACTTTTTTCTGATCAGTAGAAACCTTATGCTGGGGGTGCATTATCATCTATACACACAGAGGAATAGCATCAACCTCTTAGAAAGGTACTATTAGAGTAGAGATTCTCTCCTTGAGGTGATCATTTACTATTTGATTAGGGCAGTAGTCAGTATGGCAATAGGTGTCTAGTTAGATGAAAATCTTGTACTCCAACAGACATAGCAGTAATTAGTGAGATCAAAACCTTATTTGACCTTAAGGGACATAACATCATGTCTCTTAAACAATACAACTCTTTAATAAGTAGCATGCTCAACTAGCAGTGGGCCCTCACCAAATTAAAAGTAGAACCAGAAGAAAGAGAGAAGAGAAAATATTTCAAGTGTAGAAAGTTCAGGCACCTGGCCTGTAATTGCAAGAATAGGATTGAAGGAGAAAAGGAGAAACTGATTCCCAAAAACAAGTTTGAAGTGTTGGCAAATCAAGTGATAAGGTATAGAATAAAAAAAGAGGTCAAGGTATGAAAACAGGAAAGAAAAGAGAAAGAAGTAAAGTGTTTTAGGTGTTGGAGGGTAGGGCACTATAAATAGGAGTGTCCAAACATTGTAGCAAAGAAAGAGAAAAAAAGAAGAGAGAAGACTATATATATGGTCAGACCACAAAAGGCACAGCAAGAGAGAAGGCCAGCATGTTCTATATAGGAAAAGGCACAGGAATATTGTAAGGAGAAGAGCATACCTCCAGAAGATGCACTTCTACTTGAGAGAGGATAATTGACAAAAGAGGTAGTAGTGATATATATGGACTGTAGGGGGGTATGAAGGCAAGGGAGTCTAAACTCATAAAAACCAAGGATAAGAATTTCTTCTTGAGAAGCAAGTAAGAAACATGTAGTGCAACCTATGCCAGGAAGCATGGAACTGAAGAGAGGAAGAAGCAAAGAGAAAAGAGATAAGAAGGGTACAGTATATAAAGTATAGAAAAAAAGACACAATAGGAGGAAAAGTATTGGAACAAGAAAGAAAGAAGATTCTATACCCAGAATATAGAACAGGAAAAAAGAAACCATGGTGGAACTAGAGAGTGGTGGTATGCCCTATAGAGGAAAAAGCATAGTAGGGCAGCATATGGACAGAGATTCTGAAAAGTGCAGCAACAGAGGAGGTTGACCAAAGAGATATCAGAAGAACATTCAAAATATTGAGAGAGATGTAGTTGAATATTGGAGTAGAAAAAGTAGATATGCATAAAGGCATAACAGTCAAAGCACTCTTGGATAGTAGTATAACAGAGATGTTTATAGATAAAAGGATGGCAGCAAAGCATGGATTTAAGCTACAGAAGCTAGAGAGATCAGTAATAGTGAGAAATGTAGATAGTACAAATAATAGCAAAGGAGCCATAACATACCAGGTGGAAGTAAATGTGTATTACAAAAATCACATAGAAAGAATAAGGATAGATGTGTGCGATCTGGGAAGAACAGATATTATATTGGGTATACCATAGTTATAGGCACATAACCCAGAGATAAATTGAAAGATAAGAGAGGTCAGAATAACAAGATGCCCACCAATCTATGGGAAAAGCTTAGCAGTGAAAGGAGATATAGAGAATAGAAAAAAGATAGAAAAAAGAGTTAGAGTAGTAGAAAATGCAGATAGGAATGAGTGGAAGATATCAATAGAAGAGAAGTTCAATGATAAAGTTAAGTTAAACAAAGAAAAAGTAAAAAAGATAGTACCACAGAGATTTCATAAGTAGCTTAAAGTGTTTGAAAAGGTAGAGTTGGAAAGGATACCAGTAAGAAAGCCTTAGGACTATGCAATAAATCTAAGAGAGGATTTTGCACCAAGAAAAGAGAGGGCATATTTGATATCAAAAGAAGAAAAAGAGGAAGTAAGAAAATTTGTAGAGGAACAGTTGAGGAAAGAGTATATTAGACCCTCAAAGTTACCCCAGACTTCACTAGTATTCTTTGTGGGAAAAAAGAATAGAAAGAAAAAAATGGTACAGGACTATTGATATTTGAATAAAGAAATAGTCAAGGATAACTATCTATTACCATTAATTTCAGACTTGATTGATACTATGGATACAAAAAAGGTGTTCACAAAGATGGATCTAAGATAGGGATACAACAATGTACAGTGTTATGAGACCCCAAAAGAGGAAACACTTTTCTACACATTTGAATACTTAATTCAAAACCTCAAATTGTATAATAGGGTCAAGATATAGACAGCATGGGAACTTAGGTAATCAGATCATGTGACAAGGTCAGGTGATTATAGAGCATTCTGGAAGAACATGTGACCGTAGACTAATAGTAGTATAGCTACTGTAAGAATAGTATAAGTAGTAGTCCAATCCAACAAAGAACTCCATCAAGTTCTTTTTGAACATCCACCTAGAGTGATCACTAAGAACATTCACTGTCTATTGATAACATAAGAACTTAATACCCCATCGTTGACCCTGCACCTCACAGCCTCAACATCCCTATTCCTACTTACTCTCTTATTACCCTTGCTAGTGAGCATAGCACTCACAAGCATTTTGGATAGCAGGCCCTAGCTGTAAAGGGGACTTCTCAGTCAGTTAGGGACTGAGGAAGGAGACTAGATACCAAGTCCAGGTATTCTGTTTGAGTCCTGACCTTATAATTGGACATTGTTCTTTACTTTCTTTTCTGTATAAACTCTATGTTGTACTCTATTGTAAGTGGTACACGTAGGAGATTAGTGGCAATTCTTTAGAAAACCACTTAGCTTAGGGGTCCTCTTCTTAGAGGCAATTGTATACCAATTTAATTAGAGCAGTAGTCAGTAAGGCAGTAGAAGTCCAGACAGATAAAGATTTTGCACCCTGTTGGACATAGCCATAGCTAGTCACCCTAGATCAAGAGTCATCGGAATACAAATCGTCATCCCCATTCTCATCATCACCATCACCACCACCATACAATATGTTCCGCCAATAGCAACAATAACAACAACAACAAGAGGAACCTTCTCCAGTGCCCATCCCTCAAGAGGAGCAACTCCTTGCCATGATCACAACCCTGCAACAGCAGGTCAGTACCATGCTCCTTCAGTAACAAGAGAGCAGAGTAGAGGTTGCAAAACCTCAAGTCTTCAGTGGAAAAATGGAAGAGGTGAGCATATTCATTAACGTAGTGCACCTATATATTAGAATGAAGATAACAGAAGAGGCAGCAACAACCCAGGTGACCTGGGTATTATCATATGTGCAGGGAGGAATAGCAGAAGTATGGAAGGATAACTTGTTAGATGAGCTGGCCAAGAAAGAGTCAGAGGTGGAATTAGCAGAGCAGTTGTTTACAAAAATAAGAGATGACTTTGAGGAGACATTGGAGGAAAAGAGAAAAATAGAGCAGCTGAGGACAATTGAGCAAGGAGGAAGAACCTGTGACGAGTATGTACAGAAATTTAAAAAGGTTACCAGGGGAAGTGGCTATAAGAGAAGGCCCCTTATCAAAGAATTTAAAAGAGGACTAAGCGGGAATATTAGAAAAAAGCTTGTAGAAGCAGAAGAACTGCCGACTACCATTGGAGAGTAGCAGGAAAAAGCAGTGAGATTAGACAGGAATCAGAGACAAAGTAGAATAGAAGAAAGGATGTTGGGAAGGAATACAGTGTGTCCAGGGGGAAATGCACAGCCTAGGGGAAGCTATGGAGGGGGATCATATAGAGGAAGAGGGGAACAAATAACATGAAGAACAGAAGGAGAATACAGAGGAAGGGAAGGAGGAAATATGTTTAATAGAGGAGGAGCTCAAATAGGTCCAAAAAGAGACCCAAATGCAATGGATGTAGATAAAGGGAGGGAGAGATAGGATATGCTATATATGTGGAAAGTGGGGCCATATAGCCAAAAATTGTTGGGAAAGACACAAAGAAAAAGTAGTAGAAATGCCACAGGAGTCGGCAAAAGAAAATAGAGGACAGTAAGCTCTTAGCTAGCCTCCAATAATTTGTACAGTGTATTGTGCCCAGAGAAGCTGGGCAATAAATTAAATTTCACTAATACAACTGAGAGAGTAAGAGAGGTACAGTGCATACTCTGGCCGCTAAAAGAAGTCTGGATGAAGGTGGAACTAGAAAAGTTGGAAAGTCATGAAGGGGTAGTAGTAAAAGCATTGCTAGATAGTGGGGCAATAGGCCTATTCATGAATATGATCTTTGCCAGAGAAAAGGGGTTTAAAATGGAAAAGTTAAAGAAATCTCTGGTAGTCAAAAATGCAGATAGAATGGTAAATGCAGGAGGAGCCATAATACACTAGGTAGAGTGCAACATGTTTTTCAAAGGGCATATAGAAAGGACAAGGATGGATATGTGTAATCTAGGAAAAACAGAGGTGATACTGGAAATGCTATAGCTGGTAGCCCATAACCCAGAGATAGATTGGGAAAAAGAGAAAGTAGAAATGACATGTTGTCCACCTATATGTAGAAAGAGGAAGCAAGAAGGGAAGGAGAAGAGAGTAAAGAAAGTAGAAAAGGACGAGAACAAAGAAATGTTGAAAAGATTAGTACCCAAAAGGTTTTGGAAGTGGGAAAAGGTATTTGGAAAAAAGGAGGTGAAAAGAATGCCAGTACAAAAGGCCTGGGACCATGCCATAGAACTGAAAGAAGAGTTCTCACTAAAGAAGGAAAAGATATACTCATTGTTGAGAGAAGAGAGAGAAGAAGTACAAGCATTCGTAGAAGACCAGTTGAGAAAGGGATATATCTGACCCTCTAAGTCACCCCAGATGTCACCAGTACACTTTGTGGCAAAAAAGGATGGTGTTATTGATAGGCAGTGAATGCTCTTAGTAATCACCCTAGGTGGATGTTCAAGAAGAACTCAATAAAGTTCTTTCTTAGATTGGACTACTACTTATACTATTTTATAGTAGCTGTACTACTACTAGTCCACAATCACATGTTCTTCCAGAATGTTCTATGATCACTTGACCTTGTCATGTGATTTGGTTACCTAAGTTCCCACACTATTTATATCTTGACCTCATTGTATAACTTAGGATTTTGGATTAAGTGTTTAAATATGTGAGAAACCATTTTCTTCTTGGGGCTCTCATAATAGATGGCACATGGAGAATGGTGCAGGACTATTAGCACATAAATCAGTGGACAATAAAGAATGGGTACCCCTTATCCCTCATTACAGATATATTAGATGGAGTAGGAAAGAAAAAGATGTTTACAAAGCTAAATCTGAGATGGGAATACAATAACATCAGGATCAGGGAAGGAAACGAGTGGAAGGTAGCATTTACAATGTGTATTGGGGCTTATGAGCCCACAGTCATGTATTTTGGATTAACAAACTCCCCCACTACCTTCCAAACAATAATGAACGACCTGTTCAGAGACCTTATAAACCAAGGAAATACGGCGACATTTATTGATGATATCTTGGTAGCTATAGAAACTAAAGAAGAACATGATGAGTTAGTAGAGGAGGTACTAATGAGGTTGGAGGAAAACGACCTATTCATGAAACCAGAAAAGTGTAAATGGAAAGTAAGAGAAGTAGAATTTCTGAAAGTAGTAATCAGTCCAAAGGGGATGGAAATGCAAAAAGAAAAGATAGAGGGAGTACTAAACTGACCAGTGCCCAGAAATGTCAAAGAAGTGCAAAAATTTCTAGGCCTTGCCAACTATTACAGAAGGTTTATAAAGGACTTTACTAGGATAGCAGCACCACTACATACACTGGTCAGGAAGGAGCAGAAATTGAAATGGGAAAAGGAACAGAAAAAGACATTTGAAAAACTTAAGGCAGTATTCACCACAGAACCTGTCTTAGCTATCCCAGATATTGATAGGGAGATGAGAGTAGAAGCAGATGCCTTAGACTATGCAACAGGGGAAGTGTTGTCAACAAAGTGTGAGGATAGGAAGTGGAGACCAGTGGCCTTCATTTCTAAATCGCTGAGCACCATGGAGCGAAATTACATAATTCACAATAAGGAGATGCTAGCAGTTATTAGGTGTCTAGAAGCATGGAGGCACTATTTGGAGGGAGCGAAACTCAAAATCTGGACAGACCATAAGAATCTTCAGCATTTTATGACGAGCCAAAAATTAAATCACAAACAAGCAAAATGGGCCCTATACCTATGTTATAAGAGCCCTAAAAAAGGAAATAAGTTCCCAAGCATTTGAACACTTAATCCAAAACCTCAAGACATACAATGGGGTTGAGATATAAATAGCATGGGAACTAAGATCACGTGATAAGGTCAAGTAATCATGGAACATTCTGGAAGAACATGTGATTATGGACTAGTAGTACAGCCACTGTAAAAATAGTATAAGTAGTAGTCCAATCCAACAAAGAACTCTATTGAGTTCTTCTTGAACATTTATCTAGGGTGATCACTAAGAGCATTCACTGCATATCAATAACAACCTATTATGATTTAATTTTGCATTAAAACACATTCCAGGGAAGAGCATGGGGAAGGCAGATGGATTAAGTAGGAGACCAGACTGGCAGGAGGGAGTGGAAAAGGACAACGAGGACCAGAAATTGATAAAGCCAGAATAGATTAGGGAAGCAGAAATGTTAATAGAGGAAAGAAACCTAAAGGAAAGAATCAAAAAGGCACAGGAAGGGGATAAAAAGGTAGTAAAAGTGGTAGAAGAGTTGAAGAGGGCAGAAATAAAAACATTGAAAGATGAAGAATGGGAAATAGAGGATGGGATAGTAATGAAGGAAGGAAGGATATATGTACCAGAAGGAAAACTCAGGAAGGAGATAATACGATTGCACTACAACACCCCAGTAGAAAAGCATGGAGGGAGATGGAAGATGACAGAGTTGGTTACCAGGAATTACTGGTGGCCAGGAGTAACAAAAGAGGTGGGAAGATACGTGGAAGGATGTGATGCATGCTAGAGGTACAAAAACCAAAGCGAAGC
>Ga0153949_1000182_pt1 | contig 20822 bp, 17 predicted proteins | sample TSNJ033MetaG_FD_104705 | JGI IMG/M metagenome (GOLD analysis project Ga0153949, IMG submission 104705) | Attine ant fungus gardens microbial communities from New Jersey, USA - TSNJ033 MetaG | ecosystem: Host-associated > Fungi > Mycelium > Unclassified | place: USA: New Jersey, Wharton State... | reverse complement strand
ACTAAAAGCCTTAATATTTATCCTTTCAATATAACTCTTCTAAAAACCTTAATTGGACCCTTTGTAGAGGAACAAAGAGATATCAAGTATTGATATAGGCTCAAGGTTGAAACATATATTCACCCTTATAGTCTAGAATCTTAACAGCCCTAGTATTCTTTATCAAAAAGAAGAACAGTTTCCTATGCTCATTTTAGAACTATCAGTCACTCAACTCTATGACTATTAAAAATATATACTCTCTCTTTCTAATCTTTAAATTCATTTCATAATTCCATAGAGCCAAGTACTTTACCAAGCTTAATGTCCATTGGAGTTTCAACAATATGGGTATCAAACCCAGAGATAAGTAGAAGGTAGCTTTCTATACTAACTACAGATTATTTAAACTACTGGTAATATTCTTTGGCATGACTAATAACCTAGCTATATTTTAGACAATGATAAATAATATCTTCTAGGACCTCATAACAGAAGACATCATGATCATCTATCTAGATGACATTCTCATCTTCACCAAGACTATAGAAAAATATACAAGGGCTATCTGGAGAGTGCTAAAAGTCTTAGTAGAGCATAAACTGTTCCTCTGACTGGAGAAATATAGGTTTTAAAAGAAGCAGATTAAGTATCTAGGCTTGGTTATTTCAGAAAACAAAGTGTTTATAGATTCTATCAAGATTACAGAAGTCTATAAGTGGTCAACCCTGGAAAACCAAACTGATATCCAGGTATTTCTAGAGTTTGTTAGCTTTTACAAGAAGTTCATATAAGACTTCTCAACTATGGTATGTTCTCTCTTCAACCTTATTTGAGCTGATCAAGTATAGACCTGGACAAACAAGGAGCAGAATTATGAGATCTATAACAAGGAGGTACTAGCTATTATTTGAGCCCTAAAAGAGTGAAGACATTTCCTAAAGAAGCAGCCCATCTAGTAGAAATCTAGATAGACTACAAGAATCTTGAATACTTTATAACAGCAAAGAAGCTCAACTGTCATCAAGCTTACTAGTCTCTTTACTTTGTTTGTTTTGACTTTACTCTCTGCTACTACTCCAGATGATCTATAGGGAAGTCTGATGTTTTATTCTAAAGACCCAACTATAGAACTAAAACTGGCAATAATAAAGACATCATGCTTCTTTGACCAGAATTCTTTGCTATTTGAGTACTTGAAGAAGTCAAACTCACTAGGGTCAAATAGAAGATGCTCTTTGACATTTAACTATTGTGCAACTTAAGCCAAGTTGACTCAATAGCTAAGTCTTTGAGGATTACAAAGAGAACTTGATAGAGTTCTCAATTAATTGTACTAGCTACTTATACAAGTATACTATTTGCTTTTATTTACATTAATAGTATAATGGTATTCTATAACCAGCCAAAAGGCTACCAGTTCAATTCTCTTGTCTGCCATTCTATAAATATCTATTCTTGGTCATAGTCAAGATAACTTATAATATCAATATGGTAACAGAGATAGAGATTTGAAGAAGCCAGTTGTAAAGACTGTTTTGGAACTATAGCTTTCTTTTGCTGTACCTTTTAGAACTTTTATTTGTATTTTTCCCTGTACAAGATATGCCACTACTCTTCAATCCTACCATAGCTGCTTTTTCCCAGTCCCATATTCTAGACACAAAATCCTTTTCTAATACTTCTTTTACTGTATCTTTCCTTCTATACTAACTATACTTTACATTAACTGCTCTTCTTTCTCTTGCTATATTCTCTTTTTATTTCTATGCTTCAAGGCAACTACTATACCACACATTTCTTAAATGCTTACCAGAATATCTTGGTGCCTTTGTAATTGCACCCTTTACACTTCATAATGTTATAACTTCCTACTTGGTTATCCACTCTTTCTGCTCTAATATTGTACTTCTTGGAGATATATCCTGTATACTACTATATTCCTATGTCTTTTTCCATAAAGAGTATGCCAGTCTTTTTTTTTTGTTGTATCCTTTGTGAACTAACTATATATACTATTTTTTTACTTCTTTTTCTTTTCTTTTCAACCTTAATATTTGGGCACTCTTATTTGAAATATCTAACACCCTAACATCTAAAGCATTTAACTTCTTCTATTGTCTTACTTCTCCTTATTCTTACTTTCTCTTTCACCCCATATTTCATTACTTTACTTAACAATACTTCAAATTTATTTTTGGGAATTGGTTTTCTTTTTTCCTTCTTGTTCTTATTCCTACAATTTTGGGCCAGATACCCAAACCTTTCACAGTTTCAACACTTTCTTTTATCTTTCTCTTTTAATTCTACTTTTAGTTTGGTAAAAGTGTGTTATTGGTTAAGTATGCTACTTATGAGTAAATTACTCTAGCAACATGATATTATGTTATTGGATAGTTAAAAGATCTTGTTAGCTATATTATGTTTGCTGGGATACAAGATCTTTATCCAGCCAGAGTTCTACTACTCTATTAACTACTGTCTTAATACTAAAGTTATACTATTGCCTCTAAGAAGAAAACCCTCAATTTAGACAGTTTTTTAAAGATAAACCATTACTCTTCTATGTGTACTAATCATAATAGACTACTAGTACAAGGTTTATAAGACAAAAGCTAATACTCTATCTATTAACACTCAGTTACAAGTTCTGACCTTAATTACAATACTGTAGCGACTTAGTCCAAGACAACTTAATCACTCTTTAAGTCTAAGTTGACAAGAAGAACTCAACGGAGTTTTTATTTAATTGTTATATACTACTTATATATATTCTGTATTTACTTCTATTTATAAAGTCCTACACATCTCTTTTGAGTCATTCTCTTTTGTATATTCATTAATTATTTGAATGAAAAAGAAAAGAAAAGAAAAGAAATATAAATAATAATTTAGCCAAAATGGCTATGTTATAATACCACCTCTTTCTTAAGGTTCTTTGTCCCAAGGATTTTTACAACTCATAGTAGAGATTACAAATATTCTCCATTTCATTGTTATCTTTCTCTGTCCACTCTTTAAGTTCTAGATTTTCTTGTTTAATTTCTTCTTTCTCTTCTTTTATTGTTTTTATTGTTCTTCATTCTCTTGTTTTTTTTTCTTTTTATTATCTCCAATTTCTTTCCAACCTTGCCCAGTATTTTTTGTTATATCTTTTGTCTGACCAACTAGATAGCTTTTTTTACTATAAATTGCCCCAGCAGTTCCTCTCTTCTAAATGTTCTTTCTTTTCTTTTCTGTCTTTTGATATCTTCTATATCTCACTGATATTCTTTCTTAAATTCTTCAACTGCTTTCTTTGCATTCTCCAAATTTTTCTTTTCTTCCCAAGTATTGGATTCAGCTATAAACTCTTTCCACTGTACCAAGTATTTATTCTTCTCTTTTATTTGTCACTTGTTCAGAATTCTCTTGATTTTCTATTCTTCTTCTCTCTTAATTATGACTAGAGCTAGTTGCTTCTTTTTCTGCCCCTCTACTTATCCTACATATTTTTGTACTCTGCTGACATTAACTACTAGATGTATTTTTACTATACTAAATAGTTCTGATTCTACTGTATTCAATAATATAACTTTTTTTATCTTATAAGGCCCTACAAATTTCTCTATCAACTTTTTCATTCCTCTACCTACTATTTGGTATTTCAAATTCTTGGTACTGAGTATCACCAAGTCTCTTACTTTATATTCATTAACCTCTGCTCTCTTCCTATTTGTATACCTTTTTATCTCTTCTTACATCTTTCCTAGTATTGCTTTTGCCTTCTCTTGAATCTCCTTTATTTTTGTCATAAATTTCTCTATTCTTTTGTACTTTCCTTTTTTTCTCATTTCAAACCCCATCCTAGGATCTTGTCCATAGTTTGCCTTAAAAGGCAATGTCTTAGTACTCAAATACATCTTATTGTTGTAGATGAACTCAGTCGTTTCCAACTAGTTTGGCTACTGCTCTTGTCTGTGGTCTATGAACATCCTCAAATACTACTCAAGTTCTTGGTTGATTCTTTTTGTTTGCCCATCTGTCTGAGGGTTGAATACTATTAACATCTTGTTCTTGATCTCCAATATTTTATTTAACTCTCTCATTAATTCTGCTGCAAATTGGGATTCCCTATCTGAAATGATACTTTTGGGTAACCTATGTAGTTTCCATATATTATCTCTAAATAGCCTAGCTAGCTCTTCCACTAATATTTTCTCTATAGTAGGAATAAAATGAACCATTTTTGTTAACCTGTTCACTAATACTAAAATTGAGTCATATCCCTGCACCAATGGTAGCTTTGTAATAAAGTCTGCTGATATATGACTCTAGGGCTTTTTTGGTATTAAATTAGGCATTAATTTGCCTGCTAGTTGTTCTGTGCAGTTTTTATTCCCTTAGCAGAAATTGCACCTCTCTATATATTGCTTCATCTCCTTTGTTACTTCTGGCTACCAAAAGTTTCTCGTGACCAATTTTACTGTTTTTTATTGCCCCCTATATCTTCTTACTGGTGTATTGTGATGCAATCTAATAATCTTTGCTTTTAATTTCTTATCCTTAGATATATACACCTTCCTCTTTTTGTATATTATGCTATCAATTTCTCTTTATTCTTCATCACTTAGTATCTTTACTCCTGCCTACTTCATTTCTTCTACTACTTGAATTACTTCGTCATTTCTTACTTTTGACTGTCTTACTTTCTCTAGTAAGTCCACTCTCTATATGATCACCTCTACTCCTTCTGTCCTTCTTACTTTTAACTATTCTAGCTTAACTAGTATTTCATCCTTGTTATCTCTTTCCACTCCAATCTCCCAATCTGGTCTCCTGCTTAAGCTATCTACCTTCCCTATCTTACTCCCTGGAACATGTTTGAGTATAAAGTCAAATCTAGATAGGTATAGAGCTTATCTTGCTTGCCTCCTATTTAACTTCTATGTCTTTATGAAATACTCAAGATTTTTATGGTCTATCCAAATCTCAAATTTTATAATCACTCCTTCCAGGAAGTGTCTCCATGCTTCCAAACATTTAACTACCACCAATATCTTCTTGTTATGTATCTCATAGTTTCTTTCTATATCACTTAGAGATTTTGAAATAAAGACAACTAGTCTCTACATCCTATTGGAGTATTTTACTGATAACACACTTCCAGTAGCATAGTTTGAAGCATCTGCTTCTACTCTAAATTCTTTGTCTAAATCTGGAGCTGCTAACACCAGCCTGGTTATGAAGATCCCTTTTAGCTTATCAAATGCTTGTTGCTGCTCCTTCCCCTACTGCCACTTCACATCTTTCTTTGTCAGTATGTTCATTGGCCTTGCTACTCAAGCAAAGTCTTTAATAAACCTCCTATAATAGTTGGCAAAGCCTAAAAACTTTCTAACATCTTTTACATTCTTTGGCTCTGGCCAACTCAACATTCTATCTATCTTTTCTTTCTCCATTTCAATTCCATTGGGTTCTATGATGATCCCTAGAAACCCAATTTTCTGCACCTTCCGCATACACTTTTCTGGCTTGACATACAAGTCATTCTCTTCTAGCCTGTTCAGTACTTCTTCTGTTTCTGTTCCTACCAGTACATTATCTACAAAAGCCATAACTTTTCCTTCATTAATCATGTCTCTCAGGATTTCATTCATCATCACCTGAAATGTGGCTGGTGAATTTGTCATTCCAAAGAACATAACTGTTGGCTCAAAGGACCCTACATGGGCTGTAAATGCTTCCTTCCACTCATCTCCTTCCTTTATCCTTACATTGTTGAACCTCCACTGAAGATCTATCTTAGTGAATACTTGTTTACTCCCCATGTTGTCTATTAAGTCCATAATCAATAGAAGTGGGTAATTATTCTTCATTGTCTAGTCATTCAAGTTACAGTAGTCCATTACCATTCTCTTTCCTCTGTCCTTTTTGTTCACAAAGAAAACTGGTGATGTTTGAGGGGATTTTAATGGTCTGATGTATCCCTTTCTTAGCTGATCCTCCACAAAATTCTGAACTTTCTCTCTTTTGTTCCTGGACAAAGGGTGGATTCTTCTTTTTCTGGGTTTAAATGTCTCCTTGAGATCTATGGCATGATCCCAGATTTTCCTTGTTGGCATTCTCTTCAACTCTACCTTTCCAAACACCTTTCTCCATCTTAGGAATCTCTGTGGTACCATTTTCTTGATTTTCCTATGGTCCACTTTAACTTCCTCTTCTCTTCCCCAGTCTTCTTTATCATCTACTGCCCATCTTACAATCTTCTCTTCTTCTATTGTTGCTACTCTTTTTACTCTCTTCACTTTCTTTTCTTCTTTCAGCTTCATATTCCTTCCACACAGTGGCAGGCACCTTGTCATCTTTACTTCTTCCATTTCCCAGTCAATCTCTGGGTTGTAAGCTTGTAACCACAACATCCCCAATATAACATCTGTCTTTCCCAGATCACATACATCCATTCTCATCCTTTCTATGTGACCTTTGTAGTACACATTCACTTCTACTTGATGTGTTATTGCTCCTGCACTGTTATTTGTGCCATCTACATTCTTTACTTGCACCGGTCTTTCCAATTTCTGCAGTTGAAACTCATGTTTAGCTACCATCTTTCTATCTATGAACATCTATCCCTGTTATGCCACTATCCTGACTCTAACAACTGTGCATCCTCTGGTATATTCTCCATTCTACAATATTCCTGCACCTTTTCCCAGTTGGGATGTGCTGGCTCTATTTCTTTTACTTCCTCTTGTTGCTGTGCTTTTCCCCTTATAGGGTGCACTGTCTCTTCTCACCCCCTTTCCTTCTCTACTTCAATGTTTGGACACTCCCATTTGTAGTGCCCAATTCCTCTACATCTAAAACACTATACTTCCTTCACTACCTCTTGCCTCCTGACTTTTACTTTTCCCTCCACTCCACATTGTATCACCCTACTCACTATTATTTCAAATTTATTTTGGGGAATTGGTTTCCCCTTCATCTCTCCCCTTTTATTCCTACAGTTGCAGGCCAGGTACCCAAACTTTCTACAACACCAACACATCCTCTCTTTTCTTCCTTCTAACTCTGCCCTTAGTTTAGTGAGGGCATGCTTTTGGTTGAGCAGGCTGCTCATGAGGGAATTGTATTGGGATTGAGACATTGTATTGACGTCTCAATGGTATGGAATGAATAGTTGATCTTACTAGTTATACTATGTATGCTGGGGCACAAGATCTTCACCCAGCCAGAGTTCTACTGCCCTACTAACTACTACCCTTATATTATGGTTATACTATCACCCCAAGGAGAGAATCCCTAACCTAAATGCCTTCTTAAGGATGCAGCATTACTCTTCTGCATAGACAGATGACAATGCACCTGTAGCATGAAGTTTATAGTAGGAAAGCAATACAAGTAACTACCTAGCCCACTTGATTGTGAGGTCAGGTCTTAGTAGTGATACCTGAGCTTGGTACCACACTTCCACCTGCAGTCCCTAACTGACTGCAAAGTCCCCTTAAGCCTAGGGCCTGGCTATATTGTAGTGGTCCTGAGTTGTGTTACCCAGGTACTGAGGAAGATGAGAGAGTAAGCTGGCAGGGCTCCATGATGAGTGGTGCTGATGAGAGAATCGAGTTCTGGTGTAGTGACTTAGTCTGAGATGACTTAATCACCCTCCTAGTCCAAGTTGACAAGGAGAACTCAATAAAGTTCCCATCTGATTGTTGTACACTACTTATACACATTCTTGTATTTACTTCTATTTATAAAGTCCCACACATCTCTTTTGAGTCATTCCCTCTTGCACATCTATTGATTTCCTAATTAAAAAAAAAGAAAAAGAAAAGAGATATAAATAATAACTTAGTCATTTGGCCGAATCATAGTACCGCCCACACTGATACCACTCCCATCCATCAGACCTACTCCCATTTCCCTTGCTCTGTCAATAGCCATGGACATAGACATTGCTTGAAAGACCTGGCAGCTGCCTCCAAAAGGCTGCTACCACTGTGGAGACACTCACCACTTGGTCTGGGACTGCCCCCATTGTTTAGATATAAGACAACTAACAATGGAGCAGCAGAAGAAGCTGATAGAAGATTTGCTGGCTTTGAAGGATTCCGTTTCTGAGAAAGAGGACCCTCTGGTAGAGGAGGATTTTGTGCAGAGCAGCTGGCAAAGAGTGTACCCTGGTCACTCTTAGTAAATAGGTTCAGTGTACTTGCCATAGAAAAAAGTAATACAAGTACAAATAAATCCATGGATATACCACCCTCCTCCTCCAATCCTGACACCAAAGCTCCCATCTAGAGACTAAAATGGGAAAGGAAACTGCCCAAACAACTCTCCACTAGCATGTTGGATGCTCATGGAGCGTCCCTTGTACTGTCTGTAGAAGTTCTCACAATGGACACTGCCAAGACCCACTCTGTCAAGGCCCTGCTTAACTGTGGAGTGACAGGCAGCTTCATTGACAAAGACTTTGTCTGAGCCAAAGGGATCAGTACTTAGGTCTAGTCATCTCAGAAAATAAGGTTTCCATGGACCCTGTCAAGATCACTAGAGTCCATGAGTGGCCAACCCCAGAGAACAAGACTGACATTCAGGCCTTTCTAGGGTTTGTCAACTTCTACAGATGATTCATACAGGACTTCTTGACCATGGCATGCCCTCTCTTTGACTTAACCCAAGCCAACCAAGCATGGACCTAGATGGACAAGAAGTGCAAAGCCTTTGATGCCCTTAAGCAAGTGATGACCTCCACTTTGGTACTGGTACCACTACAGGACTTGGATCCCTTCAGGATTGAGGCAGACAGTTCTGACTTTGCTACTGGAGTAGTCCTGTCACAGTAGTCACCCATGGATGGAAAGTGGCACCCAGTGGCCTTCTACAGCGAGTCACTATCTTCAGTAGAACAGAATTACAAGATCCACAACAAAGAGATGCTGGCCATCATCCAGGCCCTGGAAGAGTAGAAACATTTCCTTAAAGGAGTGGCCCACCTGGTAGAGATTTGGATGGACCACAAGAACCTTGAGTACTTCATAATGGCCAAGAAACTCAACTATTGTCAAGCTTGTTGGTCCTTATATCTTGCTTGCTTTGACTTCACCCTCTACCACTGCCCCAGGCAATTCCATGGGGAAGCCCAACACTCTGTTCTGAAGGCCAGATCATAGAACTGGAGCTGGCAACAATGAAGGTGTCACACTCCTCTAACCTGAATTCTTCACCATCTAGGTATTGGAGGAGATTGAACTCAAAGGGGAAGAACAGAAGGTGCTTTCTGATATCCAGCATGGTAACCGTCACAGTTGTACTATGAACCAGTAGTCACATACTGTATGGTTTACCACTACACCAAAAGGGCAACATTAGCAAGGCTACTTGCTAATGACAGTCCAGCTATTTATATAGTTCTTTGAACAGATATTTTGTTATACCTCCATGTCACTATTTAGTAGTCACTTTTTTGTGACAGTAACCAAAACAGAAACTTAGAAGAACCTGTCATCAAGGCTACCTTAGAGCTGCGACAGTCTGCCAATAAATTGTTACACTCCTTGGAGTGGTCCAATATAGATGGCCTGTTCCGATTCTAAGACAAGATATACATACTTTGGAACCCAGAACTAAGAAGGCAGATTGTCTCCCTGTGTTACAAGCCCAAGTTAACAGGATACCCTGGATGTTGGAAGATATTGGAATTGGTGTTGCAAAACTACTGGTGGTCCTAGATGTCAAGGTATATAGGCCAATACATCAGCACTTGCAACCTGTGCTTGTACACCAAGCCCACAAGACACTCTCTGGTATGCGAGTTGTATCCTCTTCTAGTCTCTGGAATGCATTGGGACATACTTGGTGTCAACTTTGTTATAGAACTCCCTGAATCCGCTGGCTGTGACATATTTATGACAGTAGTAGACTCAGTGTCCAAGAGAGCACACTTCATTCCAGCTCACACAATGGTGACTGCAGAAGGAACAGCATGGTTGTTTCTCTATCATGTCTAAAAGCTACATGGACTACCTCAATGTGTTGTCTTAGATTGTGGGCCCTAGTTTATGGCTCTGTTCACAAGGGAACTCTACAGGCTATTAGGTATATGATTGGCCTCCTCCATGGCCTAGCACCTGTAAATGGACAGACAAATGGAGCACATCAACCAAGAGTTGGACCAGTACCTCTGAATCTTTGTCAACGAGTGTCAGGATGATGGGTATGACCTCTTACCCCTGGCTGAGTTCCAACACAATAACCATGTCCATGCCTTGACCCAGCAAACACCTTTTCTGCTTGATACAGGTTAGAACTCCTGGATGGGCTTTGAGCCAAGGTAGTGATCTTCTGGACTAGAAACTGTCAACAAGTTCATGGAGTGGATGAGGATAGCCATCAAGAAGGCAAAGTCTGTGATCCAAAAGGCACAAGAGAATATGGCATACTACTATAACCAGAGAAAAACTCCTGCCCCTATGTTCAACCTTGGAGACAAGATATTCCTAGATGCCTCAGACATCAAGATCACACACCCCTCTGCCAAGTTATTACACTGAAGACTCAGACCCTTTACAATAGAACAACAAGTGGGATCTATGGCCTATTGACTAAAACTATCCCTGGTAATGAAAAAACTCCACCCTGTATTTAATACAGTGAAACTCTCTGCCACCCTGAACAACCCAATTTTGGGACAAAGACCAAACTCCCTACCTCCACTGATTATAGTAGACGGAGATGAGGAGTGAAAAGTGGAGGAGATACTTGATAGTTGCTAGCATTAGAGAAGATTCCAGTTTCTAGTCAAATAGAAGGGATACAGTAGAGAGCATAACTCTTGGAAATCTGTCTCCGACATTCCAGCACCTGACTTGGTAGTGGAATTATACCACAAGCATCCAGCAGCCCCAAGACACATTCACAGGACAGACTTTGATACCATTTTTTGATCCAGACTGATTGCTTCAAGACACAGCAATCTTAGAGGGGAGTGAATGTAAGGGGACTGCACTAAACCTCATTTCTAATGCACTAGTGGTAGTGCACCAGAGTGATCCTGCAACTAATTAAATTCCAATTACCTCATATTTAATTAGTTGCTCACTCCTGTATTTTTGTTTCTGATTGCTGACTATCTGTAACAAGGGAAGTAGTATATAGTGTAGATTACTTTCCAGAAGCCTCATTCTATTCTCTGAGGTTTTTCCTAGAGGTAAGTGTAAATGTATCCTAGAGTCTAATTATATATCTAAGGTTTCTTCTGGAGTCCACTCCACTCCAGTTGCCCTTACACTAGAGTAATATTTGAGTAAGGCTTCTATATATACTATAAGAAACAGTCTGTGTGCAGTCATGTAAGCTATAGTCCAATAATAGCACTTCCTAATTGGGATAGGTAAAATAATTAAAATGGCATGTAGACAGAAAGGTAAGGGAGTAAATAAATATATGTTATAAAATAAGATCTACTAGATAGACTATAAATCAGATACTTAGCTAAGCCTTATCCTAGGGTAACTGCTATCCCCTTACAGATATCAGCTTACAACTCTTAGTCAAATGGAGTGGTTGAAACTACACATTGAACAATTAGAGATACCTTAGTTAAAATATATACAGGGGATATTAAGAAGTGATATAAGTATGCTTTCTTTGAAAAAAAGAATACCAATTGCATTTGCAATTATAATTTCAGAACTGGAAAGCTGTTATAAAATAGTTCCTAAAAAAGAAACTATTTTCCACATATTCATCAATCTGATAGGAAATATCAAAGAATATAATGTAGAAAAGATATAAATAGTGTAGGAAGAATTATGTAAGATATATATAGTTACTAGTATAGGTCATGTGATTGCAGGAGACAGGTGTATAGACCAACAGATATTTGTATAAGTAGCTAGGAGAATTCAATAAAGAACTCTATTAAGTTCTTCTTAAACAACCACCTCAGTTGAGCTCTAAGTTCTCACAACTTCATGCTAACAAAAGCTTGTTTTGGTTCTAAATAAAAAAATTAAGCCTAATATTGTGTCAGGTAGATAAAGATAGCAGTGTGGGAAGGCTAGGAATATACTGTGAATTACTATGAATAAACTATGAATGTATACTCTGGGTTCTAAAAAGTGATACAATAAGTAAAGTCAGAGAGTGGAATATACTAGATGAAATGAGAAACATTATTTTCTAGTTCTATGGTTTTATAACTAGTCTAGAGGGAATGCAAATAATAACATAGGAGTAGAATGACCTTGGTCTCAGCTTATGCACTGTGCCTCAATCTCCTGTCATATATGTGGTTACATATTTTGGAGTAGTAGAATATCATCTAAAGGAGTGGTAAATTCAGGAGTAAGAAGTTTAAGAGGTATACATCGAGAGAGAGAGTATTACAAGACTATGGAAAGTATAACTTTAATCTATAAACTAAAGAACTACAATATACTAGTAGAGTACTTATACCAATTCCAGAATAGGAGTAGTAGTACAAGTGTTTTAGTCTATATTATTGTTACTCCAGGCAGCCTTTTTAGGCAAAATACATGATATTTGTCAAGGGAATTACACTATAACTCAGCTTGAGAAGCAAAAGTGACTTTTCAATTATAACCACTAGACCCTCAGTCTTAGACTCATATATACCACTTAAGTAGTGGAATAGTAGCTGTAACTACTACTATACTAGCCTCATAAGGCCTGTTCAGCTGTTCTGTATTAGGCATAACCCAGAAATCCCCTCTAGAAGCACTCTTGAAGATAACCTAAACCTTGGAAAGGCTAGTTCTCTCTGGCAGAATGATACCATAGCTTAGTGGCTATCTTACTTAATAAATTAGGCTTTAGAATTACTATTAGACTTTGGCAATCAATTTTTTATGGCTATTATAATTAGAAATGCTGAAATAGTCCTCTCAAAGACAACGCTATTAGGGTATCTAGGAGAAAGGAAATATTTGGAACTAAAAAGAAAAGTCAGGAATATCAGAGAATAGAATAGACAGACTAAGAAAGTTGGAACTGAGGAGATCAATAAAGATGCTGGTCTCAAGAACAGACTACTCATACTTACTTCAAGACTCCTCAAGCCACACCCAAAAATAGGATTTAACAGATAGGCATAAGGGAAGACTGGGTAGGAAGATTAAGAGGAATAGAGAATACTAGCTATGTGATCAGAAAGAGACCCTGCTTCATTATTCCACTCCCTGCCATAATAGGCTATTGGAATGTTTCTTTTGTTTTCTTATTTGTTGATTCTATGATTTGTAATCCTAATATATACTCTAGGGGTATAGAAGGGCCTAATAGCAAGTTACCTCTATCATTTTTCTCCTGTTGTTGCTCTAGAGCTCTACTAGTAATTTTGAGTGACTGAGTTTTCCTGTCTGTTTTCTCTATAAAAAGTCTATACAAAACATCCCTCAAGGGGACATCTCACTTCAAGGAGGACTTGGGTATTTGCTTGACTAGAAGTTTAATCATTTGCTACATATTTTTAGAGTAGGTTTCCAACTGTGTGGTCAGTTAAAGTAGAGTCTATATGAGGGCATAGGAGTTCTAGGCAGTGCTACTATATTGATGGCAAGCCAGGCTGCTAGACTAGCTCAAGAAGAGTAGTGTCACAGTACAAAACAAATATACACCTTTGAGATCTACAATCAACTGGAGTCTTCTTGAAAGAATACTAAAAACACTATATTTCTCTAGTTTTTACTGTGTTCTTGACTATTTATTATTGTTTATAAGCTCTCTCTTTTCTGATTTACCTCCCTTGTATCTACTTGTTTGTGCTATCATGCCAGGTAGCCTTTTTAGGCAATATTCATAACATTTGTCACAAAACTATACTATAATTTAGCTCAAGAAACAAGTTTGACTCTCCAAATATAACTACTAGATACTTAGTCATGTACTCATATACACTACTCAAGTAATAGAGTAATGGCTGTGACTACCACTATCTAAACCTCATAACAGCCCAGAGAATTTCATAACATATCTATAGCAGAACTTCCCTCTAGAAGTGCTCTTGAGAGCAGATAGAACCTTTGAGAGCTTGCCTCTTATTATAATAATATCATGTTTCAGCAACTGTCAACCCTTAGAACAAGTAAGGTTACCATCAGATTAGGACCATCATTCTTGATGGCTATCTATAAATAGAATTGAAAAGAATAACCTCTTAAGAGAACATTGCAAATATACTGAAAGAGAATTTGGAGGAGAGAAGTATAAGTATAGAAGTAGAAAGAGTAGAAGTATGAACAAAAGAAGTTGATTGAAGAGGTAAAAGAGGCAAATGAAGACATTGTTGTTATGAAACAACCAAAAAGAAAACTATTTCTTGTGCATTCATCAACTTGATGAAAAACATCCAAGAATACAATATAGGAAAGATATAAATAGCATGGGAAGGATTATATAAAATATAAGTAGTTCTTAGTAAGGGTTATGTAATCATAGGAGATAGGCATATAGACTATCTAATATTTGTATAAGTACCTAAGAGAATCCAATAAGAAACTCTATTGAGTTCTTGCTAAATAACCACCTTGGTTGAGCTTTGAGTTCTCACAACTTCACACTAACACAAGAACTCAATATCTATTGTTGACCCTGCACCTCACAGCCTCAACATTTCACTTTGCACTCACTCTCTTATCATCTTCACTAATGAGTATAGCACTTGAAAGCTTTTTGGAAAGTGGACTCTAGCTGTAAAGGGGACTTTACTATCAGTTAGAGACAATAGGTAAATGGCCTGGACAAAACTCATGTTCCTACCTAAGACCTAACCTCTATATTGAGTGGACTTGTATTTAGTTTTTCACTATCAGCTCTGTGCTACTAGTCTATTGTAATCAGTTTATGCAGGGGAATAACAGTAACCTCTTAAAGGCCCATCTAGCTCAGAAATTCCCTTCTTAGAGATAATATTGTTTTACCCTTCTAGTTGGTAACTAGTCATAAGTTCAAACAAAGAAGACTACTTATCCTTATATGAGAAAACATTATTATTATTGCCATTACCACTACCAGTATATATATCCCAACAGCAATCCATGGAGCAATCTACTGTTCTTACATCCCAAGCTCCCCCTATCTGGGAGGAGTAACTTCTTACCCTGATCACTGGTCTGCAGCAGCAGATGGCTACCCTATTGTAACAAAATAGAGAAGCCAGAGTGAAAGTGGCCAAACCTCCTTTATTTAGTAGAAAGATAGAGAAAGTAAGCACATTCATTAATGCAGCTTGTTTGTATCTAAGTATGAAGATGACAGAGAAGTCAGAAGCAACAAGAATAGCCTGGGTACTGTCTTATGTGCAAGGAGGAGTGGCAGAGACATGGAAGAACAACTTGCTGAATAAACTATCAAAAGGGAAATCAGAAATAGAGACAGTAGAGGAACTGTTTGGCAAAATAAGAAACAAATTTGGAGAAATGGCAAAAGAAAAAAGGAAAATAGAGCAGTTGAGAAAAATTGAACAAGAAAGAAGAACCTATGACAAATATGTCCAGGAGTTTAAAAAGGTGGTGAGAAAAAGTGGCTATAAAAGGCAATCCCTTATTGAAGAATTCAAGAGGGGGTTAAGTGGAATGCTAAGGAGGAAATTGGCAGAGGCAGAGAATCTCTCTAGTACAATAGAAGAGTGGCAGAAAAAAGCAGTGAGGTTAGACAAAAACCAGAAACAGAGCAAAACAAAAAAAAAGAATGTTAGAAAAGAATGCAACACATCTACAGAGAAATGTATAGTCTAGAAAAGGCTTTAGTAGAGGATTATATAGAGGAAGAGAAGAACAGATTGTATAGAGGGCAAGAGATCAAAACTTGAAAGGAGGAACATAAAACAATTGAGGAGAACAGGGACTAGAAAGAGACCCCAATACAATAGATGTTGATAAAGAAAGAGAGAAAGATAGAACATGCTATGTGTATGGGAAGTAAAACCATATGGTCAAAAACTATTGGCAAAGAAAAGGAAGAAAGGAGAGAATAGTGGAAACACTGCAAGAGTTGGCAAAAGACAATGGAGAACAGTAAGCTCCTGACTAGTCTCCTCAAATATATATAGTGTATTGTGCCCAGAAAAACTAGGAAATAAATTTTCTTATCAAAACAACACTAAGAGAATAAGAAATGTGCAGTGCACTCTCTAGCTGCTAAGAGATATATAGATGAAAGTAGGATTAGAAAAGATAAAAAACCATAAAGAAATAGCAGTAAAAGTGTTGTTGGATAGCAGGGTGACAGGTCTATTCATAGATACAAAGTTTACAAAAGAGAAAGGATTTAAACTAGAAAAATTGAAAAAACCTTTGCTAGTACAAAACATGAATAGTATGGTAAATATAGGAGGAGCAATCATATACTAGTTAGAGTGTAATATGTTTTTTAAAGGACATATAGAAAAAATAAGAATAGATGTATACAACTTAGGAAAGACAGAAGTAATACTAGATATGCTATGGCTAGCTGCCTATAATCCAGAAATAGACTGGAAAAAGGAAGAAGTAAAAATGATGAGATGTCCATCTATCTGTAGAAGAAAAAAAAAAAGAAAAAAAAAAGAGATTAGAAAAATATGAAAGAAAAAACAGTGGAGAAACTAGTACCAAAGAGGTTTTGGAAGTGGAAAAAGATGTTTGGAAAAGCAGAGTCAGAAAGGATGCTAGTACAAAAGACCTAGGATCATGCAATTGAGCTAAAGAAAGGTTTTGTGCCTAAGAAAAGAAAGGTATATTCATTGTCAAGGGAAGAGCAAGAGGAGGTGCAAGCATTTGTAGAAGATCAACTATAAAAAGATTATATCTGATCATTGAAATTGCCATAGACATCACCAGTATATTTTGTAGCCAAAAAGGACAGCAAACAATGAATAGTGCAGAATTATAGACATATAAACCAGTAAACTATCAAGAATAGATATCTATTACTACTGATTGCTAATATCCTGGACAGAGTAGGCAGTAAGAAGGTTTTTACAAAGCTAGACCTAAGGTAGGGATATAACAATGTTAGAATCAAAGAAAGAGACAAATAGAAAGCAATGTTCACAACATATATTGAAGTCTACAAGCCAACTATAATATACTTCAGGCTCACAAACTCCCCTGCTACCTTCCAGACAATGATGAGCAACCTGTTCTATGATATGATGAATCAAGAGAATATGGCCACCTTTATAGATAATATTATTGTAGCAATAGAAATGGAGGAGGAACACAATAAGATAGTAGAGAAAATATTGAAGTGATTCGAGGAAAATAATCTCTTTGTAAAACTGGAAAAGTATCAGTAGAAAGTGAAGGAAGTGAAGTTTTTAGGAGTAGTAATAGGACCAAAGAGGTAGAAATACAGAAGGAGAAGGTAGAAGAAGTCTTAAACTGGCCAATGCTGAGAAACGTAAAAGAAGTACAAAAGTTTCTAGAACTTGCCAACTACTATAGGCAATTCATTAAAGACTTTGTAAAGCTTGTGACACTACTACATATGTTAGTTAGAAAGAAGGAGAAGTAGAGATAGAAGAAAGAACAAAAGGAGGTATTCAAAAAATTGAAAAAGGTATTATTTATAATAGAGCCAGCCTTGGCAATACCAGACCTGAACAAAGAAATGTGAGTTAAAGCAAACACATTGGACTATGCAATAGGAAAAGTGTTGTTGACAAAGTATGAGGATAAAAAATAGAGGCTGGTAGCCTTTATCTTTAAGTTGCTGAATACAATAGAACAAAACTACAAAATTCACAACAAAGAAATATTGGCAGTAATTTGATGTTTAGAAGCATAGAGGCACTACCTAGAAGGGGTAAAAATAAAGTCTAAGGTCTAAATGGACTATAAAAACCTCCAGTATTTTATAACGAGTCAAAAGCTGAATCAGAGACAAGCCTGGTAGGCCTTATATTTGTTATACTTCAACTTCACCTTAAAGCATATTCCTGGAAAAAGCATAGGTAAAGCCAATGGACTAAGCCAAAGAGTAGACTAGCAGAAGGGAGTGGAGAATGATAATGAGAATAGGACATTGATCAGGCCAGAGTGGGTAAGAGAAGTAAAAATACTAGTAGAAGATGGAAGTCTGAGAGAAAAAATTAAAAAAGCACAGGAAGAAGACAAGAAAGTAGTAAAAGTGGTAGAAGAGTTAAAGAGAGTGGGAATAAAAAGCCTTAGAGATAAAGAATGGTCAATAGAGAAAGGAGTAGTTATAAAAAAAGAATACATATACATACTAGAGAGAGAACTGAGAGAAGAGGTGGTATGCCTATATCATGACACATTAATAGAAGAATATAGAGGAAGATGAAAAACAGTGAAGTTGGTTACAAGAAACTACTGGTGGCCAGGAGTAACAAGGGAAGTAGAGAGATATGTAGACAGGTACAACACCTGCTAGTGATATAAAAATAGAAGCAAGGCCCTGGCAGAAAAATTAATGCCAAATGTAATCCCAGAAAAACTGTAGAGCTATATCTCAGCAGACTTCATCACAAAGCTGCTCTTAGCTCAAGAATATGATATAATCTTAGTGGTGTATAATAGATTTAGCAAAATGGCACACTTTATAGCAACTATAGAAAAAATGTCAGCAAAAGAACTTGCTAAGCTGTTTAGAGACCATATTTAGAAACTATATAGGTTTTCAGAAAGTATTATATCAGACAAGAGAGTACAGTTCGCAACAGGAATAATAAAGGAGTTAAATAAGCTATTTGGAATCTGGACTAAGTTGCCAATAGCTTACCACCCCCAGATAGATAGACAGACAGAGAAGGTAAATTAGGAATTAAAGCAGTATCTAAGGGTCTTTATTGACCATAGACAAGAACAATAGCTAGACTAGTTGGTGACAGTTGAATTTGTATATAATAACAAGATATATTTGGCTATAAAAGTATTACCATTCAAGGCTAATTATAGTCAAGATCTAAGAATGGAATTTGAGGGGAAAAAGAAGGAGAAGTACGAAGTGGTGGGAAAGTTTGTAGAAAGAATATGGAAAATTCAGAAGAAAGCAAAAGCAGCCTTGAAAAAGGCTTAGGACGAAATAAAGAAGTTCACAGATAGAAAACAAAGTAAAGGGGAGAAGTATAAAGTAGGGGACTTAGTATTGCTAAGCACTAAGGATCTCAAGTGATAGATGAAGGGAAGACAATTGGAGAAATTGACAAAACACTTTGTAAAGCCTTACAGAATAAAAGAGATCATCTCAAGCAACACAATAGAATTAGAATTGCCTAGTTCTATCAGAATATACTCTGTAGTTAATGTAAGTTGAGTATACCTGTATAAGCCATAAGTGGAGGGACAGAAGAAAGTACTACCAAAACCAGTTATTATTGAAGGAAAGGAAGAATTCAAAGTAAAAAAAATACTAAACAAAAGAATAGTATAAAGAAAGAAGAAGTTCCTAGTACAATGGAAGGAATATACAGCAGAAAAAGATATATGAGAAAGTAGGGAAAATCTGGAGAACACAAAAGAGTATAGCAAAGAAACTAAAGAAGTATAACAACAACAACAACAAAAGGACAAAAAGGTATTCTCAAGAGAACTACCAGAGAGGTTTATAGCAAAAGTACTGTAGGGATGGTCTAACAAGAAGTATGAGAGACAAAGGGAAAAAAGATAAGAGGAAAACTAGAGACAGTAGAAAAATTCCTCAGGACAAGGAAACTTAAAGGAGAGGTTATGTTATAAGATAACCAAGAAGGAAACTATTTCTTATACATTCATCAACTTGATGGAAAACATCCAAGAATACAATGCAGGAAAGATATAAATAGCATGGAAAGAATTATGTAAGATATGTATAGTTATTAGTAAGGGTTATGTGACTATAGGAGATAGGTGCACAGACCATCTAATATTTGTATAAGTACCTAAGTGAATCTAACAAGAAACTCTATTGAGTTTTTCCTGAACAACTACCTTGGTTAAGCTCTAAGTCCTCACAGCTTCACACTAACAATTGTGCTCAAGAGTGGTCAGACTCATGTTTGACTTTGCTCTTCATAGACCACCAAGAGGCTCATAGCAGCCATACCAGCTGGAGAAGAATACTAGAAACAGAACTAAAGAGATAGAAAGAAATAGTTGTATGATTAGATAAAATTCTTTCTTATCATTTCACTCTTGTTATCTTTGGAAATTTAGAGGTTTTCTTTTGTTTTTTTCTTTTGTTGTATCTGTGATTTGTAATCCTAATAAAATACTCTAGTAGTACAGAGTAGCACAATATAAATTACTTCTACTATCTTACTATTATGACTTGGCCAAATAGCTAAGTCATTATCTATATTTCTTTTCTTTTTCTTTTTATCTAATTAAGAAATCAACAGATGCATGAGAGGGAATGACTCAAAGGAGATGTGCAGGGCTTTATAAATAGAAGTAAACAATAGAATGTATATAAGTAGTATATAGCAATTGAATCAGAACTCTATTGAGTTCTTCTTATTAACTTAGACTAGGAGTAGATCTAAGTCATCATAGTGTAAGGTCTTATACTCGCCTTCTGTTGCTCTAGAGCTAAAAGGCTACTCTAAGTGATTTAAGATTTATTTCTGCTTTTCTTTCTTTGTAAACTCTATAAAACTTTCTTTGAGTAATACTTGACTTCAAGGAGGACTTGGATATTTGCTTGGCTAGGAGTTTAACCACTTGCTATGTTACCAAGGAACAGTGAATGTTCTTAGTGGTCATCCTAGGTGGATGTTCAGGAAGAACTCGATGGAATTCTTCGTTGGATTGCAGCCTTATTTATACTACTACTACAGTGGCTGTACCCTAGAGTCCCATGGTCACATGTCCTTTCCAGAATGTTCTATGGTCACCTGACCTTGTCACGTGACTTGGCTT
>Ga0153949_1000181_pt1 | contig 20950 bp, 20 predicted proteins | sample TSNJ033MetaG_FD_104705 | JGI IMG/M metagenome (GOLD analysis project Ga0153949, IMG submission 104705) | Attine ant fungus gardens microbial communities from New Jersey, USA - TSNJ033 MetaG | ecosystem: Host-associated > Fungi > Mycelium > Unclassified | place: USA: New Jersey, Wharton State... | reverse complement strand
GGAGTTTTTACATTCTACAACAAATATGTGCATACTTACAATCTGGTATTTAGGTAGTTACTCTGTATCCCTGAGATTCAGTCTTCGTCTCTGGATCTCAGGTGCGCATTCTATTCTTCACCTCCTCAATATACTCAGTCTTCGTCTCTGGATCTCAGATCTCAGCTGCATAGCATCTTGAGTGATACACTGTGCTATATATATTCTCCTATATCATTACGATGTAATGCACAGAGGTATCCGGAGCTGAGGTGAAGGAAATCAGCACACAACATTTGTCGGCGTTACTCTGCATTCCACCCTTTGCTTGTAGTTGAACCATTCAACTGACTCTTGCCTCTTTTTCTCTGCACTTTGATATGAGGCCTGGGTTGTTACGTCTCATCTTCACTACATCTACCAAAGCACGTTGTGATATTCATTCTAATTACTTTGATGGATGCTTGGCAGCGATAGTTACAGAGAATATTAGGCGGTCCCCTTAGAGTCGCAGAAGCGAAAATATGTCCTGAGAGAGTATAGCGGGCTCTGCGGAAGTCCTCCTTCTCTCCAATTCACCTATCCATTTGAATACCTTAAGTACTTCGACTGAGGACGAGGCGTACCTTGGTTTCCTACTCCAACAGTTTTCCTACCTCCTTCTCCTTTTTCTCGAGTTCTCTCAACCACTCTTTGTCAATGCATTCCGTCCACTTTCTGCCGAACCTTGGGTTAGACAAGTCCAGGATTGTTGGGACTTGGGATGCCTTGATCACCACTCTACATGGTGGTACATACACATCTTTCCTGTGCTCAATTGGGACCCAAAACAGTGGCTCGTTGTCCTGACCCATCACCCATCCATCCCTCATGCCTTGCATCATAAGCTCAAGTCCATCGGTGGAATGCCGGTGCTCAGCTGTGAGGTCTGCTATTTCCCATGTTCTCAGACCAATGTCGGGGTAATAGTATGCCAATGCTGTTCCATCTCGTATAAACGCCATAGATGCATTTTCTTGACCCAGAATTCGACCATACAAATGACCGTTATAAACATCAAAGAGGCCTATTGCATTCTCATGTATGAACCTAAGAGAAACGAGTCTGTTGCTCAGGGAATGGCCAATCAGAGCAGGTGAGAGGACAATGTCATACACCTCGGACGTTGGAAACTTGGAAATGAGTTGGTGAGTTCGTGTGTCCCAGACTCTGATATGGGAATCTTCGTCAGACCAACATGCGAAGAGTTTCCCATCGGGTGAGTAATCAAATGGCAAACGAATATGCACTGGATCGTCAAAATTGACAATATCGAACTGGGAAGTGTCGTGATTCCATGAATAACATGTAGCGGAGGAAGATAAAGGTACGAAGACGACAGTCAAGCCATCGGGTGCCAGGTATGGGTTCGAGTCTTCGAAATTGAAGTCTAAAGAATAGGTGCACTCGAAATTTGCAGGATCCTGCCGATGCCAAATTTGCAGTAATCCCGAGTCATCACCAAAGATGCCACATACAACCAGGTCGTTACATGTTTGGAAGGCGACATTCCAAAACGAGACATCTTTTCTCGGCCAGGGGTCAAATGAGACGCGCTTCTCTGGATGCATTATATCACATATGGTGATGAGAGATTTAGACAAAATCACTGCCTGGTTGTCATCTGGGGAAAATGCAATATCCATGCCATCTTCGTACTCGACATCTGTACGCGCTACGACTCCCCAAGTATTTGTATCCAGGAATTCGATGTTGTGAGATCGCAGCGATTCTGTAACTGCCACCTTTCCAGAGGGTGAGATTGTAATGACTTGTTGCGTAACAGTATCATCTCGAGTGTCTATCGTGTCAGCCCGATTTCCCGCTGAATCCTCTAGGTCCACGTTCCACATCCTCACACTTCCACTCTCATATCCAACCAAAAGCCTGCGGCCATCGCGTGATGGACAGATACTCTTTACATATGGACTGGCTGGAGACTTCGTCTCCCAGATCATTTTTGAGCCGGCCGTAGAGACATCCCATATCTCCACTGTATGATCTCGTTGGATAAATAGGTAATTGGTGAGGGATGAATGAATAATATCTATTGCAGTGCTGAAATCATGGCTGAAGGATAGCATTTCCTGTGTGTCCAATCTCCAAAGGTAAATATGACAAGGTTCTTCGTCAAATACGGCCATCAAAGTGTCGCTGGTTGGAGAAAAGTGGAGTGATGACAATTTTCCAGGAGGATATGGGAATCGTCGGGGATCCTTGCCATCTTCCAAGTTCCATAATTCAATTAATTCAATGACATCCTCAGAATTTCTTCTAACGGCCAGAAAATGGCCGTCAGGAGAAAATCGGGTGATGACGACATCATTCACCGCCAACAGCCTGTCAACAATTGGAACACCAGTACAAACATCCCAAGACATAACCAGAATCGAGGTCGGATGGCTAGAGTTTCCAGCTTCATCTACCTGATGTGTGGAAGCAATTCTTCCGTCATGATGAATGAAGGCAAAATTGAAGCCCTCGATTCGAAATTGCTCCTCACCCATCTCAATGTCCCAGACTACTGCATAAGACTCAAGTTCGACTAGAATACGTTTCCCATCAGGACTGAAGCAGGTATTATATACCTCCCCATAATCGGGCAGCTCAAATGGGCCCGAAATGTGATGACCTGTTCCAGAGTCACAGACATGCATAGTTTTGACTGCTCTGTCAGGTAGTCCTGAGAAGGAAACAAATGTGCTTTCATCCAGCGAGAAGACTATATGATGTACAGGATCCCTGTGGTGCTCTGCAGTGAATATCACCATTGGCCATTGACTGGGTTTCCCTTGAGTGATCGCAAGAGTGTTGGGAAACCTCGGACAGAACTTTCTGGCAACATGAGATTCCTCAGGTGCGAAGGGGAGTGCTGACAGGTAAATGTGAGGGGCGCGCTGAGAGATTGGAATGATAAATGCAGAAACGAATCGAAGAGCATCATGGATAAACAATGTCAGCTCATTATCAGGGTTGAGGGACTGGTCGGCCAACATCAGATATATCAGAGAAATGGTCTGGAAACACACCTTCCATGTTACAACCCTTCTGAGGATCAGGTATGCTTCATATACATTACCCGTCAGGCTCATGACCTCCAACCAGAACAGTAGCTTTTCGTACATCACAAATTTCACCGCCTCCATCATCTTCTCGTCAGATGGAGTCTGGTCTGAATAAGGTGGTCCATCCAAAAAAAAGATGAATACAAGATGAAAGAAGGGATAGTGGATTTGACAGTAGGCTGAATATTGACGCTCTTTATGATCGAAGACTCCAAGTTGCACATGTTGAAATGGAGTTTGGATGATATCAGGGTTTTCAGACACAATACAGCAAGCTGGCGCTCATGATAGTCTCGATCCTGAACAGTGGAAAGATCAGGCAGTGCTTGTAGAAAGGAGGTCGAGAGAATGAAGTCTTCAAATGACTTGTGATGGAAATGAAGGATATCGCCAGAGTCAATGACGGACGCGAGACCTTTTCGGATTAATAGCACCATATCTGAGTTCCCGATCTTGACTCCGGGAAGCATCACAAGCACATCGTCACTCAATGGCTGCTTGGCATAGATCATGGCGCCCATAACAGAGATGATCCCTTGGACTTCTCTCTTCGAAATTCGTCCAAATGATGCCCTGACAACAGTAGTGTACAAAGAAAACAGATCATCCATCCCCTCTATGTCATCTCCTCCTTCCCTGGATCTAAGGATGTGAAACCGTGCTTCGGGATTATCTTCAAGGAAGTTGGCAACAGTGGTTGCCCAGATAAAAATTCTAGCAGCACCAGAAACCAGATAATCAAGAGCGTTCGCAATCCATGCAGGTCTCATTTTCATGTTGGTGAGTCGTGACTGGAGGAATGTACGGATGTCATCTGAGGCATTGTCTCCCGGCTTGACTCCATGGCCAGAAGGAATATCATGGATCCCGATGCAATCGGGGAAGGTAATACGGTCGTCTGGCCAGCTAGTAATAACCAACTTGAACCTCTTCAAGTGATCAACCTGAATCCAGTGCTTCAGCGTGTGCAGGAGACTCTGGAAATCCTCCTTCCCAGATGCATCATGCCTCAGACCACCAGACTCGTCCAGTGCATCTATTATAATCACCGGAAGCTCCTCATGTGGAATAGAATCATCCAGCATAGATAATGGCACCTCAATGAGCGATTTGAAAAGCCAGTCAATGTCAGATGAGTTGTGCCCCTGGTTGCCTTGAGCTATGTGTTTTCGAAGAGAAGGGAAGAGGCGGGCAAGGTCACAGGCGACAGTGCACCAGAGGGCATCTGTGGTAACGGTAGATTGTGTGCGATCAAACCGGAATGCGATTACATGGCGTTTCTGATCCTCTAGCCGATTGGCAATGCTAGCTGCCAAGGCTGATTTCCCAACACCAGGCGATCCTCTTATCCAAATCACATTGGGGCCATCGACGTTCTTGATTTCGTTTTCGATCTCTTGTAAGATGGTGGTGCGGGTGCCTTTCATACATGATTTGCATAGGGGAAGTCTATTCTCCCCGAGGGCACTCACCAAGTCGTCCAGCTCCTTCTTGTCAGCAGCTGTCTTCGCATTTTTTGCCATAGTAGCTGATATCAGTAACGAATCAGTCAAGTGAGACAATGAATATCAGGTATGAAGATCAGACCTTGTTGCACTACGATCTCGATAAGAAGATCCCGGTCAAAATTTCTCACAAAACTATCTAGTTTCTTCCGTAATTCAATAGTTTGGTCCTTATGAGGGAGAACAAGGATATATTTGGCTGCGACCAACGACTCAGTCGTCAATTCATCTCACGCAGATAAATACGCACCTGACCAACTTTTGAGCCACTGCTCAATAAAGTTCACTACTTCTTCCATCATTCCAGGGAATTTACCTATAGTAGCACGCAGTTCGTCTGATTTTGGAACTTCCTTAAGCCTGTCAAGCTGGCCAGCTAGCATACTCATGCCTTCTGCAAGGTCTTGCATTGCTTCATGAGATTCTTTTTGAGCTTCAAAATGCTACAAAATCAATCAGTCATGCAATTTGTGTTGAAAGAGAATGTGGCCAACTTTGTATACGGTATCAATACAATTTATCACTGTTTGAGCCACAGAATTGAGCTGTTTTGAGTCAGATAACAATCGCACATGCTAGGCAATGATTCATTACCCCACTGATGACCTTCCCAAAGTCGATAAGCATCCCAGCACCAGCGTCCGCAGAACCAAGGCGGCTCAAAAGTGGTTTGAAGGATTGCAGGCTTTTTACTGTACTCTTTATTTGTGCATCTAGAGCACGTAAATCACTGCCATAGGCCTACAATTCCATTTGAGTGGAAGATCTACATGTCAACAGTGGTAAAATGCATACCTCAGCGGCGATCCAAAATTGTAATCCTGAAATGGGATTAGTGAAATCCACCTTAAAGTTCGTTAAGGCATCCTGTGTAAATGGGAAATGATTGAGGCAAAATCGACCCACAATTTGTTCCTCGCTGTGCTTCAGAGGCCAGGTGATCCCATAAATCATCAAATTTTATGCTAGCTTTACATAGTGGATCAACTTCAGACTTGAAGATTTGTGGCCGTCGGAAATATTTGTGTATTTCAACATCCAAATTGCTCCCTTCGTGGAACATCCTACACCACATGAATATGTAGGACGTCATGGGATTGAAAAGGTTCACTTACAATCCGTTCTGGGTAACCTTCAAATGTTGTTCAATCCTGATCTTGTTGTCGAATTGTTTTTCAAGACTTTGAAGGGGGTTATCCGCCTTGTCAGAGTACTTGACGACCAGTGGTCGTTGAAATTCATCCTTGAGCTCCGCAATGAATTCTGTGAGAAAATAGAATGAGATTGCTGATCAATGGAGCCGATGGAACAATGTGGTATTCACCAAGGACTCGGATGACTCGCACCATAGTAGCTTTTTCCATTGTTTCGTTTAGTGGATAGAGTGGATATGAAGAGATACTGTGCGAGTAGGACTTATATCAGATGGACAAGAACAAGCACGGGCGCTCCTGCCTCGTGACTGTGAGCTTTATCGTCTACATCTAGACATATCAACACACGGCGAAGTTGCAAGTGTGAAAGCAGTTACAAGTGCCCCGGCTTGCCTCGGCCGTTTTCTTTCAACTGACATAATCTTCAGTTACAGTTGGTCAACTCGCCGCATCCATTATGAAAAGCACTGTTGGACCATCTCCTTTTCAGGCAGACCTCATGCCTTTGGGTGGATATCTTCTCGCCACTGTCCTGTTGTTCTGAGAGACTCAACCGCTCGTGAGCACTAAGAAAGAAAAGGAATCATTCATGTCAGTCTGGGTATCAATAACAAGTACAAAATTTAGAGCTGTCAAGTTGGCATAGAAAAGAGGGGTAGCAGGTAAGATGGCAGTGAATGACAACTCATTTGGCATTTTGTACGGTGTACTTGGGCAACGATGAGAGACCACACGACCGAAAAGTGACCACATCTAAACTCATTCAGAATAACAACGAAGATAACCGGAAGACACTAATCTCCATGACGGTGAGGCGTTACCATCACTAACGACACACCTCGAATCTCATGTCTAGCTGGCCCGGAAGCGAATGTACCCACCAACTGCGGACACGGGGTCACGTGAATCAAAGTCGACGTAGCAGAATTTATTGATCTTCTGGTTGAAGACGCGGCGAACAATGTATGACTCCAACCCACAATTAACGAGCTCATTAGGCTACTCTAAGCCATCGCCATTTACTCGGACAATACAAAGCAACCTACTTCTTTGATAATCTCCCTCAAATCAAGTCAGGTGTGTCGGCACAGATGGTGTACCCCAGGTCCGGGCCCGGTATTGAACCATTTGTGTCGGGCCGAGGATTCCTGAAGAAATGTACTCGGAAGGTGCTGCAACACTACTTAACCGACTACCATTGCACTAGCTCGGCTGATTTCTGAAGTCACCAGGATTCAAACTCTGGAAACGTGGCGGCTCCAAGATCACAACAATCTCACAACATCAAATTCCTGGACACGAATACTGGGGAAGTTATAGTGCGTACAGATGTCGAGTACGAAGATGACATGGAGATTGCATTTTCCCCAGATGAAGATCAAGTAACGTCTTTGTTCGTCACCATATGCAATATAATGCACCTGGAGAAGTGTGCCTCATTCGACTTGTGGCCGAGAAAAAATGTCCTGTTTGGGAGGGTCGCCTTACAAGCATGTAATGACCTGGTAATATGCACCATATCACATGATTACTGCAAGTTTAGCATCGGCAGGATCCCACAGGCTTCGAATGCATCTTTTCCTTACACTTTTGTGGGAAGGTAACGAGTTCGGTTGGGGAAGCGTCTCCGAAGGTTGGGTTCAGCCAGAGAGTAAGAGAGAGAAAAAACCAAAAAATTCTAAAATTCTCGTGCCATTTCTACTGTACTCTATTTTATATAATTTTTTTCTCTTTGCATCATGACACTAAGAAGGAAAAGGAAAGACCTAAGGCACTAAAATGATGAAGTGACGAAACTCGAAAGCCATTAAATATAATTTTAATACTCGAAAATAAAAGAAATAAAAGAAATAACCAAATAAAGAGAAACACAAAAAACCTCCCTGTTGGTTTCCCCACCTTTCCTTGACACTACACAGGTATCCCAGTGGCTACCCCCACACTTTGGAAGTAGCTGGAGCATATTTCCGGCACCCGATAGCTTGACCGCCATCCTTGCCGGACCTAGACCCTTATGTTGTTCACGGAATCACAACACTGCCTAGTTTGATCCTGTCCACTTTGACGATCAGGTGCATATCAGCTGGAAGCCCCCACCTGATTACTCACCCGACGGGAAACTCTTCGCCTGTCAGTCTAACGATGACTCCCACGTCCAAGTGTGGGACGTGCGAACTCGCCGGCCCGTTTCCGAGTTCCCAACTTCCGAGGTAGATAGAACTGCTCTTTCACCTGCCCTGCCCTGATTGACCATTCCCTTGCAGACGGACTAATTGCTCTTAGATAATGCAATATTCCTCTTTGATGCCTATAACGGTCATCTGTATGGTCAAATTTTGGGTTAAGGAAATGAGATGAAACAGCGTTGGCATACTAATGGCCCGACATTGGTCTGAGAGCATGGGAAATGGCAAACCTCATGGAAGTGCCTTCCAATCTGTTGGTAGGGTGCAACACTCTAGTTTTATTGATATTTATATTTCTACGTTCTTAAATTCATTTTCCGGTTGCCAGAACAGCGCCCGAGTTGGCTACGAGATTCCATCCTTCAATATGGATCCTGAACTTGCTTCCAGGCCTGCAAATACTGGCTTCGAAGGGTATAGGCAGATCAATGGATACGGTCAACTTGTTTACGATGATCTTGCCCCAGTGTCTTTTTTTTCAGGGAACGAAAATCGACTCCTGGCAGAATTATATATGCACCATCGGCTCGACATATGCGTCGTTTTATCTCTGGACAATGACGACGAAATTGTCATTATCCATTTCGCCGGAACCATATATTCTCCAATACTACCAAGCTCGGGAAATTTTCTTCGAAATCACAAAATGTCTTCATATCGAAAGCGACCACGTCAGTCCATTGAAAAAAAAGAGCCAGCATCGTGTTTGCGTCAGATAAAAAGAGCAAGAAAATGGAAACCATGGGTGAGAGAGAAATTGGAAAGGGGGAGACGCCGCTGTTCGGTTGACGTTCTTGAGCTTGCAAATGGAACGTTACAACAAGTTGTGTTGTGTTTGTGTTTTATTATCGTTCCATGGGAGACTTTATAACAAATGTACTATTGGTTAAAACAACTGATTTCGATCGCTGAGCTCAAGGAAGACTACAACAAACTAAATAAAAACAGCGGAAATTCAACAAATACACCATTTCGACTTTTTGACCAAGCAGGCACATGGCAAAAAACCACAGGTCCGAGAAGATCTCTGCTACTCAACAAAAAAACATTAACCAACTCAACCCATACAACACCCTTCTCTCAAAGTTTACACTACTATCCCATTCATCATCTTCATCATTTTCAACACTACCTCTGCCCCTCCTAGACCATCCTCGCTTCCTTCCGCATATCCCCCAACTATATCCTTCCTAAACGCTTCTTCTAACATTTCTCCTACATTCCTCACCAACGTAGACTTGATTTCAGTTTACATATCCTTTGGAACATTGTGCTCGACATCTTTGCGATTCCAATACCTGGTGGTCCGACAAATAGATAGAAGGTGGGTAGAGTCTGAGGGCCGGGTTTATGCATCGACGGGATTTCACGTCGTTTAGCGGGCTTATCCGCTGCTTCTCGTGTTTCCTTGCCCACATTGAGTTCTTTCAGACGGACTACGAGGGATTCCATTAGCCGTTTCTTGATTTTTTCAAGACGGAAGCGATCGGCATCAAGTTGGTTTGGGCTATATTTTGTCGCGAAAAATAAAGGGAGCAAAGAATAGTGATGACGATGGGTTGGGCCAGAAGATTGAAGTTAGCTATTCAAGCTACACAGCATATGTGACTGGAGTCGTCGATGAAAAAGATGAAAGGGCGTACATGGCTCCCTGATAACACCATTTTCACCGCTCCCCTCTTGAGCCTTCTTCGCTTCTAAATTTTTGTCTTCCTCTCCTCAGTGCCAGCCTTGATCGATAATGAGCGGGTTTGGAAAGGGAGTAAATGACGAAGGATTTGCTAAAAGTGTATTCTTGGGGGCGGGTTTACCTGCATCGATGGGATTGCAGCTTGTTGACAGGCTCCTCAGCATCAGTGATAGCTACTGCTGTTCGCACTTCCTTGTCCGCATTGAGCTCTTTGAGACGGACTACTGCAAAAAACTCGATGAGTCATTTCTTGATTTTTGATTCGTGTCAAGTCGAGTTCGGACTTCCGTGAGGAACGGTTTTCGCGAGTAACAGATGAAATAGTAGAGAACAATGATGTTGATGAGTTGGGCGAGAGAATCGAGGTTAGCCACTCGAGCTGCATAGTTGAGTTTAAGTTGAATTGTGAATGAAAAAGGATGAGGCGGCATACCTAGCTCGTGATAACATCATTTTCAACACTCCTTCGATAGATTCTCTTGAGTCTTCTTCATATCGACCAAATTATCTGCTTCATGCTGGTTATTGTCATCCAATTCACTCGTGATACCGTTGCTTGCGGGTTATACGCACTGACACCTCTTTGGAGGCCAACAATTCGCGTTGAATAGCTGCAAGGTCCGCAAGAAGGATTCTTTCTGTTACCTGGACGGGGACTTGTCTTAGGCGGAAGCTATCTTATTTGATACATCGGACATGGAGGCCTCCTTGAGGAACATGTCAGAGGTAAGAGACAAATGAATTGGGGTGTTGAATACGGCAGAAGGAATGGTGTGAGGAAAGGGAAGGAGGGCGACAAAAACCAACCCAATTGGGTCGTTGTAGTCAGTATCGATGCTGACTACGAAGATATCGGCAATTCAGAAGGTGCGAGCATCGGTCATGTCTTTGAGAATGGTTGCGATTTTGATGCAGCCCTCTTTCCTAGCTGGTTGCAGGGCATCACGAGCAAGTCTGTCGAAAAGTCTGAGAACAGCCTGGTTAATCCTGGTGGTTATTTCCCTATTTGGGACATTGTCGACGGGGAGATATTAGACATGGAAAGGGGGTAAAGAATTGGAGAGAGGAGGATTGTGGGGGGTGAGGATGGAGAGTTTTTACATGGGAGTGGAGAGAGAGATTAACCAGGGCTGGTTCGAGATACATGTTGAAGGCTTTGGGAGGCGAAGGACTCGCACGGCTGTGCCCCACTCTGCGAGGGCTGGGGTCGCGTTGTTGAGTGGAGGGAAATGGGTACGACGGCAGCGATGAGAGAATCGTCAGTGGTGGACAAGGTCAATGAGGGCATGGCCGACACCGTTTATGACAGGGACTATGAGCCTCGATATTGGGAACAGTTGACATGTGACCACGCAGCGAGCAGCTCAGGTGGAGCCACAGCACAAGACCAGTATAGACAACTCAAATCACGTTCCTATTCACAGTGTTGAGCACACGAGAAGTATACGACCACAGAGAAGAAAGGTCAAAGTTAGAGTAACACATTACAAGGACAACAACCGTAAGCAAGAGACAAACAATCTGATGATCAACAAACAGTGAGACAAGCATTAGCAAACAAATATTGATCCCAAGACTGACGATCAGTGGCAGTGCATCTGCTGATCTATACAGTTATCTTTTCAAGCTTATTGATTATCGATGGCCTGTTTAGATAAGGCTCCAATCATCTTGTCGTCCAAATTGACGTTGGTATCACAACGGAGCTCATGCTGTGAAATTACTCTGGGAGCACAAACAGAGAAAAATCAAGCTCTTGAGGGAATCACATCTGTTACTTGCGGCATCTATCTCTGCGCAGCAGAGGTTGCATCTCAAAAACTTGCATTTTTAGTACATGTATCTAATACGGATTAAGTCAATGGAGAAATCAGAAATGCCGAAGACGGGTGATGGAGACAGCATAAGATAGACATCAGGATTTCCATGTGAAATGAATCACCGTTGATTGATAGTGCGTAAAGATGATGTGATACAATGTTGTGATCACCATGGGCATGTGATACCCAACAAGAGTGGTCTTAATAATGTAGACACCAGTCCACATCAATTAATGCCTCAACACAGCATCCATCAGATATGTGTGAAACCTGGAAAGAAATGATGACACGCCAGGATTATTCTGAGTGAATTGTCTGCCTTGTGTGGGAATAAATTCCGTTCACATCACAGGATCAGACATATTTTCGTTTGTCACAATAGCTTCGACATTGCTTGTGTTCGCATTACAAATCAAATTCTCAAAGAAATCACATTTATCCCTGTTCTACTTCCACCTCAGATCCCCCCATAGCCATCCTCAATAATGTCGAAATGTTGTGGTAGGCATTCCAGTATCCTGTCTTACTGTGGCTAGTACATTTCCAATTATGAGTCATCCTGCAGTCTTGTAAAACTCAACGGCCATGTCTAGTTGCCCCCTACAGACTGTTCCGCAGCACCTATCAATCGACATGATAAAGTCAATGCCAAAGACGCTGACATGCATGATCAGTGGCCCATATACTCGCTGAGGATGGCACGTCAGCCTTGTTACATTGAGCGACCCAGGTCTTTCATATTTGTGCCCTTCATCTCCAGTAAATCTCATCACTGCTTATTTGTATAGATGCGATTCTTATCATAATGAAGATGGTGATGCCTAGCTATCTACCCCTGCTTAACAATCTGACAGTGATCTCCGTTTACTGTTTCCACCACACTTAGGATTGCGGGAAGAGGATGGGAGCATCAACCACATCCTGCAAAGCAGTCGCGAGTGCGTTCGGATGCAGATAAGACATCTTCAACTCAAAATGTAAGTGTTTCCCTGTCGTGCGCCGTTGTAGGCGGGCTAATCTTTTACCACTCCCCTTTCTTAAGCCTGCCCACAACGCCACATCGAGCCTCGGCTTCCCCGAGTCCTTCCCCTTTCATCAGTGTCACCATTGTCTCCAACTCCTCTACATTCCCAGGCGCTCAGCTGTGCTATGCCCAATTAACTATTCAGAATTTTGAGAGATTCAAGGGCATATCCCCTTTCATACGGCTTGTCGATCCTGTCACACATATCATTAAATGTTATTACTGCTCTAATATATTTTTCCACCACTGAATACAAGCTCGCAAGCTTCTATCCTCAGTATCTCGATAATAGAAAATCTTCGTTACAGTGTTGACAAGTTTATTGCCGATTTCTGTCTGATCATTGAGAACAACAAAAAGCTGTACAATGCTGACCACCAAATTACAGCTACGGTAAAGCGTAACAAGAAAATCATGAAACAAATGCCTCCTCTGCGAGAAGTATGTGGACACTCTTATCTTGATAACTGTTGAACCAGCTGAGCATCGTATCTAGTCCATGTGGTCTCGTCTCGCTCCTTCTAGACTGATTTGTTCGCATCGACCTGTAGTTCCCGACCGTGTTGTATTCTTCCTGAAGGTATCTCGGGTATTTTATGCTTCTGTATCTGTCTGATGAACATGCATTGCAGACAATTGAAGATCGGAATCTAGTGCTTTATAGCTCCAAAGCTATTACCTAGGAATATTTTATGCAAATTTATAAGCGTGTTCAAGATCTCAATTTCTATGATGCGCACATTTGTACTGACTATTTGAATTTGATATAGGTATTTCTTTCCTTGCTTATCGCATTGCCTTATCTTTTTTAAAAGCAGGAATCATTTGTTGTGCTTGTAGTAGTGTTCTTCCAATTTATATCTCGAGCACCAAAGCTCATGATGCCCGCACACAAGTTAACGGCCTGTCTATCTCTGCTTCCAAGCTATGTCAAGATATCTCAACTCGGCTACCATAGTGCCTAAGCTTTGATTCAATAATCGGCTCAATCAGATGGTATTTTCCAGGATATAATTGTCTCCCATATCTAGCTCTGAACGAACACCTTCGCATTTCTACAGCTCCCTTGTGCATTGATTCAGCCAAATTTTGTAATATCTTTTCATTTTTGGTAGAGGGTGATGAATACCTGTTTTCGACGTGTTTGCGTTCTATCAACGAGCCGTAGTTAGCTGTCAACGAAGCTGGCACAAAACTTGGACTACGGCTGTGTTGGGCAAATCAGTAACCAAACCATTTTGTCAGGCACATTACACGAAACAATGTATCCGGTTACTTGATCTAGAGCCGGACAAAGACGTGAGTGACCGGGTTTCATTGACCTGCTTGGAATGTTCTATGATATGGTCAAGTCAATTCAGAAGATGGATTCCACTGCACCACAGATCAACTACTTGACTCACCTGTATATCCGAGCTAAGCCTTGAGGCAAAGCTGAATTTGTGAAGTATTGCAAGTGGATCGACAGGGCCAAAATGAAAATCAATGCCAAGCATTTCCCGATATGGTTACTCAGTTCACTTTCGGAACAGACCTCGCCTGTCAGGCTCATGACCTCCAACCAGAACAGCAGCTTCTCGTACATCACAAATTGCATTGCCTCCATCATCTTCTCATCAGATGAAGTCAAAATGAGAGGAGAGATAACAGTAGGCTGCAGTGCATCTGGGTAAATAATGCCAAATCACATGAGTAACGCATGAGTTTTCATTCTCTTAATGCAACAGTGAGTCCTATGTACATCTCTCAGATAGATATCTACTCACCTTTTGCAGGTTACCTGTGGAGTTTTTTTCTCGAATATTTGCCTTCCACTTTCTTACTGGAGTCGTCAAGTAAAGCTAAGCCGGCGTTCAGCACAGCTACGTCTTGTCTGCCGCCAATGGAATGCAGTTGTCGTATCCACTCCCAGCCTATGGGTCCAGTTGCAACTTGGCGAACATTTTGATATTCCCCCCGACATCTGTTATATCCCCCTTGACATCTTGTCCATACGGCTTGAACGATCAAAAACATATTCTCTTCATATCGGGCTCCATTACTATCCGATAGATCTGCAGCATTTACCTGTTCTCACCAGTTCAATTGAGCATTGGGAAAGCCTTAAACTCTGGGGTTACGAAGATTCGGCAGATCTCGTCTGTCAACACATTCCATTATCTTGCGCCAGACAACTCAAATCCATTTGTGCTTCTAACCCAGGTCTGGAGACACCAAAACGTATTTCTGCACTCGTAGGGACCACACCCAATCTAGTCTCTTTGCATTCAATTTGGACTCGAGCAACATTGTGCATATACCCGTTCAATAGACTCAATAGTGAACAACCTTTCCCATCTTCGTCTTGGTAAGTCTGCACTCGATTGCGAATGTACATGGAGAATGCTTCGGCATTTCCGTGGCACTGTCTTAGATTTATCGTCTTGTAACGGTCTTTCCCTACTACGAGATTCGCCCCCAATCATGTTTCCCTATCTGAAAATCCTTTGTCTCCAGATGCATGGAATAATATATTCCGACTGCTACCTCTATTAGACGCACCCGCACTCCAAATCCTGGATCTTTATTATAGTCGTTTGCTTGATGTCGATGTTGAATGGTTATTCAATCGTTTATTGAAATTGAAGCTTCCGCTTCTGGCAATGCGCATAGATGTTGTATTCAAAAATGCCGACGGTTCGGATCGTTTCTTTCAATCGCCGGCTATTCAAGCAATTTCTTTGGTGGAAGTTATAATATTATTATCAGATCAGAAAATTCAAAGACAGAGGAGCCGCATGCTTGGGACAGCTGTCATGGTGGAACATTGGATACTGGGAACTTTTTGTTGGATGAAATCGTTTACCTGACGTACCTCGGGATCTTGACGACTACTTGTATGGAGAAATTCCGTGCGATTGTTATTCTGGATCAAGACATTTTAATTTTTTTCTGCTTGAAGAGATGAAAGGGGTGGACAATAGAGTCTCAGAAAATAAGTGGTGGTCTAATCAGTATAGGCACTGTTTTGGAGCATATAAGCGGCGCTCTAGACAGTAGGTTGAGTGATGGATGTCTGGTATAGCAACTACCTTATGTTGTAGGTCAAGCTGAATCATCGATAGATTACACTTGATGATCGCCAATGTAATAAGCTTCATCATCAAAATCAACTTTTGCACCAAACATGTAAAAGGGAAGGTACAGTGGAACGAGTACCATGGTGTCAATGCATTTAGTCTAATTGCTGCTGCACCAGACATTCACCTGACACAGGCATGGGACTAGCCTGTGTTGGAGGGGGCGCTGTGCTTATTATCGTTCCATAGGAGATTGTATTACTGCGTGAAACACTTGATTCTGGTTGCTAAGCTCAAGGAAGGCTTCTCGTTGATATTGGCAACATAAACAAAAACAATTCAACAAATACTTTATTTCGATTTGACCAAGCAGGCACATGCCAAGAGTCGCATGTTCAAGAATTTCCTATTACTCAACAAACATCCTCTTCACAAAATACATCATTCATAACCAACTCTCAACCCATACAATACCCCTTCTCTCAAACTTCACGTTCACTTTCATTCATCATCATCTTCTTCACCAACACTACCTCTTCCTCTCTTGCATGGTCCTCGTTTTCTTCCATGTAACTTCTTTCATTCCTCAACCATATCCTTCCCAAACGCTTCTTCCAACGCTTCTCCTATATTTGTCACAAACAGGAACTTGATTTCATCTCCTTTTGGACATCATGCTCGACACCCTTACGATTCGAATACCTGGTGGCCCAACAAATAGACGTATTGGACTCTTCGTCGATGATGAGTGAAGTTTGGAAAGGGAAGCAGATGGAGAAGGATTTGCTAGAGGGACACAAGGTGGGGCGGGTTTATGCGTCGACAGGAAGATTACAGGTTGTTTAGCAGGCTTCTTGGCTGCTTCTCGTGCTTCCTTGTCCACATTAAGTGCTTTCAGACGACTACTACAAGGCATAGCCGTTTCTTTATTTTTTTCGAGACGAAAGCGATCGGCATCAAGTTGAGTTTGGGCTTTTATTTTGTCGCGAGTAACGAAAGGGGTAAAGAATGGTGATGACGATGGATTGGGCCAGAAATTGAAGTTAGTCATTGGAGCTGCATAGCATATGTGACTGGAGTCGTCGATGAAAGGGATGAAAGCGCGTACATGGCTCCTAATAACACCATTTTTATCGCTCCCCTCTTGAGCCTTCTCCATTGTTTTCCTCTCCTCAGTTCCAGGTCGCATAGCTTCGATCTCCTCCTTCAGGTCGGCCAAATTATCTGCTTCATGCTGGTTATGAATCTCATGGCACCATTATTGGCGGGATTATATGCAGTTGAATTACTAACACCTCTTTGGAGGGCTGATTGTTCAGGTTGAATGACTACGAGTTGTTGACGCGAAATAATGCCTCCCATTGCTTGAACAGCGACTCGTCTATGGCGGAAGCTATTTTCCTTGATACGTCAGGTATGGAGGCCTCCTTGAGGAAGATGTCAGAGGCAAGGGGCAAGCAAGCTGGGGTGTCAAGTAAGGCTGGATGGTGTAAGGAAAGGGAGGGAGGGCAATCAACCCAATTTGTCGTTGCAATCAGTAGGCAACGAGGATGTTGGGCATTCAGAAAGTACGAGCATCAGCTAAGTCTTTGATCACAGTTGCGATCTTGATGTAGCCTGGCTGCAGGGCATCACACGCAAATCTGTCGAGAATTTTGAGAGCGGCCTGTTCAGTTGCGGAGATATATTAGACAGGTAAAGAGGGTAAAGAATCGGAGAGTGGAGGGCGAAGGGACATGTCTAGTTGGAGTTGCACGTTGGATGATGCAAAGGACACGGGCAGCTATGCCCTACTCTGCGAGGGCTAGGGCGGCGTTGTTGAGTGGAGGGAAGAGGGGACGGCGACAATGAGAAAGGCGTCGGAGAGGTCAACGCGGTCAATGGTGACATTGTCGACATTGTTGTTGACAGGGACTGTGAGCCTCGACGTTGGGAACAGTTGACATGTGGCTACGCAGCGAGCAGATGCAGCTCAGCACGCCGCAGGGTATAATTTATTTGTCAGTTTTTTATTTATAATTATTTGTGCCTACGGTGCCCCGCGCAACATCTGACATCAATCAGTTCCTAACAAAGGCACCAGCAAATCTGACAATGCATAAGTGACCAATCCGATTTTCAACACTGCTCGTTTCGGCCAGCACATTTTCAAAAAACCCCCAAACATGCCAGCAGTATGCACCCGTTTCTTGAGCGAGGTGTATTACTCATTTATGCTAGGATAGTTGCCGTGGTTCATTTAGATGAATGACTTGGAAGTTCACTGCTCCTCATGGCAATCGCTCTGTTTAGGCAAATCTGAAACCGACAGACAAAGTGCTGGAAGTCGGCCCCGGTACTGGAAACCTCACAGTGAAGATTCTCGAACAGGCGAAACACGTTACAGCGATTGAGATGGATCCACGTATGGCCGCGGAAGTAATTTATGGTCTCTAGACTATCAGCCAATGTCCAGGTAAAGCACTCCAACTATCTTATCAAGGAAACTCATCGGCTTTGAATGAAATACAAGCTCTACGCAAAAGTGGACAATGTCATCAACGTCTCTCGGAACGACTTTCGTCTCCCACCTCAAGTTGAATCATCCATCTCGTACCTCTCGACCCACCACCTCCAGTCAAGTTTGAAGAATTTGACAGAACGAACCGAGTCATTTTTTCTCGCCCCAATAAAACCGTTCGAGGCAATATTCAGGCTAAAGGAGTAATGAAGATGCTAGAACAGAATAGAAGGACATGTATGAGTGCTCAGGAAATGGTGCATACAACTCATCCTTTATTTTGGGTCCTTGACGGCGCTTTCCGTATCCGCCGACTGACGCTCATCTATCTCAGCCTGTTGACAATGACACCTCAGAGCTAGTAGACAAAGTTCTAACGGAAGTTGGACATCTGGAGAGTATAGCATCCAAGATGGACATTAACAATTTTCTCAGGTGCGGGAACGAGTATGCAGATTACTGTCGTATCTAACACTTGACAGGCTGTTATTTGCATTCCACGACGTAGGGATCCATTTTGGATTATAGTAGCCTAACTTATCTGGGGTCTGCTTGTACGTTGCTCGCCATGTCTTGGCTCAAGCAACGGGACACACTGATTCTGGTTCACATGCCCCGAAGAGAAGAGGTCTATCCGGGAGACGATGTTCAATCGTTAATTGTGGTTATTTTATGGTCATGTGATATCTTTCATCGTTGCCCAAATGCACGATACAAAGGGGTGGTATGTGAAGTTAATATTTATCTTTGCCATCACACCTGCTACCCTTCTTTCCTATGCCAATTTAGCAGCTAAAAATATTGATCGTGGTCGATGCGATAAAACAGCTCTCCCCTTACGATTGATACCGAGACTGGCGGGTATTTTCATGGTACTCAGAGTCAATTTGGATTGAGTGTATCAGAGGTATCAAGGCACAAGGCAGTGGTGAGACAGATTTGACGACAGAAGGCAACAATCACCCAAGGGCATGAGGTCTCCCATGCTTTATAACGGATGCAGTAAGTTAGCCAATTGTAAGTGGAGACTATGTCAGCCGAAGGAAACGGCTGATGCAAGCCAGAGCACTTGTGACCTCGCTATGCTTCTGATATGTCTGGACAATGATAATCAAACTCCCAATTGATGAGGCAGTAGTAGCTGCTTTGGATGGTTTCACAGCCTTGTCTACCTGATAACACCATACCTCCTTTCGCAACGTTGTTTCTTGCTCCCTCTACCCAAAGTTGAGTCAATGGCAAACTCAGGTGAATCTGCTACTGTGGTACCAACCATCCGAATTGTCGGTGAGTATGACACTGTCTCATTGGTTTGATCTATCAGTAAGCTTAACTGCATCTAGAATTCATAGGGAAGCTTGATAGTAAATTGCTAGAATCGTTGATTGTCAAGCACTCTGACAAGGCGGATGGCACCAGCCATCTCCGAGATACAGGGAAACTCAAGAAAAACTCCGAGGAAGAGCAGCATCTTAAGTTGACAAGTAAATGGTGAGTTGAACATCCCGTGCTTAGGCAGTGCTAAACATTTGTACAATATAGTATTCTGAAGCAAGAAAGTAACCTGGATATTGAGATACATAGAAAGCATCCTCTGCGACGGAAGATCTCCAGTCTTGGGCATTTTTCAAAGGGTGATCCTCTGTGTAAAGTCAGTGTTGAGTTTGGGGATCTATGGGATCACCTAGTGTCCGAAACACAGGAAGGAAGCAAATGTAGGTTGATCTTTTCCTCAATTGCTCCGAGTCTGCTCAGAATACTTCAGCAAATTTCAAGGTAGAATTCCCTAATGGAGTTTCAGGATTACACTTCTGGATCGTTGTTGAGGTACGCTATCATGGTTGCTGTCAACATTTAGATTACCTACTCAAGTCCAAATGTGGGCTTACGAATGTGACCTGAGCGCCCTGAATAGACAGATTAAGAGCACGATCGAGTACCTGAACAGTTTCCGGCCTATAATATATCGTCTCGGTTCCGCAAATGATGTGGGTGCAATGTTTATTGAGTTCGGAATGGCCATCGGTGGGGTAAATCATTGTTTACTAGCACACATGTGCGTTATCTGACTCAAAGCAGCTGAATTCCATAGTGAAATCGGTGTTTTCTTGCATTGATGTTGTTTACAAGGTTGGGTCCCTTTTCTATTTCAAATGTGAAAGATATTGATAAATTTGGCAGCATTTCAAGGCCCAAGAGGAATCTTACAGAGAAATGAAAAAAATGGCAGAAAGCATTGGAATCCTAGCTTCCCAGATGGACCGGCTCAAGAAAATTCCAAAATCAAAAGAACTGCAGCTTACTATCAGTGAATTTCCTAGAATGATGGAAGAAGTGGTGGACTTTATTGAGAACTGGCTCAAAAGTTGGTTAGGTGCATATTTGGTTGCATGACATGAATCAATGACTGAGTCATTGGTCGCAGCCAAACACCTCCTCGTTGCCCCTCATAAGGACAAAGCAATTGAATTACAAAAGAAACTGGATGCTTTTGCAATAAATTTCGACCGGGATCTTCTCATAGAGGTCCGAGCACAGCAAGGTATAATCTTTGTACCTGACATTTCAAATCCTCTGATTCGTGGTATCAGCTATCATGGCAAACGATGCGAAGACCGTGGCTGATGACGTGAAAGTTATACGGACCGACATTGTAAACACTCAAGGTGGGTTGTCTGCCTTTTTCTCATTGGCTTTCATAACACGTCATTTATATACCAGAAATTGCCCATGCTACCCAAGTCGGTGTTGACAGTCTTCAAGGTGTGTTATCTGCGTTTCCTGGTTAGTAATCCTCTTGACACACAGCTTCGCATTAGCAAATGTAAAAGTAGTTACTGAACAGAAGGAGCTGGATGACTTGGTGCGTGCACTTGGGGAGAATAAGCTCCCTTTGCGCAGACCGTGTATGGAAGGCACCCGTACTACT
>Ga0153949_1000177_pt1 | contig 21106 bp, 19 predicted proteins | sample TSNJ033MetaG_FD_104705 | JGI IMG/M metagenome (GOLD analysis project Ga0153949, IMG submission 104705) | Attine ant fungus gardens microbial communities from New Jersey, USA - TSNJ033 MetaG | ecosystem: Host-associated > Fungi > Mycelium > Unclassified | place: USA: New Jersey, Wharton State... | reverse complement strand
TTGCACCATCACTGTGAAACGTCTCATTGTTCCCAAGTATCAGCACGCAATCAATATGCCTGTCTTTGTCTTTCGCATACCGATACTCCGGTATCTTCCCGTAATGCCGCTGGTTCCAGGTGTTGACCTTCTCAAACAGATCCCAGTCCTTCTCCCATGCGTCAAAATCCAGATGGAGTGCCAGCATCGTGTCCACCACATCGGCTAAAATCTCATAATCCCAACCACAGTCAATTGCCACCGCCCCGATGACCGCCTCCACGACATCCTCCTTGGGATCTATTGCTTTGTTCATGCCTGTGTTGATATCCGCTTGCCCGAAGCGTATCCTGGTATCCAATCCAAGGACTATGGAACGCTCCGCAAGATGCTCCTTATTGGTAAACCGGCTCTTCATCTTCGATAAATTTCCCTCGTCCAGGTCACAGCAGAAAAGCATCCCTTCCTTGTCCTTCATCAGGAAGCGGCTGTACTGGTCCAGCATGAGCCTCGTAAGGACATATTCGATTACGCGATCACCTGTAAATTCCAGCACCTCGTAGTCGGCATGGGTCATGTGCTCTACACCGTAGGAACGGCGCGTCAATGCCTGTATGAGAAGACGCTCATTGGCGAAGGTGTAGCCGATGTGGGACTGGATACCAAGGACAATCTGCCGTTCCTGGGAGTCTACGGGAAACTTAGTCTGATGCCATGCGGAGAGGATGATGTGAGACCTGGGGATCTCTTTGAAAGTGGCAGTGTAGTCCTGCAGGCAGAACAGCAGATAGGAATTAGCCTGTAACTCCTTGCGTGTGACCTTCCAGTCATCAGAGAACTGGTTCCTATCATCCAGGTCCAGGCTGCGGTCTTTGCTCTCCGTTTTCGCAAGCGTGGCACGTTTCTTTTTTCTTTTCCTGAATATTCCACTTGAATTGTGCACTATTTCCGGAAATTTAGAGCACCCTTTTCCAATGACACAACGCAAGTGTTTCCGTTCCACAGTACAGCCTTTGTATATCCAACCGATAAATATCATTTGCACGGAGTAAATGAACCACTTTAACTGAGACAGATCCAGTGCAAATATAGCGCATGACTTTTCATGTCTTTACTTTAGGAACGGATATGCTAGGCTGGCACAGAGTGCCAACAGGCTTAGGTATCCAGCCGCATTTTGGCTGGATGGCGAAGACTGTTCCCAAGCCTGTACAAACATATCAAGTCGGTTCATGAAGTCAAGATTTTAATAGTCTGAAAGATAGATTTGTATTCCTGCACTCGTACCGGAAAGGCATGTTCTTCTTTTCCGGAAAGGGGTGCTCTGAATTTCCGGAAAGCATGCACTATTGCATCGAAATATCCACTTTTCCTATCTGGCAGGAATACTGGATCTGAACCTGTACAGAACTTCTTCAATAGGTACACCACCATACTCAAGGCCCACACTTGTGGCAGTGGTTTTATATGCCATATATAACGGATATTTTGAATCAGAAGGAATCGTCCTGTTTTAGGATGACAGCATTGGTGTCCAGTGGATCTTAGGCGGAATGAAGATACTCAGCTATAAAACAGTGCAATGGACCATTGATGCCCTCCTGGATGAACTAGATGTGCTTTTCACTCAAATTCTGCGTCTCTGTGAACAGTTCGGTTTAATTGGAGGAGAACGTGCTTATACAGACGAGGTGAAAGTAAAGGTAAATGCTTCCAACACAAGGCGATGAATTATGAATATTTAACAAAAAAAATGGAGGCGCGGGGAAGAATTCCTGAAAGCACTGTTTGCAGCATTCCAGGATGAGCTGGATGGTCTGGACAGCCTGAAGGAGGAGGAAATACAGGAGCTTATACTGGAGGTAGCACAGAAAGTGCACAGAACCCTTACAAAAACCATCAGGAGTATCTTAAGGAAAGGCAGGAACAGATTTTCAATTTCGACGCAGGAAATATATTGAAAGAAAACGGGTGATCCGTATGAAAGATGCAAAAACAGAATTGGAAGGCAGATGGGAAGCAGTAAACGGTGATAAGAAAATACCGGAGAAACAGCAGATTAACTTTACGGATCCAGATTCCTGTATTATGACGACAAAACACCAGGGCGTACAACAGTGTAATAATTATAATAACTTTGCAATTATAGATGATAAGGCAAATATAATCCTGGGCACATATACAAGCAATAATGCAAATGACCAGCTAGGACTGATTCCTACTATAGAAAACACGGAAAAAACATATGGTAGCCTGGAGGGCGTCCAGTTAGGGGTGGATGCAGGATTTTTCTCAGCAGATAACATAATCTATACGGAGGGAAAGGGAATTGATTATTACGCGCCATACCCTGAAGCAAAAAGTCCTTATGCAAAGGACAGGTTTAAATATGAGGAATCCGACGATACCTATACCTGCCCGGGTGGGAATATCCTGAAAATGGAGAAGCAGACTGAAGATGGAAAAAAAGGCTTATACAGTAATGAAAGAGCATGTGTCTCCTGTAAAACAGTGGGGAGGGAGTGCACAAATGCAAACGACGGTTTGCGGAGAATAGAAAGGGACATAGAAAACGACAGTGTCAAGGAGAAGGCAAAGGAAAAAGCAAAAAGTGAAGAGGGACGTGAAATACTGCAGTTGCGTAAAACCATACCTGAGCCGGTATGTGGGAACATAAAGGTTCAGGACGGATTCACGCAGATGCATTACCGTGGGGAAGAAAAGGACTCTCTAGAGTTCAGACTGCACTGCCTCATACATAATATCAGGAAACTGCTAAAGGTCTATTTCCACAGCACCTCCTGGCAGGAAGATATCCACAGCGGTGGAAGAATCGGGGAAAGTTATCAACATACAGGCTGAGTAAAAGACAGGAAGGGGGGTGAAACAAAACAGGACAGATAGCCCATAATAGTATACCAATTATCAGAAGAAGGTAACTCTACCTCTTAGCTTATAATACTCATTTTGAAAAACAGTATTTTAGTGATATAAGTGTAAGATTTAAGCTGTTAAATAAAAATACTTTTGTCCAAGGCTCCTAACGTGAGTTTCCTAATTTGAAGTGATAAAACCTCCCAAACCCTGATAGGATAAGGGTTTGGAAGGTTTTATCACTTCAAATTAGGAAATTCAAGCTAGAAAATATTTAGGGAACTACGGTTAATTTATTTTCAAAGTCATTAAGAGCATTTTGCAAATAAGTAATACTTTTCGTTCTCAAGGAATTCAACCTATCATGTACCTTACCCCAGTCAATTGGAACAGACACTATTTTTTCTATTGATTCATTTATCTCCTCGATTATATATTGATTATCTATTTCAAGTTGCCGCAATATATTATCAATCCTAAAGTTTAACGATTTAGTGTTCTTCTCTGTAAATCTTCTGAAACACAAAAATGGTTTTTTAAAAATAATTGAGAACACTGTGCCATGAAAGCTATCTGTGCACACATATTTCGCATGACGAACAAGATATATAAATTCTCGGGAACCTGCTTTATATATTTTGTGGTCGCCAAAGTGCGAATCTTCTTTTGTCCATCTGCCCGAAACGTGAGGAAATGTGACTATGGGTAGCTTTTTTGACTCTGACAACTCATTAGCTTTAATACGTGATATACTTTCATCTCCGCAAAAATAGCAAAAGATAAATTCATTCGGGATAAGTTCGGCAGGTTTACGTTCAATTTTTTTATAATCCTCACTATCTAAAAGCAAAGTCGGGTCAAGAACAACCTGAACTTTTCTTCCGGTTAGTTCCGTCAGTAAATCTGCGCCTATACTCTCACGGCAAGACAAGTAATCTATCCTTGAAACACATGGCAGGACAATCTTTTTCTGTTCCTCTGACAATGAATTCGTGCTCATTCCCGGAGCGTAAGCAATTTTCAACTTATCATCCGGCACGAACTCCAACATGAACGTAGTGTCTAGTAGGTTTTTATTCCAGATATTATCACTTCCACAAACAAAAATATCATAATTATCAATACATAAATGGATATCTTTATGCCCATCATATGAACGTAGGCTTTCGTCCATCTCTTCGTTCAGGAATAAATCAAAGAGTCTTTGCCTTTCTACAATCTTCATTCGAACCAATCCATCCTTTAATCTCTGTCGAATTTTTTCCCCTAGTTGACGATTTAAGAAATACTCCTTTAACTTTGTATAGTTAACTCTTTCCTTTTTTAAAAGATATGTGGATTTATTGTCAATTTCTCTATAGTAACGAATATCTTCGGCTACATATCCAAATTGCTTAATAGCCTTTTGTAAAGCGTATGCCTGTAAAATCGCACCATAATTATAATTGAAATATAGTGTTATAATTCCTACTTTCATGCCACATTCACCTCCTGAGAATTCTTAAATACGATATGATATAGAATCTTAACCAATGAGGTGAAGTTATACCCCCCTCAAAATTTTTTTTCATATAATTCATTGATTCAACACTCCATGTTAGATTTATTTTTTCTGTATCTGCGTAGTCTACAGAAGATAAATTTACCGTCTTTCCATTCAGAAATGTAATATATCGTCCATAAGCCCATGCATGCACAACAAGTCATGCATGCGGATGCTGATCTTAACACAGCTTAACGCAAAATAAACTTTCCTGTATATAATGGAAAACATCGTGCCTCGGAACGAATCCGCTATTATCAGGCTCGTATTCCTTATTCGGTCGATAAATTCAACTAAGCCGTCATCACAGATCCGTTGTTCTATCTATCTTATCAGAGCCAGATAACCAAGATTCAATTCTCGGATGTATCGATTAACCATTTCGTAAGTATTGTCATTTTTTTCAAAAAAATTTGAATGATAAATCTTTCATAAATTTTCTCTGAGATTAGGTTCTGAACGTATTTGCTTCTGTGAATTCTATCCAATTCGTTTATTGAACTGACTCTAATATACTCTACTGAGAAATCCTCAATAAATGCTTCACCATAAATCATCCCTCCTAGGAGCCTTGGACAAAAGTATTTTTATATAATGCCTTAAATCCTACACATATTTCACTAAAATATTGTTTTCAAAATGAGTATCATAAGCTAAGAGGTAGAGTTACCCTCTTCTGATACTCGGTATACTGTAATGGGCTATCTGTCCCGTGTCACCTCCCTTCCGGTCTTTTACTCAATTTGTTTGTTGATAACTTTTCCCGATTCCTCCACCACTGTGGATATCTTCCTGCCAGGAAGTGCTGTGAAAATAGACCTTTAGCAGTTTCTTGATATTTTGTATGATGCAGTGCAACCTGAACTCTAGAGAGTCCTTTTCTTCCCCACGGTAATGCATCTGCGCGAACCCATCCTGAACCTTTATGTTCCCCCAAACCGGTTCAGGTATGGTTTTACACAGCCGCAGTATTTCACGTCCCTCTTCACTTTTTGCTTTTTCCTTTGCCTTCTCCCTGACACTGTCGTTTTCTATGTCCATTTCTATTCTCCGCACACCGTCGTTTTCTTTTATGCACTCCCCACTGTTTTTACAGGAGACACATGCTCTTTCAATACTGTATAAGTATTTTTTTCCATCTTCAGTCTGCTTCTCCACAGTCAGGATATTCCCACCCGGTTAGGTATAGATATCGTCGGACTCCTCATATTTAAACTTATCCTTTGCATAAGGACTTTTTGCTTCAAGGTATGATACATAATAATCAATTCTATTTTAAATCTCGTGGTCTGGGCTTTCCAGCCCAGTAACCACGGTGCTTTTCACAGCGAGTACATGTACTCGTTGTGATTCCAATTGTTTAAATTCATCTTTGAAATCCATCTGGCTATTAAAATCTTGAATTCATGAACCGACTTGGTATGCAGATACAGGCTTGGGAACAACCTCAGCCATCTAGCCAAAGCCTGTTGGCACTCTGTGCCAGCCTAGCATACCAGTTCCTAAAGTAAAGACATGAAAAGCCGTTTGCTGTATTTAGTACAGCGAGTACTGCAAGTACTGTGAGTACATACCACTAGATTGGAGTGTACTCCTGTTAAAAAAAGGGAACAGTGAGTACTATGATTTTTGATTACGAGATTCCCTTCCCCTCCGCATAGATTATGTTATCTGCTGAGAAAAATCCTGCATCCGCCCCTAACTGGAATCCCTCCAGGCTACCATATGTCTTTTCCGTGTTTTCTATAGTAGGAATCAGTCCCAGCTGGTCATTTGTATTATTGCTTGTATATGTGCCCAGGATTATATTTGCCTTATCATCTATAATTGCAAAATTATTATAACATTGTTGTATGTCCTGGTGTTTTGTCGTCATAATGCAGGAATCCGAATCCGTAAAGTTGATCTGCTGATTCTCCGGTATTTTCTTATCCCCGCTTACTGCTTCCCATCTACTTTCCAATTCTGTTTTTTCATCTTCCATAAGGACCACCCGGTTACTTACAAATGCTATGTAATTTAATATTTCCAGAGCGACCTCCTGCCTTTCCGGTTCCAAGTTTTCCATGGGTTTTAGCCCTGCTGCTAATCCCCAGAAAAACTATTTTGTCTACTATCATCGTCCTTAATCCAATCTATATAAGTAATCGACTTATCAAATAAGTTATTTGCTTTTTCTCCATAAACAGTGCAGGTTCTTATATATACCAAAGTCCATACACCTTTCATCGCTGACTGACAAGTACTAGAATCCACGCTTAACTGTCACAAGAGATATTGCACCTTCGAGCATAATGAAACATACATATTACATCCCGTACATCTCCTATCAACATGCACTCTATTTTTTATCATAACCATTCACCTGTTTCTCAACATCGCAACTATTTCAATAATCTTTTTTCTTATAATAAAAGCGGTGACTGCTACACAACCAACAATTACCAAACGCAAAAAGATAAAGTTATACAACAATGTCATCACAAAAGCTATTCCCAGCACAAAACAGGATATCAAAAATAATATTTTGAAATCATATAACTTTGCCGAATCCATAAACTCCCGATTTACCTTCTTGAAAAAGAAGTAATGCATGACACAAAACAGAATATGGGATATCAAGGTTGAGTACCCAGCGGCAGTATAGCCAAATTTAGGCACCCACCAAGCATTCAGCACAATGTTAAGCACTGCCGCAGACATTGTAGATATCACCGTATAAGATTTTTTTTCGTAATACATCTCAACTCTGGCAAAGAGTTGGTACATATATCCAAAAAAAGCGCTTGCACTCAATGTTGGGATCATATAAACTGCTCCAGTATATTTTGAACCAGCTAAAATATAAACAACCTCCGGCGCAAACATAATCATCATTGAAAGAATTATGGCAAGTAGCCCCAACGCAACATAAGCCATACTCTCTATTGCTTTATAGTTTTTCTCTTTCAGCTTCTGGTATGTCCACGGGACGAATGCCGTATTAAGTGCAGAGGAAAAGATTGTGAACAAAGAGGCTGCTGAAAAAGCGACGCTGTATATCCCTGCCTCACTTGCTCCCAAAAAAGCATTTATCATTATCCTGTCAGTTTGATTGAGCAATGTCTCTGACAGATAATGCGCCAACAAAGGGACATTAAATGACAATGCATACTTCCAAAGCTTTTTGTTGTAAAAAGTACGGCTTTTCCTGTAGTTGGCTATATAGCAGAAAAAACCAGGTATGATAGTGCTAACTATGGTGTATGAGACGATTCTTGTCACACCTTGATTACCACTGGTTGCCAAAACAGCAATTACGCTGATGGCTGGTGTAAGTACAGATATCAGCACGGATACAATCACAGGTAGCACATAGTCAAATTGATATCTTTTATAAATAACCCAAGTTTGATATGGTTCGACATAAATAAATGCGAAAAACATTACCATAACAACAACGATCGGTAATCCCATCAGTTCTGACAATTGTTCCCTGAATATGAAAGCAAGCGCAAAGAATACCAATGAGATTACAAGCGAGAGGCTTTGAAATGCTGAAACTATGGATTCGTTCGTTTGAGGTTTCTTTACAAAGGCGTTGTTAATGGCTCCCATGTGTAAATACAGCGTGACTATAATGACTATAACAGCATAGTAGGCATTGAATACACTGAAAAGTCCATAATCTTCCGTTGAGAGCACCCTTGTAAAAATTGGCGTTGTTATGATACTCATTCCACGTTGAAGAAAGCCGACAAATGTGAACCAAAACACAACCTTCAGTTGTTTATTCATATTATGGTATTTTGATAAAAGGTTACCTACTATTCTTCTCACTCCCGAACCATATTTTCTATTCATACAGTGATGGTGTTACAAACATCACCTGTATTCCACTCTTTTTTATTTTTTCAATAAATCCCTTATAATACATATTTCTCCGCTGTGCCTGTTCTAAATTGACCGGATGACGCATATTGGGATCATAGTAATTTTCATTGATGTTGACAGAAAAGCCATCGAAGCCCGCTAGCATTATCTCTTTCACACCGCAGGTTTTCATCAAATTCATTGCAATCACGGATGCAGAATCATGCGTTCTCTCGTCTACATCTATCCAACTGCTGTAATTCAAAACCTTAACATTGCCACGTCCTCCCTTTGACACATTGGAAGGTACGATAATATTCTTTCCTTCAGCTAAAGCCCTGTTATAGATATCTGTTCTTGTTGTAAGAACATAATCAAAATGCATATCCAATGTAGAATTTAAACCAATGGCAACAACATCGTCCTGTGTAGCATATGAAGTAATCTTGTCTACTGCCTGTCCCACGCTCTTACCCGGAGCAACAAGAAAAACTTTATTTCCAGCAAGTTCCACTGCCAGTTCAGCTACCACCGCCGAATCATCAACTGCTTTGCTCTCATTATAGCTACGGTAAAGCTCTTCGGCATACGCCTTATCAAAGGATATTTTCTTCTGCTCCTCTATCATACTCAGCAGCTCTCCAACTTGATCGATTGGTAGCATATGCTTATTGTAGAAATAGCTCGCATAACTCGGCGTACACTGGTTCGCAGCAGACAAATAATATTCCGGCGCATAGCCCCAATAAAATTCTGAGTGTAGCTGATTTATTACCTTATCAATAACTTCCAGCAGCGGGCTGATGTGATAATCCTTCCCGTAAAATAGGTTAAGATGCTCCAACAGTAGTTCCGTATTGAGGTTTCCTGCTCCTTTTCCCATACCCATAATAGAACTGTCCAGCATAAGATTTCGATTTGTGGGGAACTGCAAGAGTGCGACCGCATTCGAATATGACATCTGAAGGTTGTTATGGGAATGGAAACCAAGTGTCATAGATGGAATCAAGTTGTGATCCACTAAGTTCAAGATACGGTTCATATCGTTAGGACGCATCTCTCCGAAACTATCTACTATGTAAAAACCTGATGCATCCGGCAACTCCCTGTTTACAAGATTAATTAACTCCAACAGCTCCGCATCGCTGTAACGCAGTGTGAGCATCGGTTGGATGAAAAATAAGTATCCCTTATCAATGATTTTCCTGCCAAGTGCGATGATGTCATGCATATTCTTTTTATGGAACACCATGCGAATACCATCAATGCCTTCATCTATCCTCGGCTTAAGATTATCCACGGTAAATTTACCGTAATCCATCATCGCTACATATGTGACACCGAGCCTTTTATTTCTCAAAATACACTCCGGTATGACCTGCTCGTTGATATATTGGGTGCGGCCAGAAACACTGCCTTTGTTTTCGTCAATATAACCCATTTCAATGACGTCAACTCCCGATGCCTCCTGTGCAGCAAGAATTTTTTCCATGTATGTCTTACCAAAATTGAAATCATTAACGCAACCGCCATCGCGGAGCGTAACATCTAGCACTTTAAGTGAATTCATGTATTTATACTCCTTTTACTTGTTTCGATATTAATAATTCCAAGCGTGTTATTATTATCATTCACATTCTTATTACGAGTGCATTCTGGAATTATCATAGTTTCACACCTTATATTTTGACATTTACCAGAGCCTCTGCCAACTTGAAATCCTCTGGATTATCAATATCGACAGCCTCTTTAAATGAAACCTCCTTAATAAACGGCTTCTTCCCGACTCTACGACGATACATTTGGTAAACCTCCTTCGTGAATACATACACTCCGGACGTTTCCTTATAGATTGGTTTCAAGTCCTGCGTCCTCGGAAGATTAGATGCATCAAAGTTCAGTGGCTCTAGATCCTGCCACAGATAATTCTGGAGCTTGACTGCACAGAAAGCAGAGTCATATTCCCTATATTTAACAGCTTCTATACACTGACGCATCGTTTCAACTGAAACAAACGGTGCTGTTGCGTGGGCATATACATAGATATCCGCATCCTTAACACTCATAAAGCTGTTAAAAATCTGCATAAAATTTGAAGTTGGCAGGTCAAGGTATTCAGGGCGTTTAAGGAAATTAATTTTGTCTGGTAAAAATGGAACCACTGCTTCATCATTACAATATACATAGATGTTATCGCACAAGCCCGTTTCCTTTAAGCTGTCAAGCTCATACTGAAGGAGCGGCTTGTTGCCTAAGACGCGGGTGTTCTTGCCTGGACATCTTTCGTTATTTAGTTTTATTGGCATGACTGCTATAATACCCATAGTATCTTAACCTCTCTTCTCTATTTCTAAAATTCTAACTTTTGGCATTTCCGTTAACACAGTTGGATTAGATGCATTTAGTAATCTAATACCATTTTTGTTGCAATATGAAGTAATCCTTCTAAAATATTTAAATAAATTTGCGTACGACAAGGCATAATGTTCTAATGAATTTCTTTCAATTAAGGATTCCATACGTTTCTTTTCAGTAAGAGTTACTTCATATGAATAATCCTTATTTGAATTCTGTTTCAATGCTGAATTCACACTTACAACAATCCCTGTAGAATCACATCCTAATAATATAATTTCAGAAAATCCCATATATACAGCAATCAAAATTGCCATCTGAACAACTGTCGCCAGTCCAGTTGGCATAATTGAATCTAACCTCCATTTTCCAGTATAATTTTCATGAAATTTTGCCTTGCAATAAATAAAATTTATGTCCAAAATTTCATCAATTTTATATTTTTTAATAAAGTCAATTTGCTCATATGGGAAAAAACAAACAGGATATTTATTCGCGACATTAATACCTTTCATTATGTCTAAAAAATCTTCACTAATATTTTCTGCGTCAAAAAATGAAGAATCAATCCAAACATGGTAATTGGTTATTAATTTATAAAAATCAGGATTTCTATTTGCTTGATTAACCGTAAAAACGTATTCCTTCTCCAATTTAGTAAAATCAATATTTTTTAGAGAAGGACCATTCCCTAAAATAAAACACCTTTCCCCTGAATGTATATTATAAAATTTTCTATTTCTGTTTAATTCATTTCGTAAATTCGAATCTGTTATTTTTTTTATCTTAAATGCACTACCAAATATAAGATTTTGAACTCTCTCGTAGAATTCAATATATTTTTCAAATGTTCCCATGGCATCCTCCCATTTTGAATGCTTCCATTTCAGCTGATTTGCAAATCATAATACTAAAGAAAAATGCAAACAGATAACTATAATAGTAAATAGGATATCCAGTAATTCCATAAATCAGGTAAATTAGTTGCAGTATAATCGCGACCAATGCAATCTCATAATACATAATTTCTCTTTTTTTCTTAAATAAATATATAAGTTTCATGGTTTTGATCAATGCTAGAATATATGAAAGAAACAGAAGGCTCCCTCCAATAATACCCAGTTCAGCTAAAACCTGTAAATACATATTATGCGCATCCCATCCCCTCCCTAATCCATATACAGTAGAAGAAGCATCATAAATAGGATAATTATGATATCCTATACCTAATATAGGATGTTGTTTAAACAATGAGATAGCACCACCCCAAAATAAGGTTCTTGAATTAAGTGTGGTATAATCATCTGTTGTTGATAAAAATAGCCTATTTAATGACACAAACAATTCAGGACGTATGTTATATACCAAAAGAAGAGTAGATAATAATAAAAATGTCGCAATAAAAATTTTTTTGCGCTTTCCCTTAGCTTTTACTAAAACAATTATTACAATAATTATTGAAATTAAAATCAATGTCATCATACGTTTTCCAGTAAACATTAAAGCAAAAAAATAAATAGAGAATTTTAAAAAGAATTCCCGATTTTTAACTGTATTTGTTGCATAATCCAAAACAAGAAGACTTCCTCCAATCACACACATATATGCCGCATATGCTACATGCCCACTTAAACCTGCTGATTGATTGTTTAATGCTGCTGTCATTGCGGCATCTGTTGTGAAATAGAAACTCAATACATTAACGACCGTTGTACCCATAATTTTAAATACTATAATTGATAATGCATCAATAAATGTAATTCTTTTTACGTAATAAATAACTTTTTTTATCATATCCACGTTTGGTGTATAAAATGTAGCTAACAGAACCGTTATCAAAATAACACTATATTTTATAACATTTGATCGGCTAATTGCATAAAAATAACTTGCTACAGCCACTATTATAAAGCAAATAAAAACGCGTTGTGCACCAGTTAATCTCATTCTTGAAATATTTTTACTCCCCAAAAATACCGAAGCCAAAATCAACACTATTATTGCATTATCCTGCCAAGCATCTAATATTGTATTACCAGAACCCGTGCATATCAAAAAAACGCACAAAAGAACATATATATCCTTAATTTTAACTTTCATCTATATCACCAATTTTATTTTTAATCTATCCTAAATTAATGCGGTAATTAATCCTTTACTACATCATTTCTACCACTAACTTTTTTATTACTCTAATTGCAATTTTCTAAAGTCATTTCCTTGAGACACATCAATAATACTTCATTCTACATTTCCTTTCTTTATAAAGCGATATAAATGCGAAAGCCTATTCTTCCCATATTTAACCATTTTAAATAAAAATATCTTAATCTCAGGAGCACCATATATTCTTGGAATCCTAGATGCCTCTGTTAGCCCCTTCCACGGATGTGTGTCACTGACCCCTCCCGCTTCCATCTCGACAAACACATCATCAACACATAGAAATCTTGCTCCCTGTTTCTGCATACGGACAAGTATTTCCTGATCCATAGCACACTTAAAACTAATATCAAAAAGTCCAACTTTATCATAAACAGAACGCCGGACAAAAGTCGCTGGATGCATGACATCCATGCTGTACATTAGATTTTCAAGGTTCTCTTTCGATTTTCTGATATACTTTGATTTTGTGGATATATTAGTCCAAATTATATTTCCATACAATACATCCGTTTCTATTTTCATTAATTGGTCAACTTTACTCAATGCCTCTTCTAACAAACTATCTCCAGCGTTGATAATTGAGACTATTTCACCCTCTGCTTGTACAACCCCTTTATTAAATGCATCAGCGATTCCTTTATCTGGCTCAGAAATAAATTTGATTACAATCCCTCTTTTATTGAATTTAGAGATGTACTGTTCAATTACCTGTGAAGTTTTATCTTTTGATGCACCATCAACCAGAATGTATTCAAAGTCCTTAAATGATTGATTCAGCACAGATTCAAGCGTTTTTCTTATAACATCTTCCGCATTATATGATATTGTAACTATTGAAAACCGAATCATCCTCACCTACTTTATCTTTTTTGCGGGGTTTCCTGCATACACACCCGGTTCTAATATACTTTTCGTAACAACAGAATTTGCGCCGATAACCACATGGTCGCAGATTGTAACCCCGGCTCCGATTATCACATTTCCACATATCCATATATCTGAGCCAATCGTTACAGGTTTTGATGTAAAACCTTGTTTGCATATTAGGGTATTAGGATCATCATATATGTGATTATGATCTATAATAACCACATTGGGTCCAAACAAATTATTATCGCCTATCGTTATGTCATCTATCGCAATGATATGGCAATTAGAATTCATGAAATTATTGAAACCGAATTTTATCCTACCTCCACTACTTTCTAGCAAGCAGTTCTCGGAAAACCATGTTTTCTTTCCAATATCACAGATTCCACCTTCATGTGTCCAGAACTTTACTCCCGAACATACACAATAGCTGATGCCATGTAATTTTAAATGCCCAAAATTTATTAAATATTCCTTCAGGAGTCTTAACAAGCCAACAGTTATTTTAAGATATTTTCTCATGTAATGTCTCCAATCCATTATGCTCTGGTAAACCCACTTTATTTCCTTTTTCATAACTTATAGATGTAAATGGCATTCTCATTATCTAATACTTTGGATTCCACGCTTCCTGCTGCAATAATACTACATTCAGAATAGTAGTTCCTTTTAATATGGTGGTTCTGGTGATTTCCAACATATGTAGCATTATCCCCATTAATAATTTCACTAGATTAGTTATAAATTTTATAACCATCAATAACCATCATTAGGTATTCTCATGAAATCAACTTTCTTCTAAAATGTATTTGTTTACAACAAACAATATTGGAATTTTGGCTAATGCAAGAATTGCTTTCAAATCTTATATGTCCAAAATTTGCTATTTTTGTTCTGTGTCAATATAAACTCTTCCAAAAAACTTATCAACTCCCTCATTCTCCCATAAACTTCGTATCACCAACCCATGTGTACCATAAATCAATTTGAATCATACCAGCAAGTAATTTCCAACAACGACTTTCCCTCGAAATTCTTCAGTTTTAAGGTGATTTGAAGCTATAATGACAGGGTACAGTCCCCCTAGCCTAAATAATGGTAATTGAGTTTATGTGTTTTATTAATACCTTTATTATATCTTTTCTTCATACTTTTACGCCCTTATAAATTTTTTCAAGTAAATTGTAATTCACACACTCGGTATAATAGTTATTATATTGTTTGTAAGTAATTCTATCGATATCCTTGTATTCGTCCAATCTCTCCATGACTTTAACTAATTCTCCAGCGGAACTCGCCTTAAATTTACACCATGTAATTCCTTCTTCCACGACACTCCCCACATTCCCTAAATCAGAACATATGATGGCGTTCCTGCCGAATAAGCTTCCAATATCGTCATCGGAAATCCCTCATACCACAGTGTCGGCAATATTAGAGATCTACTATTTGCTATTAATCCTTAGCTTTTGTATTAGCTACATGCCCAAACATTTTTATCGAAACTAAGTTGTTTTCCTCAATAAATTCCTTGCACCAGTTCTCTAACGGTCCGATTCAACGCACCTTCAATTCAGGAGCGTTAGAACCCATCAGCTTCCATGCCTGGAATAGAATCTTTATTCCTTATAATTCATCCAGTCTTCTGATGTATATAAGGCCCATGTCCTCGTTCCCTTCTTTAATTTCTGACAGAATCATATATTCCTCTCAGTGTATAATAATTACTCTCCGGTGAAAACTCATCCTTGTATTTCCTATATGCATTTTCTCCCCATCCGTTGGTATCTATATTTTCAAACTGCATAACAGCATCACTTAACGCTTCTGCAGAATTGTATGTAAATGTTATCCCAGTCAGCCCCTTATCAACAAGAGAAGATAAGTTTCCAATATTACCAACTATGATTGGTTTATGCGCAGCATAAGCTTCTGCAATTATCATTCCGAACGTCTCATACCATTGTGACGGAACGATAACCGCTTTTGCCCTTGACAGACATTCGGCTAATTTTTCTCTGTTCAGGAAGCCCTTGAATTCCACATTTTTTGTGGCTTTGTCCTTGTATTCTTCCACTTGTGTGCCTGTTCCTGCAACAATCAGCTTTTCATCTGACAACTGTGCAAATGCATCAAGTAGAATATCTAATCCCTTAATTTTTTCTACCCTTCCGCTGTATAAGAAGTATTCATTATCCCTTCCAAACATTTCAGAGGTATTCTCAAACGTGAAGTTCGGCTTTATGAAAATCCTATCAGGATCAACTATCTGTTTCTTTCCTGGACGGTTCAACTGTAATAATTTCTCCCTATTAAACTCCGTCAAGCTTATATAGTTTATCTTTCCGTATATCCCCGTCATCCGGTGGAATTTTGTACTTATCACGCAAGCCAGCGTCTGTAACTTACTGTTCCTATAACAACTGTGCTTCACGGAGCAAAAAAGTCCATGATCCACACAGTCCTCACAGATGTGGTCATCTCGGTAGAATGTCGCTCCAGGACATAACAAGCGAAAATTATGTACGGTCTGTACTACTGGAACCTTGCAGACTCTTGCCGCATAATATACGGAAGGGCTGATGATATTAAGCGTATTGTGGACATGGACGATATCTATACGATGCTCTTTGATAATCCTCTTAACATCTCTAAACGATCTCAGATTAAACACTGTGATCAGAGGTAGAAGCATTTTCTGAACCTTGCCCATTATTTTCAGCTCGGAGTTGTTTTTGCTATATAGAATTACCTCATGCCCATGCTCCTCAAGCAATCTCTTTTCATTTGTAACAACAGTGTCTTCTCCACCGGGAATTTGATAATAATTATGTACAATTAGAATTTTTTGTTTTTTTGAATCAACCATAGCCTCTCTCTCATTTTCTTCGCACATACGCATTCCAAATAAACTTAAAATTTGTATTCCAATACTTACTGAATAATCTTCTCGGATCCTGTATCAACCGATATATCCACTCAAGGTTGTGTTCCTGCATCCACTGAGGGGCACGATCTATATTGCCGGCATAGTAATCAAATCCAGCACCCACACCGACCATAAACCCTTTTATCTTCCCTTGATGCTCCGCCATCCTGATTTCCTGTTTCGGTGCTCCTAATCCTATCCATACAAAGTCGGGATTAACTTCATTAATTCTTTCAATCACAGCCTTATCTTCCCCTTCTGTCAGTGGTCGAAACGGCGGACTATACATTCCGACTATTTCTATTCCAGGGTAATCATGTGTTAAAACATTGTACAACTTTTCAAGCGTCTCTTCTGTACTTCCATAGAAGTAATGCCGATATCCACGTTTTGCACTCACCTTGAATATCTCTCCCATATAGCTAGGACCGGTAGTCCTCTTCATATTCTTGTATCCACGCTTCCTGCCCAATGCGGACAATGGCCCACCATCCGGCATGGCGATTATTCCGCCATTCTGCACTGCACAGTAAGACGGATCATTATATGCAAGCACATCCGCATAGACATTCACCACAGTCATATAATCTCCGGAAAGCTCCTTGAGATGCTTCTCTGTAAAATCCAACAACCAGTCCATATCAATAGCGGCTATCTCTACTCCAAGGATGTTGCATATCGGGATTTGAGCCTTTTCAACTGATCTGACATAATCCTTGTTGTATGTACTTCCCATCCTCAGATATCTCCTCCTCTGTATTTTTAAATATATAAACCGCTGTGCCTAACATCCAGAACTCTGTTTTCTATTTACATCTCTTCCGCCATTTCTGCCCTATATTCTTAAGTAGCACAAAATTCTCTCAATTTATCAATCCAATGTCTCCCCTACAAATACATATCCAAACTTTTTAATCACAACCTAAAATCTTCATTTATGCCCGTATTCCTTACTTTATCTCATACTTCACCATTGGATAGATTTTCCAACCTGTATCAATTTGCTAGAAATTGACAAAAAAACAACTGAGCTCAATCTCAATACCTAATCACTGTCAACAGGAATCCACCCTACACATAAAAAGTGAGAAGAAAAAGTCTTAAATAGTTAAAAAAGCACATTTTTACCTTTTTCGAATAATTTTCTCTAACTATGATTTATCACTTATTATTTAAGCTAGATATAATCATATAACATCCCGAATTCGATTCCATCACCAACTTGATAACACAAAGAAGTTCTCGTGATTGTAACTATCCGTTAACCTAATAAGCACCTCTCCCACTTAAAACTATCCCCACTGTCTTAAACACAATTTTCAAATCCACCCAAAAACACTCATCTTTAATATATTTAAGATCCAACTCAATCCATTCGTCAAATGGTATATCATTCCTTCCTCTGCATTGCCAGTAACAGGTTAATCCAGGTTTTACCGCCATCCTCTGCTTTTGATAATCATTAAAACGCTCCGTCTCATAAGTTACAATCGGTCTTGGTCCCACAATACTCATATCTCCTCTCAGGATGTTAATAAGCTGAGGCAGCTCATCAATGCTGGTCCGCCGGAGTATCCTACCAACCTTTGTTACCCTGGGATCACGCTTCATTTTAAACACCGGACCATCGGCTTCATTACTCTTAAGTAAATTTTTATGTAATTTTTCTGCATCTCTGCACATACTCCGGAATTTATACATCCGAAACACCTTTCCATTAATCCCATTCCTCTCCTGCGAATAGATAACCGGTCCACCATCCTCAATCCAAATAGCCACTGCTGTGATCAGGAAGACCGGCAACAGTACAATCATCGCAAGCACACTACATAACACATCCATTATACGCTTTACTACCCGGTATATCGTTTTCTGCTTATCAATAGAGTTCCTTCTACCCGTTCCCTCTATGACCTGAAAGTTGTTTTCTTCCACCAATACTTCCTGCTTTACCTGAACTTCCATACCACATAACCCCTTTACGGTTTTCTGTTATCCTTTTACTATATTTTCATAGAATTATTACCTACTCCCCATAATTCCCATAATACTTCCCATAATATCTCCCATAGTACTTCCCATAATACCCCTTACCTCTTAGGTCCACCTTATTCAACACACACCCCAATATCCTGCAGTCTGCCTTATTCAACTGCTCCTTCACTTTTTGAACGAACCTGTAGCTGACATCACCGCTTGCAATGACAATCAAGGTCCCATCACACACCTTTGCAGCCACCGCACCATCAATCACACTGCCTACAGGTGGAGTATCCACAATAACATACTGATATTCCTTCCTTGCCTTAATTATCATTTCCTTAAATTTTTTATTCCCTAATAATTCACTGGGATTAGGAGGAACCGGACCAGCGAATATCATATCCATGTTCGCAATATCCGTTCTACAGCACACCTCTTCAAAAGAGTTCTTTCCCACCAGATAATGAATCAGTCCCAGCCTCACCTTTCCCTTTCTATGATGAGTGCGCATAACCGACTTCCTCAGATCCGCATCAACCAGCAGCACCTTATCCCCATTCTCCGCAAATGCCCGGGCCATGTGGTAGGATACACTGCTCTTACCCTCATTAGGCGTACAGCTGGTCACTGCTACAACCCGCACATCCTCTCCGGTAAACTCTATATTGCTCCTTAAAGTCTTGAAGGCTTCCCTTACATGGAAGTCCAGTTCTTCCTTTTTTAACTCTATTTCCTGCATTACTTGCTCCTTCTTGCTTATACTGTTACGTGGTTTATACATTACTATCTTTGTAAACATAATTATTTCTGGCATCAACGTAATTATTTAAGGCTTCAATTATATGCTCATATATGCTCACCACAAAAATATTTACCCTCTAAAAAGGTATATACCCTCTGTTACGTACCCACTACAAAACAATTTCCTGTAACTTATCCGATTCTACCTCTTCCAGATCAACATCCCGCAATTCCGAAGCATTATAAACCGCATTCTTGCCTTTCTTTTCTTTCCCCCGCTTTTTACTCTTTTTCCCTTCATCCTCCATCACCGGAATCATAGCCAGAGTACTAAGCTCCAAGTACTTCGCAACATCCTCACTGGTCTTAACACTGTCATCCATAAGAAAACGAATCAGTACAATGGCAGCCGTCAAAAACAAACCAGCCAGCCCTCCGATTAGCGTCATCATCCTTACATTAGGAAAGGAAGGGCGTACAGGTAAATTAGCATACTCTGCGATATTCACAGCCTCCACATCAAATACATTGGTTATATGTTCCGTTGCCACTTCCCGAATGGCGTCTGCCAGATCCCTTGCCATTACCGGATCCTCATCTGTTACCGTTACGGTAATGATCCGGGTATCTGTGGGTGTTACTACATCCACTAGTCCAAAAAATCCCTCATAATCCATATCCAGCGAAAAATCATCAATAATCTGTTCCAGCACATATCTGCTGTTGATCAGTACCGCATAGTCCTTGGTAAGCTGGCTGCCCAGCTGCATGTCGCTGTAAGTAATGTTCTCCCCGTTCTGTTTGCTGAGTATAACCATCTTGGTGGTGGATTCATAAGTTGGGGTTAGCAGGAAGAAGCTTACAAGAAAACCGGCAAGTGCAACCAGTATTGTTCCTGCAAGGAGAAACCAGATATGCCCGATCAGCTGGGCAAGTACCTCCTGCAAATCAATTTCCACTACGTCTTGGTTGTCCATGTTTTTTACAATCCTCATTTCTCTTAATTTGTATTTCTCTTATTTTGTACTTCATTTATGTTAAATTTCATCTATTATGTACTTCACATATTCGATGTCAATTATGTACTTCACTTATTCGATGTCCCTGTTTCTGTCTATTTCAAAGCAAAAATCTCCGCTCTTGCGTTCTCTCCAAGCAATGCGCTGCTGTATGCCTCACCGTATTTTTTATTAAGGTATTCAGCGCAGGCATTTAAATAAGGGCCCCTCTTTCCATCACTATGGGAATCCGTAGCCACAAAGTCAATCAACCGGTTATCCAGCAGGTACCGGACATATTTCTTATCCCCACTTCCGAAAAGGTTTTTCCCTCTTACGCGGAGAATACTACCTCTGGAGTTCTTACCGGTATCATTTACCTCCAAGATACTTCCAGCATTCACCTGCACCAACACATCCATGTCTCGCAGGGTAATAATTCTTTCTTTTTTGTCTCGTAGGCACTCATAACGTTCCGCATGAGCCAGAACCGGCCTGTAACCGCATGCCTTTATGGAAAACAGCCCCTCCTGCATAGTCGTAAACTGCTCCCATGGAGAAAATTCCACCAGCACACAATCGGAAGAAGCAAGAGTAGGAATCTTTTTTTGTTCCAGCAATTCACAGACAGAAGCGGTATAGAAAAGCTCACAGCCGCTATGCAGTTCTATGAGTAATCCCTCTTCGCGGCATCGGCTTCTTACCCGCGACAGCCTGTCCTCTAACCTGGCTCCAACATACTCCCGGCCATCCTTGAAATGAGGCGTACATATAATAGTGCCTATCTGATTTTGGACAGCCAGCCACAGCATTGCC
>Ga0153949_1000176_pt1 | contig 21121 bp, 18 predicted proteins | sample TSNJ033MetaG_FD_104705 | JGI IMG/M metagenome (GOLD analysis project Ga0153949, IMG submission 104705) | Attine ant fungus gardens microbial communities from New Jersey, USA - TSNJ033 MetaG | ecosystem: Host-associated > Fungi > Mycelium > Unclassified | place: USA: New Jersey, Wharton State... | reverse complement strand
TGCAAACCGTGTCTGACTATTTTGACTGGGTTACGCTGATCAACTTGCGTGTTGTGGCCAACGGCCCGGTAGAAGAGGTGTTCCATGAGGAAAACCTGGGCCTTGTCTATGGGGGCCTGGGATTGCTCCTGAAAGGGGCGGTTTGATGGATACGCTGCCCGCCCTCTTTCACGACTACACATTCCGGACGGTGGCCCTGGGTTCGGCGCTGCTGGGCGTCGTCAGCGGTGTTATAGGCAGCTTCGCGGTGCTTCGCAAGCAAAGCCTTTTGGGTGACGGCGTATCCCATGCCGCGCTGCCCGGCGTTGTGGCGGCCTTTCTTCTGACCGGCAGCAAAAACACGGAAGTCCTTCTTCTGGGGGCTTTGCTGACCGGGTTGGCCGCAACCTTTATTATCATGAGTATTGTGAAGCATTCCCGAATAAAGTTTGACGGCGCCCTTGCCCTTGTCATGTCCGTGTTTTTCGGTCTTGGGCTGGTATTGCTCACCTATTCTCAAAAAATACCTGACGCTAATCAGGCGGGGCTTAAAAGGTTCATTTACGGGCAGGCGTCAACGCTGCTGGAGAGGGATGTCATTATGACGGCTGCTTGCGGAGCGGTTTTACTGCTCATAGTTATCCTGTTCTGGAAGGAACTAAAGCTTTTCTCCTTTGACCCGGAGTTTGCCGAAGCCATTGGATTTAGCACGGGCAAGCTTAATATTCTGTTGTCATTTCTCATAGTTCTGGCAATTATTATAGGCTTACAAACAGTGGGCGTCGTTTTGATGAGCGCAATGCTGATCTCGCCCGGAGTCGCCGCCCGGCAATGGTCGGATCGTCTGTGGCTGATGGTTGCTCTGGCTGCCGGGTTCGGAGCGGCGTCCGGCGTCCTTGGGACGCTTTTAAGCTCCGCTGTGCCGGGGCTTCCTACCGGGCCGGTTATTGTGGTGTGCATAACCGCCGTCGCTGTGTTCAGCTTGCTTTTCGCGCCGGGCAGAGGCATCCTGCACCGTATATACCGCAGAAAGAAAAACAGCGCCCGGTTTAAAGCGGAGAGGAGGCCGAAACTATGACAGCCGGTGTTGAAATACAACTGATAGCCGTCATTGTCTCGGCAGCCTGCGCTTTACCGGGCGTGTTCCTTGTCCTTCGAAAAATGTCCATGATGTCGGATTCTATCACCCATACCATCCTGCTGGGAATCGTGCTGGCCTTTTTCCTCACCGAAGATTTAAGCTCTCCGCTTCTGATCGCCGGGGCCGCCTTAATGGGAGTAGCCACGGTGTGGCTGACCGAAACACTGATGAATACACGGCTTATGTCTGAGGATTCCGCTGTCGGAATTGTATTTCCGCTGCTTTTTTCCATTGCCATTATCCTGATTACCCGATATGCCGGATCGGTGCATTTGGATACGGACTCGGTACTGTTAGGAGAGCTGGCCTTCGCTCCCTTTGACAGGCTGGTCGTCTTTGGCGTGGATATTGGCGCGAAGGCAATCTATACCTCCGGCGCGCTGCTGTTGATAAATGTCATTTTAATTACCGTGTTTTATAAGGAGCTTAAAATAGTTACCTTTGACCCGATGCTGGCCAGCCTGTTGGGATTTTCTCCCGGCCTCGTCCATTATGGGCTGATGACTCTTGTGTCCCTTACCGCAGTAGGGGCCTTTGAGGCAGTAGGCTCGGTACTGGTTGTCGCCTTTATGATAGGCCCGCCCTTAACTGCGTATATGCTGACAGACGACTTAAAAAAGATGCTGCTGTTAAGCGCGGGATTCGGCGCGCTCAGCGGTATACTGGGCTATCATGCCGCGTTGCTTCCGGATGTGTCCATAGCCGGAAGTATGGCGGTGACGACAGGGCTGGTTTTCGCCGTGGTTTTTATTTTTGCGCCCAAACGAGGATTGATTGGTGTTTTTATCAGGAAAATAAAGAGAGATAATTTCATGAGATCCTAAGCCTAAAAATATGGTATCAAGTTAGCTGTTCTCCTTTTTCGTATTCATGAATATGGAGTACCGGGCGCGTTGTGTGTACAGGCAAAAAACACGAAACCTAGATCAAAAATAGGCGCGCCGAAATCAGGGAGATAGTGTTTCGATACGGCGTAGAAAACCGTCGCAGTAATAAGCGGCATGACTAGCAAAAAGGTCGCTTATCAACAATACGCCCCCTGTGCGAAGCACACGACAGGCTTCCCGAAGCGCCTGATTGGGATTGTCCATTATAGACAGACTGCACTCATAAAGAAGTACATCCATACTTGAATCATCAAATGGCAATGCATAGGCATCACCAAGCACCAAACCTTCTGAGCTTTCCTTCTGAATAGGGAGAAACGAGCCGATCTCCCGGTCGATACCCCAGACATTTCGATATCCCTGCATACGCAGCCAGCGTACCGTCATACCACGACCGCAGCCAACATCTGCGATTAGAGCATTCTTAGTCAATGTAATTTGAACAAAACGGTACGAAGCGCCCATGTTGATAAACATGCAGGCTGCAATTGCGCAGTCGAGTGAGGTCTAGTGTCCAAGCATCCTGAAACGCCATCGCAGTGATCGTAAAGCCATGGCTGCGCACTCGTTTCAGAAAGCCATCCAGTGTATTTATTTCTTTTGAATCATTCGCAACGAGCTTCCGCTCCCAGCGGCGAGCTATGAAACTGCGATTCGCCTTCGCCTTGCTTTTGCTTGAGCAGCAGGTTTCGCGAGGTTTCCCGCGCCTTGAAAGAGGCAGCAGTTCAGCATCAGGCATTACGATAAAATCACCGTGAAAGCCACATTGCGGGTGATCACAGCAGGAAGGGAACAGTTCCCTTTGCGTGATCAGGCCGTCTGACTGTATCACCAGTTGATAAAACAGTTCATCCAGCGTAACGCGATCATCGTTGGTCGGCAGCCGCTGTGTCCGTCCCATGTAAGTAACAGGTTGAAAATGTATCCCTCGTACCACTGGAGACCATGATACCGCATAGCGTAACATAGCACCAAGCTGATCCATATTCACACTGGGTACCAACATTGGCACTAACGTTACGCCTAAATTAGCCTGAGCACAATGCTCAATGGCTTTTTGTTTAATATCTAGCAATTCCCTACCTCGTAATGCGAGGTAGACCTTATCATCCATACCGTCAAACTGGAGAAACACAAAAGAAAGCCCTGCCTGCTTCAGATCCATAGCATAAGCAGAATCCTGTGCAAAACGAATGCCGTTTGTGTTCAATTGCACATAGGCGCACCCCGCTTCTTTAGCCGCCGCTATGATATCTGGAAGATCATCGCGCAATGTGGGTTCACCTCCGGAAAGCTGTACCAGTGTTTCGCCTGGTTGTACAAGGTCTGTAAGCCAGCGTTTCACGGTTTCAATAGATGCGTCGGGCGATGATTTCTTATCTGCAAAGCAGAATGCGCAATGCAAATTGCAGCGGCTTGTGATTTCCAGTAGCACACAGCAGACAGCCTGTAAATGGTGCTCACACAACCCGCACTTTTGCGGACAGTCCGGCGCTTCGGAAGGATCATCGTGGGATGCTCCGGCACACCATTCTTCAAAGTCGATCAGTCCCTTCCAAATCAGTGTAGAAAAATTACCGTGGACAGGGCAAGTTTTATGCAAATATATTTTGTCTCGAATGGATGTCAACTGCGCATTAATGCGCTTTTTGCATATCGGGCAAATGCTTGCAGTGCTTCGCAGCAACGTTTCCATTCATTTATCCTCCAATTCAGTCTCAGCCTCCGCTATGCGTTCACTTACCAGTTTATAAGAAAGATAAACCTGCCCGCATTGTGGACATCGAGGTGCTTCTGCATCAAATGTATGACCGAGATAGGAAAATTGCACTGGCAATCGCTGTAACGGAACACCGCAAGGCATACATATGAGGTTTTCTTCTTCATGCATGGCGGTCCTCGACAATCTGCATCCGATGGCTATATCCATCCAGAAGCTGAAATCCTTTTTCAAGCGGAATGTATCTTGCCCAGCATGTTATCGACCCTATCTCTTTATGGGTAATCCTAGCGCCACTCACTGCCTCTTCAATGAATATCCCTTCCCTCTCCCCACACTGTATTACTGCCCAAATGTCCTCTTCCAGCAGATATCGGTCACTGAGCGTTTGTCTGAGTGCTGCAGGAATCTCCAACATTTCCGCTGAGGAACATGCACAATCCGAAGTTTCATTCCAAAAACGCTGTATCAGCGTATGCTTGAGCGTGACGCGATTCTGCCTGCGCTCGGTTGCATTGGGAGGATTTCTTTGCGCATTTCCTAAATCGAACAATAAGTCAAGTATATGTACACATGCTTTACCCGTGGAAGCAAGTACATCCCGGCAGTTTGCACAATATGCAATATAAGGAGCCTCAATTTCACCAGCACGACGCTTTTTCACTAGCTTTACCATTGAAGGATTTGCAATTGCGGTTTGTCCACCCCAGCTGCAGCATTGCGCCATCGTTCCTTGATGAGAAAGAGGCTGTAAAATATACCCTGCCCGTAATGCGAGCTGCCGCACGTCGTTTTGCGTTTGCACATCATATCTCGCCGCACATGGGTCGTATACCGCCGCTACACCTCTCTGAGACTTGCGTATTTCCATATCGGCCAGTATGCTGTAAAGAGATTGCCCACTCATCTCCGGAAACTCCTGCAAAAGTACATTTTGACAATTAGGACAGCCAAATATGACACTCGGTCTGCCGAATTTCTCCCAGCTGTTTTCTATTTGCACCAACATATTCCTGTAAAGCGAATAATCGCCCGCCCATTTTGCTGGTATGCCGCAGCAGCGCAACAATAAGGCCGTATCAGGATACAGCTCTCTAAGCTCCTCATAGGAGTCAGTCACATACGCGGGCAGAGACGCTCCTAGCTGGCATCCGGGGAAATATAAGTATTGACAGTGTTCTACACCATCAGGCATCTTGCACAACATAGATTCCTCACTGTTGGCATGAATCATATCCCGCAGGAAGAATTCATGGAATACTGGAGGAAGCGCCTTCTGCCGATGCAGTTCTGCAAGCGCTTCGTTCAGATATCCCCCAACATCTATGTCCGCCGGGCATATCTCTTTGCAAAGTCCGCACTGCATACAACTGGCTATTAATCGGGTGGCATAGCGGTGTATAAAATCAGCCGACGGATATATCGTTCCTGTAACCTCATCTTTGATTCGCGACGGATACTTTTGATAGTACGCCATCAAATCGCAATGATGCTTACAGGCATTGCACGAGCAAGCCATGCAACGAAGGGCTTCTTTCTGAGCTTGCTCACTTGTGAAGCCATCTTCCCCGGCTTGCACCTTGGGCTGGCTTTTAATTTCCCTCTCATTCATGCAAAGACGAGTTTTGCAAGTCCTATTCTCATATGAAAACATAATTCCGGTTTTTAGATATGCCTCTATTTCTAAAGCGATGGAAAAGCCATGGGCTGCCGCTACGACTGGACCGAGGCCGACCGATAAATTCTTGAAGAAAACGCCCTGTTCTTGCTGGTATTTGCCAGAAAACTGCCCATTGGGGTCGGTGGAGATAAATATAGCATCATACGATCCTAACACAGACAGTGATTTGATTTCATAATTTAAGTGTAATTCATAGCAGGTATTCGCAAGCTGTCGTTCTATATCCGGGAGAAACGCTTCCGGCGGCAGAAGATCCCAAAGCTGTCCTCCAATGTAGGCTTTACGCTCATACACATCTACCGTGTATCCTTTGCGCACTAGTCGCAGCGCACAAGACAGCCCGCACAGTCCAGCTCCAATCACTGCTATCCTTTTGCCCCGAGCAGGCAGATTATACGCGGGTGGTTCTCGCCTATCCGCATAACGTACGCATGCTTGCTCCAGCAGATGAAGGTCTATCGATGCATCAACTTTAACGCGAATGCAAGCATCATGGCATAGTGCGGGGCAGAGTCGTGCGATGATCTCGGGAAATCCTACAGTATCGGCATAAACTTGATAGGCGCTGTTGAACTGCCCGCGCTGCAGCTTTTTTATAAAATCTGGCACATCCAGCCCAAAGGGGCAGACAGCCTTACAGAAAGCGGGCTCGGTCTGTATGCATTTTGATGTATCCAGATTGTACATAATCCCTCTTTTCATACTCTGAAATCAAAGTAGGCTGTACACATATAGCCTTCCAGTAGCCTGTTATACCGGATTGGCTGCAAGATCATCCAATTCGTCATAGAGCTCGGAGCCTAGATAATACTTGGCAGGAGGAGCGATTGTTCCTCCTGCGGCCAAGGTTTTTATGCCTGAAAGCACCTTTTCCGGAGTTGCCGGCAATTCGAATATACGGACGCCTGTGGCGTTATAAATCCCATTGAGTATCGCCGCATGTCCGGATGACTGATATACTTCAGATGCGCCTGAGGAGCCGAATGGACCATCATCCCTGGGATTTTCACAATGTATCAGCTCTATTTTATCAGGAATATCTTTTATATATGGAATCCCGCTCTTATAGATATTGGTATGCTTTTTTACGTCATCGTAGTTTTCCTTCAATGCGAAGCCGATGCTGTGTGAAATGCCGCCGTATGCCTGTCCGTCCACCGATGCTTTGTTACCAATCACGCCTACATCGTCTACACAGGTAAACCCGATTACATTTGTTATGCCTGTGGCCGTCTCTACCTCTACCTCCGCCATGAAGAGTCCGTAGGTGTAAGCAGGGGTAGGGTCACCCACGCCGGTATTAGGGTCTATGTTTGGCAGGTCATAAATTGCATTTTCATACCGACCGAAGTACTTAACCTCAATGCCCTCAGCCACCATTTCGTCATAGTTACGATAGGAACCGTCTGGCTTACGCATAGCGTCCAACAGTTTTTTTGCGGCGATGATTGTCGCCTTACCTGTCATATAGTGGGAACGGCTTCCGGCCGCCATGCCGGAGTCAGGGCATATCGCACTGTCGTTCTGCACCAGCTTCACGCGGTCAGGCGTGAGTTTCAGTGGCTTGAACGCCTCTAGCATGTGCATCACGGTACCTACATCGCCGCCCTGCCCCTGATCCTCCCAAGTGTTATACTGGGTGAAGGTATCGTCAGGGTTGATGGAAACGGCTACTGTAGCATGATCCATCTTTCCGCCCGTTACATTATATCCACCCCAGGCCAGTCCAACGCCGCGGCGGACCTCTGGCGTATCAGCCGTTGCCGCCTTTTTGACGGCGCGTTCATAGTACGGACGCATTTTATCCATAATTTCTTCCATAGGATATTGGCGGAACGGATAACTGTTGATATTGGTTTGTCCCTCTCGTGCAATGTTACGATAGCGGAACTCAAACGGGTCGATACCCGCCTGTTCAGCAAGCATGTCGATCAGCGATTCCGAAGCGGTATATACTTGCGGTGAGCCGAAGCCGCGATAGGCCACTCCAAAATTATGATTGGTGCTTGAAAGCCGTACCAGACCGGATACGTTTGGGAAATAGTAGGGAAAACCCATAAAGCGGGACATCCTTTGCGCCAACCCGTCACCGGAATCAGCGTAAGGTCCATGATCTACGCCTGCGTCGTATTCAAGCGCAGTCAGCTTACCGTTTTCATCACAGGCTATACGTGCGTTAATAAACGCCGGACAGCGTTTACCGCTGTAATGATGGTGCTCTTCATAGGTAAAGGACAGCGTTACCGGCATACCCGTCTCCATGGCTGCAATCGCCGCAAGTCCAAAGCTGCCAGGGGTCATGGCCCAGCCAAAGCTGGCGCCGGTGGGGTTTTCTATCACGCGTATTTGACTTGGTTCAAGTCCGATACCCTTTGCAAGACCATCACGTACGCGTGTGAGCGCCTGCGCCTTGCAGTGGATGGTCAGCAGACCGTCCTCGCCCCAATAGGCTTGCGCCACATCTCCCTCAATGCTCATATGGGGTTCCCTAGAGGAATAAAAGCTCCCTTCTGCGCTGTGTTTTGACGATTCAATCACATCACAGGCAAGGCTCTCCCCTTTGTGGACCGGTTGCTTTAAAAATACGTTGGGGTATTCTTCATGCACCCGTATCGCCCCGGGCAGTACTGCATCCAAATAGGTGAGATGCTCGGGCAGGGGCTTGAGCTCTACCTTCACTGCGTTCGCCGCTGCCCGCGCGTGCTGCTCCGTATCCGCTGCCACCAACGCCACAACATCGCCATAGCGGAATATTTTCTTGTCACAAATCAGAGGCCGTGTTGGAGCCACAATGCAAGAGCGCTTATGTGCAAGATATGCCTGCAGGCGGTTGTCGCCTTTCACATCCTTCGCCGTAATTACCTTGACAACACCGGGCATTTGCTCGGCTTCGCTGTAGTCTATTGAAAGTATATCCGCGTGATGTGCTTTTTTTGGCTGTACAATCACCGCATGCAGGGTTTCCGGCGGGAGTTTAAGCTTAATGTCGTCGCCATAATCACAGGTGCCGCATACCTTTGCCAGCGCTGTAGGGCGTGGTACAGAATCCCCGTAATAGTTACCGTCAATAGGCAGTTGGTAAGAGATATCATCTATTGTCGCTTCTCCCCGCAGAACCTTGGCAGCAGCCATTACCGCATCTACTAACGGCTTGTATCCCGTGCAACGGCACACATTCCGGTGCTTTTGGAACCAGTTCCGAACCTCTTCCCGTGTAGGAGACGGGTTCTCATCAAGCAAGCCCTTGGCCGATACGATAAAACCAGGTGTGCAGAAGCCGCACTGTACACCACCGTAAGTAATCCATGCCTGCTGGAGAGGATGCAGGCAGGTTGGCGTGCCGACACCCTCAATCGTTACGATTTTGCTGTACGGATTGACTGATTTCATCTTCCGTGTGCATGAACGCACAACCTTGCCATCAAGTAATACAGAGCATGCTCCACACACCCCTGTACCACAGCCAACCTTTGTACCTGTTAAACCCAGTCGCCGTATTACATCTGAAAGCAAATCTCGATCGGGTTCAAATAGGATCATTCGGTCCGCACCGTTGATATTTAGCCATTGCTTCTTCAACTCCATAGCAGCTGTCTCCTCATTACTCGTCAAAAAACCCATGTCTATTCAGGATTCCCATTGCCTCCATAAACGTATCCTCAATAAGCTGCGTACAAAAAGCATGCTTGCCTATAGATGCTCCTTTTAATAGATGCTCGCAATTATACGCTGCATACCTGTCCTCAAACCATTCTTTTAAATCCGGTATCATTGTGTTTTTGGCAAGAGATTCATTATATAACGTCAGCAAGCAGGCCGCACCGCTCAAGGCGCCGCACAGCAGACCGCTATGTATACCGTTGCAAAGCGCTCCGGCAACACATACAAGCTGCTCATTTTCCTCTCCCCGCAGCAGGAGCCCCATACGCACCATTGCCTGGGCACAGCAGTCACCTTCCTGCAGACACCTCCGCAATTGAGATTTTAGTGTTAATTCCATAGCTGCCTCATTCAACTATTTAATCATTGTACGAATAATCTCTATCACGGCTTCGGCATCGTAGCCGTATTTTCGACGGAGAGCGGGGCCGCCTCCAAATCCGGGATATACCTGAGGTACGCCCAGCCTTTTGAAAGCTTTGGGATGCAAGTTTCTGTCAACCAGAGCATCTGCGATAGAACTGGCTAGTCCTCCATCCATCAAATGATCCTCCAGCACAATGATTCTTCCTGTTTCCTCTATTGCGCACATAACGACATCCACATCCAAAGGTTTGATGGTAAACATATCAATCACGCGTACATGGATGCCTTCCAGCTCAAGCATATCAGCCGCCTTGAGTGCTTCGACCATAACTTCCCCATGGGAGAAGATCGTGACGTCTGAACCCTCCTTGACCTTCAATGCCTTGCCTACAGCGTATTCTACGCTGTGCGGTTCATAAATTACCGGATCTTCCTTACCACGTGCCAGTCTGAAATACATAGGGCCGGGGTAATCCATGCTAAGACGAATCAGCTCGCCTATCATGTTGGGATCACTGATAGATATCACGGTCATATTAACAAGTGATTTCATCAGCGCCAGGTCTTCCATACCGTAGTGGGTAGAACCAGAATTGGAAGCGGTGCCACTATTGGTGGCAATGATACGCACCGGCAGGTTTTGATAGCAAATAGCGGTACGTACCTGCTCACATGCACGCATAGATAAGAATGGAGCCATGCCAAGCACGAAGGGAACATTTCCTTCCAGCGCCAGTCCAGCGGCCACGCCCATGGCGTTTTGCTCGGCAATGCCCACGTCTATGAAACGGTCCGGATATGCCGCCTTGAATTCGGCGATATTTCCTCCTATATCCGGCGTTACGATCCAAATATTGTCGTGCTTGCTTGCCAGCTCGTACAATGTCGCACCGATTACGCCTCTGCTGGAGGCCGTCTGCTCCGTATTTCCGTTACGTGCCATCAACTTACACCCCTTTCTCTGTCCAAGCTGCTTCCACTTCGTCCAGAGCAATACGCATATTATCCTTTGTAAGCGTGTTCGCATGCCATCCCAGTGCACGCTCCATGAAGGATACGCCCTTGCCCTTAACCGTATTGCAGAGTAGTAGTGTGGGTTTTTCAGAGCACGCAGGTGGTAAAGCGTCAATGACGTCCACAATCGCTTCCATGTCATGCCCGTCCAATTCCACCACGCTCCAGCCAAACGCACGCCATTTGTCAGCATAGGGCTCCAGGAGAATCAATTCTTCTGAAAAGTTAGTCATAAATTGGCGGTTGCGATCCACAATACCGATCAAGTTGCCAAGACTATAAGAGGACGCCGTCAAAGCGGCTTCCCAAACCTCGCCCTCACAAGTCTCCCCGTCACCCATCATACAAAATATTCGGTGTGATTGTTCCCTTTGTCGTGCTGCGAGGGCTAAACCTGTAGAAATTGCCAGCCCTTGCCCCAGCGAGCCGGTGGAGCTTTCAACTCCCGGCAGCTGCACCTTGCACGGATGCATGCCGAACGCACTATCCAGCTTACCATATGTACGCACAATCTCGTCATAGTCAAAGAAACCGCGAAGCGCCATGGTAATGTACATACAAATAGCTGCATGTCCTTTGCTTAGTATAAAACGATCACGCCCAGGCATCTGGATATCCTCGGGATCAATATGCATGCCATAATGAAACAGCGCCGTGAATACATCCGCCATGGAGAGATCGCCCCCAATATGTACGAAGCCATCATAGCCGCCGGAAAGCAGCAATAACTTTTTCCGTAGTTCATATGCCATTTCTTTCAAGTGAGATACAATTTGCTTGTCCGCCACATGGACTCCTCCTTGATTTCACAGCTCATAGATCAGCGGCAGCAACGCGATTAGCGCGATTGTTCGCACTACCGTCATTACTCCTCCGACCTTGATGTAATCCTTTATCCTGTAACCGCCGGAAAGCGTAAGCGTGATGGGCGGCGTAGCGATGGGCATTGCCGCCGCGTTGCTGATGGAAATTACGCATGCAATTACCAGCGGCATAGGGTCGATCCCCATCGCCAGCCCTAAATAGACCGCAATTGGCGTCATCATTGCAGACGTTGCCGTATGCGACATCAAATTACCAAGTATAACGCTGACCAGTACCAATACAACCATTACGGCAAACACGGAAGCGGATTCCCCACCTACCAGCTTCAAAGCAAAATCAGCGATTATTTTGCCGCCTCCACTCTTATCCAAGCCCTTGGAGAAACCGATCGCGCTGCCTAACACAACTATGGTGGACCAATCCATCGTATCGCAGGCAACCTTGAAGCTTATACAGCGGGTCATGATTAGTATCGCGGCACCCAGCACAGCAATGATACCAACGTCCCATAGCTCAAAAATGAAGCCACATACGCATCCTGCCAATACGAGCGTGCAGGTTAGCATTTTAAATTTGCTGCGTTTATCAGATATGCTTACTTTGTGTATTTCGCTTTCTGCCTCCGGGAAATCGAAGACTTTCTTCTGCCAATTATAGCCGAACAACATGAAGTATAATATCATGATTATCACCATAGGCAGTCCCAGCTTGCCAATCTCGAAGAAGGTCATCACGCGTACGCCCTGAGTATTTTGAAGTATACCTTGCGACACCAACTGCACGGGTGCGCCGATAAGCGTACAGGCACCGCCGGCTACCCCGGCAAACCCAGTGGCCATGTAGGTGTGCTTTTTGGTGATTTTACCATTGGATTGGGCGGCAACGGTGGATATGATGGGCAGAAAAAGCGCTACGGTCGCAGTATTACTAAGGAAAGCGGACAGTAGCGATGACAGCAGCATAACGACCAACAAGAACTGCTTTTCGCTTTTGCCAAAACGCTTGAGTATATAATCTCCAATGGTCTGCGCAAGCCCAGTTTCAAACACTGCTTCTCCAATTACAATCATCCCTGCCACCATCATAACGGTGGAGCTTCCGAAGCCGGATAGTGAATCCGTGTAGCTGATAACGCCGAATATGGACATTGCAATCGAAGCAAGCAGAGCGGTGACGGCAATAGGAAGCTTTTCCATCACGAATGATACTGACGTAAGAGCAATGATTAAAATGGCAATTGTACTTTGCTCCATAAGCAACTCCTATCCGGTATTCTGACAAACTTAATACATATCCCCAAATAATCGATCCTGCAAAATGCGCAGCTCATATATCAGTGAGGGCTTTCCCGGAAATTCCACGTCGTCATAAGTCAAAAAGCCTTCCTTAGGGATATCGCGTACTACTTTCGTACCGGCGGCAAGTGCAAAGGGCAGAAGGCGCTCCTTACGCGTGATACTTGCGCATTCGATCCTGCCGGTGGAGAGATAGCCTCCTATTTCATCTATGACCATATTTTCTTGCAAGTCGGCTTTTGCCATGGTGACAACATCTGCCGCACGTGTCCTGCCCTCAAGAGGGGCAACGACTGCACGGTGATTGATAGCGGCAGTGGCAATCGCTATAGGAGCCTGTACGGAACCGTGGTGGTATGGCCCGTACAGCACGCCCACATCCCCATCGAATATGCCCTTGTTGCGCAGCATAAAAGCCTTCTGACCTTTTGTCTTGCAACGTACTACGGCAAAGACCCATATGAAGTCCGGCATGAAGGAAACCATGCGGTCATCCGGCACGCAAATGCGCTCCACAACTCCCTCGTTGGTAAGAATACCGCCTTCTGACTTTGACTTTAGCAGCTTAGGAACTGTCTGCACGAAGTCTTCAAAGCTTACACTGGGCCCATGCATTCCACGAACGTCCGGCCGGAAGCCGATTGCATTGGCAATGGTACAGCATTCCTCATTCGTCTTGGAACCGTCACAAAAGGAGGCATAGATGGAAGCGTTTTCATAGGTTTTTCCATGCTTGGCCAGTTCCACAGTTACAGTTTCTTTGTTCCATTTGAGCAAGCTGCTCCCCATATCACTTCGGCCTACTGCTATAACTTCCAGACCAGTTGCAACCGCTTCGTAGTATTGTAGCATTGCGCTGCCAGGCTCATCCCCATAGATACCCGTATATACTACGCCGGCGCTTTTTGCCCACATGTTCATCAAGTGGCCTACGCAGACGTCGCCCTCTATATTCATGGTTACATAATGCTTCTTATGATTGATTGCCTCAATGCCTACGGCAGCATATACGTCGGGAACGCCAGTAGCCTCGCAAACCACATCAATGCACTCTGCCATGCAAGCGATGCGGAAATCTGAGGTAGCGACTTTTTTCCCAGATTTCAGTGCCTTTTCCGCCTCTTCCAGCGTCTCGCAAACCTCAATTACAGACTCTTCAATTCCGGCGGATATCATTGCTTTGACTGCCTTTTCAACTATTATGTCGCACACGATATCCAGCGTCATTCCGGGTGTTACACAGATTGATTCCGCGAAGTACGTACCCATCGTCCCAGTGCCGACTAGAGAGTTCTTTATAGGCGTTCCGTCACGATCCAGCTGCAGCAGTACCTTACTCATTTCAAACATCGCTCATTACCTCCTGAAATCTGCATACTTTTGACTACTAAATCAGTGAATCACCTTCCGGCATTTGAATCAGTTCAATCTTCATTCCGCCTATCTTATCCGCGTCGATATAAGCGAATCCCCGACCGGGCTTACTCGCCTGTCCAACCGGTACGTATTCGGTAACTATAAGCCCCCTTCGCTGGCACTCTCTTAACGTTGCGTCAAGATCCTCCACTTGGAAACATATATGATCCACACCTTCGCCCTTTTCCTGCAGAAAATCCGCATGTACGGTTTTTCCTTCAAGCACCTCTATGAGCTCAATCACTAGTGGGCCATAGTGTCCCATAGCTAATTTAAGATGCTGATGCGCCTTTTCGCCGTAATAATATGTATTGTCAGCATTCAATTCGAATTTCTTTGTGAAGGGGCCAATGCCCAGAGTATTCTCATAAAAATCAACAGCCGCCTCCAGATTTTTCACCACGATGCCTATCTGTAAAAGTTTGTTTGGGTCAAACATATGCGTTCCTCCTTGTTGGCCTTCCATATCATTAATCCTAATTTTTGGATGATTTCATCGTTGGCTTACCTGTTTTGGCCGCACTCTTTGTCTGAATGCCGTCCACTATGACGGCTATCAGCAGCACAAGACCTTTTACCAATAGCTGTACGAATTCATCAATGCCCAGTATAACCAGACCGTTGCTCAACACGCCGATGATCAATATTCCTGCGAACGCACCCATTATTGTGCCCTTGCCGCCGTTTAAACTGATGCCGCCCAGTACAACGCCTGCAAGTACATCCATATCATAGCCTGATCCTACAGTAGGCTGCCCGGAGTTAACACGTCCCAGCATGATCACGCCGGCAATACAGGCAAGGAAAGCGTTCAAAGCGAATGCACCGATGCGAATTCCATTGACGTTAATTCCGGAGAGCTTAGCGGCGTCTGCATTACTGCCTACCGCATATACATATCTGCCAAGGTATGTTTTGCGTAGGAACAGACTACCCAGCGCCAATATTACTATCATAATAATCACAGGGATTGGGATAATACTCACGTGCCCCTGGGATATTTGTTTGAGCCCCGGCGGCAGGCCATATATGGGCAGGCCTTTACAGAGTATATAGGCAATGCCCTGTACTATTTGCTGCATTGCCAACGTCACAATAAGTGCCGGTACCCCTGCTTTTGCTACTACGATTCCGTTGATCAGTCCGAAACCAACACAGACTGTCATGCTTATCAGTATGGCTGGAATAGGTGAAAAACCTTTTTGCACAATCAGCAGTGCGCAGAATACAGTTGTAAACGACATGATAGAACCTATTGAAATATCAAAGTTATGCGAGATCAGTACTATGGAGAGACCCACGCCCATAATCGCGGTCATAGAGATTTGCCGCGCAATAGTGATCATATTGCTCATGGTCAAAAAATTAGGGGATAAAATGCCGAGTACGATAATCAAAACGATCAGAATACCGAATATCGTATACTGCCTCGCAATGTCTTTCATGTTTCTGCCTTTCATAGTGTCTACCCCTTCTCTATTCTCCGGCGGCCAAATCCATGACCTTTTCCTGGGTAAAATCCTTACGCACAAGTTCCCCCATTATTTGGCCTCTGCACAGCACAATCAGCCGATCTGACATGCCAAGCAGCTCCTCCATCTCTGAAGAGATCATAATAATGGCAACGCCCTGAGCTGTCAGTTCGTTCATCAGTTTGTAAATCTCTTGCTTTGCACCCACATCAATGCCTCTGGTAGGCTCATCCATGATGAGTACCTTTACTTTGCTGGCAAGACACTTTGCAATGACTACCTTCTGTTGATTGCCGCCGCTCAAATTCTGAGCTAGCTGGTCAAGAGAGTGGGTCTTGATGTTGAGCGCGCTCCGTTGCGCTTCTGCAGTCTTTATATCTTTCTTTTTCATGATGAATAGGTATTTGGATAATCTTTCCAATATGGAAATCGTAATGTTCCAACGGATAGACAGGCTCAGAAAAGAGCCATGCTTCTTACGATCCTCAGGCACCAGGCATAGGCCGTTTGCGATTGCTGTGCGCGGCCGCTTAATCGCAATCGGCATTCCATCTATAAGCAGCTCACCCTGAGTCATGGGCTCCAAGCCAAACACCAACTGCGTAAATTCCGTGCGCCCGGCGCCTATCAAGCCTGCCAGCCCGAGTATCTCGCCGTTACGTACGCTCAGAGATACATCGTTAACACCCTTCCCGCTTACATGACGCGCTTCAAACATCACATCCTTCACCTTGGTGTCCCGAGCTGGAAAGCTTTCGCCTAGTTGGCGTCCAACCATTAGCCGGATAAGCGTTTCTCTGTCCGCCTCCGCAATAGGAAGCTCCTCTATCATATTGCCATCGCGCATCACGGATACTCGATCACATATTTTTGAAAGCTCGAGAAGCCGGTGAGATATGTATACAATGGTGACACCGCGCTTCTTCAAATCAGCAATAATGCTGAACAGCATTTCGACCTCGTTCGTGGATAGGGGTGCTGTAGGTTCATCCATAATCAGGAGCTTGACATCCTTGACAACCGCCTTTGCGATCTCTACCAATTGCTGATAGGCCACGCTCAGGTTCCCAACAATGGCGTCCGGAGCGATATCAATGCCAATGCTGTCGAGAAAATCCTTCGCTTTTTTCTCCTGCTTCTTCCTGTTCATAATCGAAATGGGTGAATTGTCACCCAAATACAGATTTTCCGCTACCGACAATGCGGGTATGAGGTTAAATTCCTGATAGATTGTCTCAATACCCAATGATTTTGCCTTATGGGGCGTCAGCTTTTCATAAGACCGACCTTCGTAGAGGATTTCTCCGATATCCGGTGTATCGGCTCCAGATATCATCTTAATCAGCGTAGATTTGCCGGCGCCGTTTTCTCCTACTATTGCATGTACTTCGCCCTCGCGGAAGCGGATAGAGACATCATCGAGTGCTTGCACACCCGGATATGCCTTACTTATATTTTTTATTTCAAGAATTGTATCGCCTAGCATATTCGTTCTTCTCCTTTTGCATGGTGCAGCAGGATTGCTTACCGATAATTTGCTATGTAGTCGGCGATGGTCTCTTGTGTAACGGCCATCCTGTCATATGGGAGCTCACTGGGATAGTCCTGCCCGTTCATCGCAGCATAGCAGATATCAATCATCTCACCTGCCTTGATCACCAGATTCTGTGATACGGATCCACGAAACATGCTCCCGGTATTTTGCAGCTCTTCAATCGCCTGCTCGTTGAGGTCGCAACCGAAGATGCCTACCTTGTCACCGCCAAAGTTTGCAGCCGTAAATGCTTCGAGTACGCCTAAGGCGCCGGCGTCATTTACACATATAACACAATTCAGGTCGGGATATGCCTGCATGAAATTTTCCCCGGCTGCCACGCCTTGCGCATTGTTCACACCTTTGGCCTCGCCTACGATCTTTGCGTTTGGCGCATACTCTTCCAATGCTGTACGTACGCCTGCCATACGCTCCTCGGAGGTCAAAGAGCCCATATTATAGACCAGGCAAATCTTCACCTCTTCAGACTGATCGAATGTTGTGTTAATCCAGTCGGTGGCGTTCTTTCCCAAGGCTTTGCCGGTTTCGGTATTGTCGGCGCCGCTCCAGCAATCCGCGAAGTCGAGAGGATTCTCGGTGGTGAGAATAAAAATCCCGTCGTCTTGCGCTTCCTTGATGGCTTCCGTGGGCAACGCAGGATCCACGACGGATAGTATCATCGCCTGGCAACCCGCCTGATGGAAATTCTCCACTGCGTCAAGCAGCTTTGCCGTATCATTGCCGGTGCTGCTTACCAGTAGTTCTATTCCGTATTCGTTGCACTTTTCTACCATGCGTTGGTACATCTCGGCATAGGCTACGTTGTTCAGATCTACGAGTGCAGCGCCAATCTTGAGCGTGGCATCCGGATTTTGTTCAGTCGTGGGCTCAGGCGTGTCGTCTTGCTGCACCGATGCTGCTGATGGTGAAGAGGTATCGGTTTTTGCTTGCGAACAGCCGATTACTGCAAACAACAACAGTGCTGTCAGCATCAGAGCAATAACGGCCTTACTTTTCATAATTGCTTCCTCCTTTGATTGTTGCCTATTGATTACCCATCGTATTTATTCTCTAATTTTAGTATGGATGAAATCCTTTGAAAATGAATAAGACTCTATATTATGTTCAAAAATCCAGGTTTATTGCACTTTATGGCTATTAGGAGGGTTAATATCTTTATAATGTGTTTGATATATTTGTATTTTGGTAATTAATTAACACACGTGGATGCAACCCTGTATTTCGTTCCGCAAACGCGAGAGGAGCTTCGCTGATAGGAAACTCGGCTGTGATAAGCGAATTTAAGTTAATCTTGGGAAGCATGGCAATAGCCTTTGGAAATGTGTATAGTGAAGTGTAAGAAGCCAATATAGTGGCCTCGTTCCAATATAGCTGTAATAGGTTTAATGGCACTTCTGCATGCATATGATACATGGAGAATATTAGCAGCGTTCCAAGACGTCCTAATATATTGAAAGCAAATTTGAATACCCTCTCATTGCCAGAGGCCTCTACTACAACATTGTAGCCCAGGGTATTTGTTATTCGTAGCGATTCAACCATTACATTTTCCTGATCCGGATCAATGACGTGATCAGCGCCCAACGCTAACGCAAGCATACGCTTTCGCTTAACTGGCTCAATTACTGTGACGGACGCAGCATGGCTGCGAATAGCTAGCTGCAGCAGCAATAGGCCTATACCGCTGCCTCCAATTATTGCCACATGATCACCCATCCTGATGTTGCAGCGCTCAATACCGCGAATGCACGCGGATAGCGGTTCTGTCAGACAGGCCTCACGAAGTGATATTTGAGCGGGAATCTTAAAAACCTGCCGTTCCTTCCACACAACGTATTCCGCCATCGCATCTGTATTTGTCTTTAGGTTATTGCAGGCATGCTCGTTACCGGAGACACAGTAATGGCACTTACCACATGAGTGAACGAAATTTCCCGTCACACGATCACCTACCTTTAATCCTTTTACTGTCGCTTCCGGTCCGAGCGCTTCCACAACACCAGATATCTCATGTCCTATACGCACAGGGAACGGTGCCTTACGGCTGAGATCTCCGTTAATAAACCGCTGGTCGTCGCCGCATATCGCGGTATAAGCCACTTTGATTTTTACATCGTCGGGCTCCTTGAGCTCGGGCGTGGGTACCTCCACGACAGCTACCTTACCGGCTGCTACAATCATCACTGCTTTCATAACTGCTCCTCTCCTTGATGTGTTATTCGTTGATATTCACTGGGAGTATTTCCAGTGATTTTTTTAAATACCTGTCCGAAATAACGTGTATTTTGAAAGCCCACCTCCGCGGCTACTTCACTAACCTTCATATTGCTGCCTTTCAGTAGTGCCTTAGCCCGTTCAATGCGGATTCGCGATATGTAATCAGTGAATTTTTCTCTCGTCACTCTTTTGAAAAGGTAAGATAGATAAGCGCTGTTAATGCTGATAGCGTTTGCCACAATTTCCAGTGAGAGCTCCTTCTTAACATTCTTCCGAATATACTGTATTGCCCTTGATATTATGGGGTTATCATTATTCAGCAGGGCCTGAAGATTTTTGCAGTCTTCAAGAACTCTTTTATATACCTGCCGGATTGTACTGCCACTGGAGTCAATGAGGATATATATCGGTTTTGTGATTTGACGCTGATTCGCTATCCGTTCAAACATATTATTTATTCGTTCAATCGTATAGTGAAACGCCTCAAAATCCATAGATGGCTGGAGGACACTTAAGAACAGTTCTTCCAGTTTACCCTTCATATCCAGTCGGTCATTTTCAAGGATGGCATGTTCTATTGCGTTTATAAGCGGGTCGATGTTTTCCAAATCAATCTTGTGCATACAGGCTTTAACATGATTCCATGTGATTACCTCTATACTGTCGTTGAAAAACCGGTATCGCTTCAGCTCTTTTGTGCGGACAAATCCATCATGGAGTTCTGCGGCGCTTCCAATCCGGTCGCTTACAAAGCAGCGTAGGGCATATCCCTGTTGTTCAGCTGCAGCTCTTACGGCACTATAATGTCTGGAGAGCAGATCGTTTGTATCAATAGAGCTGTCATCCAATACATGCTTAATTACAATACAAATCTGAAGAGCTCCTAAGTCTACTACATCCCAACCGCGATTTTGCCCTAATACCTGATATACCTGGGTAATCACACTTTGCTTGACTGTTACGGAGTCTCGTTCTATGTGAGACGCATGCTGTCTGTCATAAAAATCCGCAAACATCAAGTAAAATCCGCAAGAGAGAATATCCAAAGACATTTGTTTACTGAGCGTATGCAACCGTTCTCTTGAGATGCCGTTGAATATTTCCATAATCGCGTCTTCCCTTGTACGACACTCTCCCGCCAATGCAAATTCTCTTTGGTTGTTATCAGTGCTTTTTGTCCTATTGTGTTCAATATCATATTTCACGCATTCCAGCACTTCGCCAAATGTACCTTCCTGCAACCCGCCTTCCGGGAGCAGATAGCAGTTTTTATAGCGCTCCAGGCGCTCAAGGGAATTTGGATAGGGGGTGATATCATTGAGGATAATCACCTTTGATGTGAGATTTCGTTTTTCCATCTCGTGCAGCAAACCAAATCCATCCATAAATGGAACCCATAGATTTAACAAGACGATGTCAGGATGTATAGCTTCCACCTTGCCCAGTGCGATGATACCGGTCTTTTCTATGTCAAGTATTGAAATATCCATTAATGTAATCAGAGGCTCTAATTGTTTTATCGCTTTGTGAATATTTTCATCATTATTGACTATCAGCATGGTATATTTCATAAATTTCACCACTCAATTCAAGATTATATGTTGATAATAGTTAGCTTACATGATTTTTAAAAAAAATCAATGGATAATAAAACAAGCCGTCCAGTAATGTAAAGATATTTATGGACTATCCCGTCTGATAAAGGCAATGCTGGGGATGATCAAGCCGGTATCCGGCGCTGTGCGGTTTCAGGATTTTGAAAATGATAAGCTTAAAAACAAAATCGCCTATGTACCCCAGAGCGACAGCGTGGATTGGGATTTCCCGGCCACTGCTATGGACGTAGTGATGATGGGACGGTATGGGCATCTGGGATGGCTTAAGCGCCCGGGT
>Ga0153949_1000173_pt1 | contig 21270 bp, 17 predicted proteins | sample TSNJ033MetaG_FD_104705 | JGI IMG/M metagenome (GOLD analysis project Ga0153949, IMG submission 104705) | Attine ant fungus gardens microbial communities from New Jersey, USA - TSNJ033 MetaG | ecosystem: Host-associated > Fungi > Mycelium > Unclassified | place: USA: New Jersey, Wharton State... | reverse complement strand
GTTCAAGGAGGGAGGGGTTTTAGATATAACGGCATATGAATCAACCGATATCTTATATATAGAAGTAGAAGATAACGGGTGCGGAATGTACGCGGCGGATTTAGAAAGGATACGGGACGGACTACGTCATAACGGCTACAATTTGAACAGTATAGGCATATACAATGTAGATAAACGCCTTCGGCTGTATTACGGAGAGGCTTATGGCTTGGAAATAGCCAGCCGCCTTGGTTATGGTACGAAGCTCACCATAAGGATTCCCAAAGAAAGGCAGGTGAAGTCCTAATGAATTTAATTATTATTGACGATGAGCCTAAGGCCAGAAACGGATTGGCGAAGCTTTTAGGTTCAAATGCAAATTGGAAGGTTTTGAGGGTATTTGAACATGCCATTGACGCTATAAAATTTTTGTATGAAAACCCGGTGGATGTCATGATTACGGATATCCGAATGCCTGAAATCTCCGGACTGGAGCTTATTCAGCAGGCTCGTCAGATCGATAGGGAGCTGCAAATCATAATTATAAGCGGGTACAGTGATTTTTCATACGCGCAAAAAGCAATTGAATTGGGCGTAAGGAGGTATCTAACCAAGCCAACCAGGACAAAAGAGCTTATTTCTATTTTGACCGCAATAGAAAAAGAGCTCGACGAAAAGATAAAAGCGGAAACCGAAAAGCCAAATATGATAGCGTCTAATCTTATTGTAGCCAAAGCCATTGAATATATAGAAAAAAATTATTCGGATAAGATAACATTAAAAGCAATGGCTGATGAACTATACATATCTCCCAATTATCTGTGCCGTTTGTTTAAGCATCACACAAATAAAAACCTAATGGAATATATTACCGCCCACCGCATGAATAAAGCTAAGGAGTATCTAAAAGATATACAATATAAGGTATCTGAGGTCGCCAAAATGGTTGGCTTTACCGATACAAAATATTTCAGCAGTACCTTTAAAAAAACATTTAAAATGACTCCTTTGGAATATCGAAACGGAAAATTAGAGAGACAACCGGTTAATATTTTAAACTAAAGTATAATTTTTTATAATTGCATGTCGGTTTAACAAACATTATAATAAATTTACAAATAGTTTGAAGTATTTTAAAAAGGAGATGTTATTTATGAAAAAAATCACTAGCAAAGCAGCCGCTGTATTGATAATTTTGACAATGATATTATCAATAAGCGCCTGCGGAGGCGGAAACAATGCCAGTACAGCAAACACGGGAAATAATGCGCAGCCAAATTCTTCTGAGAAAAGCGCCGCGGATTATAAAATTGTTTTGCTGCTTCCCGGCCCAATTAACGATCAGAGCTGGAACGCTACTAACTATGCCGGGTTAGAGGCATGTAACAGCACCTTGGGGACGAATATTGAGTATGTGGAAAATGTTCAGGCGTCTGATTTTGAATCCACCTTCCGAGAATACGCGGAAAGAGGATATGATTTGATTCTTGCAGCCGGTTCCCAATTTGACGAGCCGGTCGCCACTGTCGCTCCAAATTATCCTGATACGACTTTCTGCGCCGTTAATGGCACACAATGCGATGGAGACAATGTTGCGCCCATATTCCCTAAAGAATATGAGGCCAGTTACATAGCGTCTATTATCGCGGGTCATGTCACAGAGAATGGAAATTTCGCCACAATTGGCGGCTTTCCAAATGAGCCAATGGAGCACTTGATGGATGTTTATGAAAAAAACGCGATTGCCGTGGCGGAGAGCCGGGGTATAACCGGCGGAAAGGCTACAAGGGCATATGCCAACAGCTGGAGCGACGTTGCGCTGGGTAAACAAATGGCGGAGCAGATGATTGATAACGGAGCGGATACATTATTTGTATACGCCAATGAAGTAGGACTGGGCTCCATTGAGGCGGCAAAGTCCAAAGGCGCGAAATTTATTGGATTTTCCAGCGATCAAACTACTGTGGACCCGGATACTGTCGTAGCGTCGGTGTTATTTGACTTTGAAGTATTTTATGTTTGGGCTGTTGAGCAATATATGGCCGGACAGCTTAGCGGCAATATGGTTCATGAAGCGGGAATCAATGAGGGTATATTTGTTCCGGTGTACACGGATAACATCACACAGGAAATTAAGGACGCCGTTGATTCCGGTATTGAGGATTTTAAAGCGGGAAAAGTAGATTTGACCGCGTTGTTCGAACAGTAGTGTCTGCCGAAGGCGGGAAACAACCCCTGCGGTCATTGCGGGCGTACCCTGCAATCCCCCCCTCCCAGCGGTCATTGCGGGCCCGACCCGCAATCCCCCCTCTTTTTCCGTCATTGCGGTACGCCCGCTGTGACGGCAGAGGAGAGGGGATTGCGGGACAAGCCCGCAATGACGGCAGGAAGAGGGATTGCGGGCGTACCCGCAATGACCGCAGGTAAAACTCTTCCGTGTTAGGAGGTAAGACAATGAGCGTACCCTTTTTTGAGCTGCAAGGTATATCAAAGTATTTTGCCAGGGTTATCGCCAATAAGGATATTTCTTTTTCAATCCGCCGCGGTGAGGTTTTGGCTTTGCTTGGGGAAAATGGCGCGGGTAAAAGCACGATAATGAAAATACTTTATGGTTTATACAAAGCGGATGAAGGCCGTATCCTTATGGATGGCAAGGAACAGAAAATCACAAGTCCGAAGGACGCCATGAAGCTGGGAGTCTCAATGATTCAACAGCATTTTTCTCTTGTGCCCGCACATACGGTAACGGAAAATATTATTCTCGGAAATGTCCGTGGAAAAATTGATTATAAAAAATGTGAAGAAGAAGTGGAACAGCTTGCTAAAATGTATGGCTTTGACATACCAGTCAGAGCTAATGTAGGTGAATTGGATATTGGCGTACAACAAAAGGCGGAAATATTAAAAGCATTATATCTGAAAGCTAACTTACTGATAATGGATGAGCCTACTGCCGTATTAACTCCTCAGGAATCAGATAAGTTAATGGAATTTATAAAAAACTTTACCGCACAGGGAAATTCCGTAGTTTTTATTACGCATAAGCTAAAGGAAGTAATGGAAGTGGCGGACCGGGTTATTGTTATGAGAAACGGCAGAGTATGCGGCGACCTAAAAGCAGAAGATACCAATGATATAGAGCTGTCCCGCCTTATGATAGGAAAAGATCTGGTTCAGCCGGAAAGAAATTTTGATAGCGCTAAGGAAAGAACGGTTTGCCTGTCCGTAAAAAATGTAACCGTGCAACACAAGAAAGAATCGCCCCTTATCAACAATATTTCGTTTGACATTTACCAAGGTGAGGTTTTCGGGATAGCGGGGGTCAGCGGTAATGGACAGGAAGAATTGTGCCAGGTTATATGCGGCGCTTTAGAAGCAGGCTCGGGCACAATATGTCTTAAAGGGAAGGACATCACAAAGGACAGCATTAAGGACAGGATCGCGCACGGGATTGGCTATGTACCTGTCAACCGCCATAGAGACGGAATGATTTCGAATATGACCTTGGCTGAAAATATGATGCTAAAAACAAGCTATGACAGACAATGGCTTAAAGGCGGCCTAATTAATGAAAATAAGCTTGCCGGATACGCAAAGCAGGCAATTGACGACTACCAAATAAAGGCTCCGGGACCTGACGCGGAGGTTAAAGGCTTATCCGGCGGTAACCAGCAGAAGGTGATTTTAGCAAGAGAGGTAGATATCGGCAAGGAGCTGCTCATATTAAATCAGCCCACCAGAGGTCTTGATCTTGGAGCAATTAATCATATACATACAATAATTCTCCGTGAACGAATGAAGGGAAAGGCTATTCTTCTGGTATCTACTGAGCTCTCAGAAATATTCCGGTTATGCGACCGCATTGCGGTTATGTATAAAGGCTCGTTTATGGGGATATACAAAAGCGAGGAATTAAATACGGAAAGGATTGGACTGCTTATGGCAGGCTACTCGTATGATAAGGAGGCTGCCAACTGATGGACGCAAAAAGCCGGGATTTGATTATAACAAACCTTCTGGCAATATCCGCCGGATTAGTTTTAAGCGGTTTTGCCTTAATTTTCCTGGGTGTTGATCCAATTGCTGTTTTTGGAAACGCGCTTAAAACTATCTTCACTGATAAGTATACGCTGGGGGACGTGTTTTTAAAAGCGACGCCCTTGATTTTTACAGCCTTAGCTTTTGCTTTTACTTTTAAAGCGAATTTATTTAATATCGGCGCTCAGGGACAGTTTTACATGGGAGCGATTGTGGCTATTGCCGTGTCTTTAAAACTGGACGGTCTTATTCCTACGGGCTTGCTGTTAGCTGTTGTATGTCTTCTTACATTTATAGCCGGCGGGCTTGTGGGCGGTCTTATAGGCTTTCTGAAGGCGCGCTTCAACGCCAATGAGTTTTTGGTAAGCATGATGTCCACCTACGTTGTGCTTGCGTTAATGAACTATTTGCTGCGTACTTTTTTAAAAGAATCAAAGGGGGAGTATCCTCAGACGGACGCCCTTACGAGAGCGGCATGGATTCCCACGTTGGTCGGCGGAACAAGACTGCACATGGGATTTGTTTTAGCAGTGCTGGCGGCGGTGGGCGTCTGGGTTTTACTGTACAAGACCCCTTTAGGCTACAGAATACGCGCTGTCGGCAGCAACGCCCAGGCTGCGGAAATGTCCGGCATTAATTCAAAAAGAATTTATATTACAGCTTTTTTTATCAGCGGAGCCTTAGCCGGTTTGGCAGGCTTTACGGAGGTGAATGGAGTTCAGCATATGCTGATTCAGGGTTTTAACACCGGCATAGGTTCAGCCGGATTGGGTATTGCTATTCTAGCTAACGCGAATCCAATAGGTATTATTTTTGCTTCTATTCTATTTGGGGCTTTAAACGTTATCGGTAATTTAATGGGAAGGATGCCGGGAATAAATATACCCTCAAGCATCATTGAGCTTATGCAGGGATGCGTAATGATATTTGTTATCATATCATATTATGCCAGAAGCTATATGGATAATCGGAGAGAAAAGAGCAAATTAAAGAAGGTGGAGGAGTCATGATAATCAATTTATTAAACCGCGCGTTACTTATGAGCACTCCTCTTTTGTTTGGCGCTCTCGCGGAAGTAGTGGCCGAGCGTTCCGGTATGATGGTAACAGCTATTGAAGGTATTTTTCTTGTTGGAGCCTGGGGCGGATTTGTAGGCAGTTACCTAACGGGCAGTACGACTGTGGGGATATTAATGGCCATGTGCAGCGGTCTTGTGGTCGCCTGTATTTACGGAGGCATTACAATATTTATGAAGCAGCATCAGGTTGTGACAGGAACCGCGCTTAATATCCTGGCGGCAGGCTTTTGCACATATTTTCAGCGGGTGATTTTCGGTGTGCCCACATCTCCGCTAAAAATAACGCCCCTTGCAAATTTACCTATCCCTTTTTTATCCGGCATACCGGTTATTGGCCCGGTTATATTTAACCAGAATATTTTAACTTATATCGTCTATTTATTGATTCCGGCGGTATATTTTATGCTATACAGAACATCTATAGGATTAACTATCAGATCAACCGGCGAAAACCCGGAGGCGGTGGATGTAGCAGGGATCAGCGTGAACAAAATCCGGTTTATGACAGTGCTTTTGGCAGGAATTATGGGCGGACTGGCCGGATCATTTTATTCCGTGGGATATCTGGGTATGTTTACCTCGAATATTATCGGTGGCCGCGGCTGGATAGCCTTTGCCATCTGCTTTCTAGGGAATTGGAACCCAAGAGGCGCGGTCATTGGTACGTTGGTCTTTGGATTTGCCGAAGCTATTTCTATTTACATGCAAACTATTGGAGGCGGAGAATATTTCCCCAATGAATTTTTCATCGCGCTGCCGTATATTTTAACAATCGTATTAACCGTATCAAGGAAAAATTTCAATGTTCCCGCGAAACTGGGGATACCTTACAGCAAGGAGAATTAAGTTGTAAGCCTTACCTAGGATTAGATTTTTTTCTAAAAGTAGAATTTTATCTACTGGTCTGGTAGAAAAATTTAGATTTTCTTTGTGCTTAAATAGTGATACCATAGTGATATAAAATATATCTGTGGGGTGAGTTATGCTGCTGCATTCTGAGGATAAGACGGAACGGGAAAAAGTTTACAGGAAGATACTGGAAGCTTACCAGGGCAATATTTTGTGCCTGAACAAACAGGGACATATTGAGTTTGTCAACAGGCAGGGTGCGGCAACAGTCGGAAGAACCATCGAAAAGGTGGTTGAGGAGAACTTAACCATTGATGAGATTGAGGCAAAAAACATCCTCATAAATTCTGCTGCCGGACGGGCATTGCGGACTGGTGAGAAAACGATGGCCTACATCACTGGCAGCATCCGGGAAAACGTCACATCCTTCGGCGTTCCTGTTTTCAATGACAACGGCGAGATGGAATATGCCGTATCGTACAGCCTTGAAGAAGGGTTTTTCAAGGAAATGGCGATGATATTGCAGAAAAGCATCGAAGAAAAGTATCATGCCGAACAGTTGGTGTCCCATTTCAGCAATCAGGCTAAAGAAAACCAGGTAGTTGCCGAAAGTGCAAGAATCAAAGAAATACTGGAGATGTTCAGAAATATATCGTCTTTTAAAAGCACTGTCCTGCTGCTGGGTGAATCCGGCGTCGGCAAGGAAGTCTATGCCCGTTATATCTTCGATTACAGCCAAATCAACAAGTCCACCTATTTAACTGTCAACTGCGCCGCAATCCCTGAAAACCTGGTTGAATCGGAGCTTTTCGGCTATGAAGGCGGCGCGTTTACAGGCGCCAAAAAGCAGGGCCATATGGGGTTGTTTGAAATGGCCGACAAAGGCACGCTGTTCCTGGATGAAATCGGAGATATGCCTTTGCAAATCCAGTCTAAGCTGCTCCGTGTGCTGGAAACCGGCGAGGTCACAAGAATTAGCGGACGAACGCCAAAAAAAGTGGACGTACGAATCATTACGGCCACCAACAAGGATTTGGAACAGATGGTCCGGGAGAAGAAATTCCGGGAAGATTTGTATTATCGGATTAATGTATTTAATGTCCGCATCCCTCCAATCCGGGAGCGCACCGAAGACATCAGGCCGTTGATACATTTTTTTCTTGACAGGTATAATAAAAAGTATGGATTGCATCGATTTTTCAGCGAATGTACGATGGAACTCTTCGAGGCTTATGACTGGCCGGGCAATGTGAGGGAAATCAGAAACATTGTCGAACGCAGCGTCATATCGTCAAGGGGCAACAAAATGACGCTGGATGATTTGGATTTCAAAAAGACGCTGAACGGCAAGAACGAGGACCATTCACCCGTGACGCCGAACAAATCCGACAACATTGTGACCAGAGCCTTTAACGCACCGCTGAAAGAGGCGATGAAAGACTTTGAAAAGCAGTATATTGAAAGGGTCTACCGCGACTGCGGGCTCAATGTGACACTGACTGCCCAAAAGCTGGGCGTACACAAAACAGGGCTTTACAAAAAGCTGAAAGAATATGAACTTGTATAATAAAATAAAAGGGGTACAGGGCGTGGTGACACGCCCTGAAATCTTTCGAACGATCGCAGCCAAACAAGGCTGCGATTTTTTTATGCGAAAAAGTTGGCATGGTATTTGCTGTTGTATATAGACGCCGGTACTTATGGAGGTCATCATACCATCCAAAAAATATTTGAGAGGTGACATAAAATGATTTTTAAGCTTACGGAACAACAGGAGCTTTGCCAACAGATGGCTCGGGAATTTGCATCCCGTTATCTGGAGCCAAGAGTGGAGGAGATGGAAGAAAAACGTGCCATGCCCATGGACTTGTTTGAAAAAATGGTGGAAACGGGTTTTCTTGGCGTAGCGTTTGATGAAAAATACGGCGGGCTTGGCATGGACCAGACCTGTTATGTGCTGATGATTGAGGAACTTGCGAAAGTATCCAGCAGTGCGCCGGCCGTCATCATTACCAGTGTAATGTTCATGCAAGCCGTCAACATGTTCGGGACAGATGAGCAGAAAATGCATTATCTCCCCCGCTGTATCACCGGCGGAGACATAGGCTCCTTCGCGTTTACGGAACCATCTACAGGGTCGGATCCCAAGCAATTAACCAGCGTGTACTATGAAGACGGCAATCACTATATCCTTAACGGGGTCAAACGATTTATCACCAACGCCAGCTATAAAGGCCCCATTGTGGTTTTTGCCAATGACAAGAAAACCGGCGCGACAACAGGATTTATCTTTGAAAAGGAATGTGAGGGCTATTCTCTCTCGTCAAAGTGGGACACGATGGGTGGGAAAGCCAGTCCTGTATATGATATTTTCATTGATAATATCAAAGTACCCAAAGCGAATGTACTGGGCGGGATCGGGAATGGCTTTAAAGTGCTAAAAGGGCTGATTGCCTACAGCAAAATGGCTTTATGCGCAGGATTCGTAGGCAATTTGGGCCACGCTTACGGTCTGGCGGTTAAATACGCCAAAGAAAAACTGCACAGAAACGAACCGATAGCCAAATTTCCAACCATCCAAAACACAATTTCCACCGTCGCAGGCCGCTACTATAGCTGCAAATACCTCGTATACCACTTGGCGGAAAGCGCTTCAAACCTGACGGCGGAAACACTGCCTGCCATTGTAGCGGAGAGCGGTATGGTCAAAGCACATGTGTCGGATACAGTGGCGGAAGCCGCGCGGCTGTGTATGACCGTGCTGGGGGCATACGGAGTCTGTGAGGAATATACAGTGTCCAGGTGTGTCAGAGACGCCATGTGTGCCGCCCATATCGAAGGCGTATCCGATATGCAGCGGATTATATTTGGCGGATATGAATTATATAGTTAATCCTAAGTGGAGATGACGATTATGAACAATTGGAAACAACGCTGCCAGGACAGGGCATTGTCGTTGGAACAGGCTGTCCAAAAAATAGAAAGCGGCGATGTGGTATACGTAGGCAACACCACCGGAACGCCGTACAAAGCACTCGATATGTTGGCGGAACGCTACCGTGAATTGGAAAATGTGACCATTGTCACCAATGTCTGTTTGCAGCCGTTTGAAATGCTGATGAATGAAAAGTACAAAACAGCGTTCCGGGTAGTCACGCTGTTTCTGGATACTGTTGAACGGATAGGGCTAAAAACCGGTATCACGGACGTCAGCAGCACCTGCTATTCCTATGTGGAAAGAGCGCTCAGGGAATCCCTGAAAGTGAACAGCATATTGGTAGAAATGACGGAGCCTGACAAGGACGGCTACTGCAATTTTGGCGTGTCCAGTGGCTGGATGGACACGATGCTGGATTATGTGGATACCGACAAAATCATCGTGGTTATGAACAAGGAACAGTTTCCCATTCCGGGCACAAGGAACTTTTACCATGTTAATGAGATAGGCTGGTTTTGCAGGCATGACCATGTATTGCCGGAATTTACCCAGCCGGAGGTCAAAGACATCGACCATCGGATAGCCGCCCATATTCTGGAACAGATACAGGACGGCGACACGATTCAGATAGGCCGGGGCGGACTGGCAAACGCCATCGGGTACGGGCTAACCGACCGGAAGGGCCTGAGCGTGCACACTGAAATACTGACAGATTCGGTGGTTGAGCTTGCGAAGGCGGGCAATGTCGTGAAAATATACACCTCCTCCGGATTTGGCGGCAAGCTGGTCTATGACTATTGCCGCGAAGGCCATGTCTCCTTCGGCACGACATATGAGATGATGAATCCGGACAGCATCGGCAAAGTTGATCATTTTGTCTCCATCAATTCCTGCCTGATGGCGGATTTGACAGGGCAGATTTGTTCCGAGGCCGTGGGGCCGCGCCAGCATAGTTGTATCGGCGGACAGCTTGACTTTGTTCGAGGGGCTGCCAAAGCCAGGAACGGCCGGAGCTTCCTGTGTCTCCGTTCCACATATCAGGACAAAGCAGGGAAAGTCCATTCAAATATACTTACCCACCTGCCCCTTGGTTCGGTAGTGACAACGCCGAGAGCCGACGTTATGTATGTGGTGACGGAATACGGCATTGCGGATTTATACCTTAAAACAATCAAAGAACGGGTCCGGGCAATGATTTCTATCGCCCATCCCGATTTCCGCTTCCAACTGATGGAAGAGGCAGCCACAAGCGGCGTTGTGACCATGTCGGATTTAGAAGGCATACCGACAGGCATGGCGGCAGCTGGCGCCAGAGGATAGATAACTGGTCAATGGAATGGCGCCATCCGGTTTTCACCGGATGGCGCCACACTGGGAGGTGAAAGCATGTCAGACATTTATGATCAACTGCTAGATAAGCTCGACACTCTGGGAAAAGGATACCCGCGGACAGAAAAAGGCGTGGAAATGGACTTTATCAAAAAGGTATTCAGTGAGGAAGACGCCCGCTTTCATATTAAGATGAGGCCGGGGCTGCACAGCGCGGAGGAAACCGCGGAATATATGGGTATTTCGGTGGATGAAGCGGCGGAAAACCTGGAGCGGATGGCTGCTAAACACCTGTTATTTTGGCAGTACATGCCCAACAGCACCATGAAAAAGTACCGTTTGATTCCGTTTATTCACGGCATCTGGGAATTTAACGTCGATCAGATAAGCATTCAGGACGCCAGGAACATGGGCTATTATTACCCCAACGGCATGGGAGAATCGTTGTTTGATTACCGGCTTCCTATTTCAAGGGTCATCCCGCTTAAACCGGATGTGGTCAAAGACGACAATATCCTGCCTTTTGACGACGCAGAGGCAATCATTAAGCAACAATCCCTGATTGTCGTACAAGACTGCGCTTGCAGGGCTGTCGGCAAATTCGGCAAACCGTGCAGCTGTTCAGAGGATTTGAGTATCTGTATGAATTTCGGAGACACGGCCCGCTTCCTGCTGGAAGAAAACGTCGGTAACCCCAGGGTACTGACCACAAAGGAAGCATTGGACATTGTCCGTGCCAATGATGAAAAGGGGCTGTTTTTGCAAGTCGGACATTCCATCCCGACGACTACCATTTGCAGTTGCGCACCCTGTCACTGCGGCCTGCTGATGGCGGCCAAAATAGCAAATGCCGGCGGCGAAAAACATGGTAAGACGACATTTCACCACTGGGGCAATTACAAATGCGCAAAAGACGCGGACAAATGCATTAACTGCGGCATCTGTGCCAAACGGTGCCCGATGCGCGCGATGAAAACGGATGATGAAGGCAATGTGTTCTTTAACCGTTCTAAATGTATGGGATGCGGACTGTGCGTGACTCAATGTCACCAAGACGCCCTGATACTTGAGCGTAAGCCTCAGGCGGAATTACTCATCCCAGAAGATACGTTGGGGTATGACACCTTTGACCGCATGGCGAGGGAAAAAGCCGCCATTGACGCCCAACGCGCCGAATTGGGGTGATCAACAGTGCATGAACTCAGTTTTACAAGGAATATATTAAAAGCCGCCCTCACCTACGCACAAAAGGTCAATGCCGTCAAAGTTGCAGGTATTTATCTGCGAATTGGCATATTGAGGGATATGGAGCCTGAATGGCTGAAACGTTATTTTGGTTATATCAGCAAAGACACGCCTGCGGAAAACGCCGATATTGTCATTCAGGTTGAACCGGTTGTCTGCCGCTGTGAACAGTGCGGGCATGAATTTGAAATTGATGTGCGGGCGCTGGCGGATCAGGTAATACTGTGCCCTAAACCAAATTGCCGGGTCCATGATTACACACTTATTTCAGGCTCTGAGTTCATCATACAGGCAATTGAGGTCGTTTAAGCGAAGTATTCACTATGACGCAAATTGAGAGGTCAATCACATGAACAAAATTATAAAAAAAGCGGCAATACTGGGTTCCGGCATCATGGGAAGCGGCCTTGCCAGCCATCTTGCCAACGCAGGCATAGAAAGCCTGATGCTGGACATAGTCCCAAAAGCGTTAACTGCGGAAGAAGAGGAAAAAGGCGTTACAACAGCGGACCCTGTGTTCCGCAACCGAATTGTCAACGGCAATAAAAAAGCATTTATAGAAAAGATGAGGCCGCCGGGTCTGATGGATAAATCATTTGCTGTCCGCATCCAAACCGGCAATCTGGAGGACGATCTTGACAAACTGGCGGACTGCGACTGGATCGTCGAAGTAGTTGCGGAAAACCTGGATATCAAGCGCTCCGTCCTCAAAACAATAGAACCCCACATCAGGCCGGACGCCATTATTACCTCAAACACGTCGGGCATTTCCATCAACAGCATTGCGGCGGAAATGCCCGAATCATTCCGGGAACGCTGGATGGGCGTTCACTTTTTTAATCCCGTCAGGTATATGGAACTGGTGGAATTAATTCCTGGAAACGACACGCTGCCCGAAGTATTAAGAACCATGCGCCGGTTTTGCGAAAAAATACTGGGCAAAACCCCGGTGGTCTGCAAAGACACGCCATGCTTTATCGCCAACCGCATCGGCGCCGCGCTGGGAACGGACATCATGAGATTGATGGAGGAAGCCGGCATGACTTTTTCCGAGGTGGACGCCATCACCGGCCAATGCCTTGGACGGCCCAAAACGGCATCTTTCATGCTCTACGACATGGTGGGGCTGGACATCGGCGTGGCATCCGCAGAAACCATTACCAGTGCTGTCACGGACCCATGGGAATTGGATTTACTCCGTTTTCCTGAGTACGTTAAGCAAATGCTTGCGGACAAACGGCTTGGCAATAAAACCGGTCAGGGATTTTATAAAAAAGACGGTAAAGACCGCCTGATGTTTGACCCCAAAACCCAAGGGTATATTCCCCAAAAGCCGGCGGATTTCCCAAGCCTGAAAAAAGCGCAGGCTGAAAAGGCTCTCCCCCGCAAGCTTAAAGCGTTATTTGACGGGGACGATGCCGCATCAAAACTGGCATGGACACATATGAAGCATTATTTTATCCACGCCGCATCGCTGATCCCTGAAATAGCCGATGAATTACTGGATATGGATCAGGCGATGGTGTTGGGCTATAACCATCAGGCCGGGCCTTTCGCAGTTTGGAACGGGTTGGATTTGCCGTCTTATATAAGCCGCATGGAGCGGGAAGGCAACCCAGTTCCCACATGGGTTCATGCCATGCTGGACGCGGGCGTCACAGCGTTCTATACGGAAAAACAGGGCAGGACATATGTCTACAGCATTCGCAGGAAGGCATATGTGCCTGTAGAAGCTCCTTCCGGGGCAATACGCCTGAAAAACGCAGCCGCCGATGGAAAACTGGTCAGGCGTCTGGGCGACAGTGCGCTATATGATATTGGCGACGGCGTGCTCTGTCTGGAAATACAGTCACTAAACGCCGCGCTGACGGAAGCCCTTCTGGACGATATGCTGGAAGCCGGTGATGAAATGGAACGAAACTGGCAGGGCATGGTCATGACAAACAGCGGCAAAAACTTCTGTGTCGGGGCCGATTTGAAAGGCGCGTTGGCAGTCATCAAAGAAGGCCGCTTCTCTGAGTTGGAACAAAGCGTATACAAAACGCAAATGTTAACGCTAAAGAATAAGTACGCTTCAAAGCCGATTGTCTGCGCGCCACACGGCATGGCGCTGGGCGGCGGGTGTGAATTGCTGATGCAATGCGCCGCGGTTCAGGCCCATGGCGAAACCTATATGGGACTGGTGGAACTCGGGGTCGGGCTCATTCCCGGTGGCGGAGGGCTTAAGGAACTGACATTGCGGGCGCTGGAAAGGCCGGGCAGCACAACGGCTTTTGTCACTGATTTCCTGCTGTCCGCGGTACAGGTAGTCGCAACGGCCAAAACATCCGCGAGCGCTTTTGAAGCTGTCGGATTGGGATTCATGCAGGCGTCCGACGGCGTCAGCCTGTCCCTAGATTACCTGATTGCCGACGCCAAAAACAAAGTGTTGGCGCTGGCGTCGTCCAATTACACGCCGCCGGAAAAGAAAGCTTACCGCTGCGCGGCCATCAACGACAACGCCCTGCTATCTATGGTGGGCAGAACGATGCGGGACGGCGGGTACATGACGGAGTATGACCTGCATATATTCGATCAGGTTGTCTATGTCATGACCGGCGGCGGACTCAGCAAAAATGAATTGATCACTGAGGAATACCTGCTCCAGCTTGAGCGAGAGGCGTTCATAGGCCTCTGCCGAGAGAAAAAGACGCAGGAACGTATCGAGCATATGCTGACAACCGGCAAGCCGTTACGTAATTGAAAGGGGTGACTAGAATGAGAGAAGCAGTCATTGTCGCTGCGGTACGCACGCCGGGCGGCAGGGCGAATAAAGGTGCATTTTATGATACGCGCCCGGAATATCTGGGCAAAGCCTGTATTGAGGCTGTATTAAGCCGCACCTGTCTAGATCCTTCTGATATAGACGACGTCATCTGGGGCTGTGCCACTCCTGAACAGCACACCGGCATGAACATCGCCAGGGTTACGGCGCTCTACGCCGGAATTCCGGAAACCGTACCTGCTGTGACAGTCAACCGGTTTTGCTCGTCAGGATTACAGGCCATCGCTTTTGCTGCGGAAGGCGTCCTTAGTGGACGGTGTGACGTCGTGCTGGCCGGCGGCGTGGAATTCATGAGTATGGGTGGAATGGGCGGTATTCTGCGTCCCAACCCCGACATACTAAAAGACCCCTCCATCCGCGGCATTTATTCCACCATGGGCGCTACCGCGGAGAATGTCGCCAGACGCTACGACATCGGGCGGACGGAGCAGGACGAGTTTGCCGCTGCGAGCCACAGAAAAGCCGCGGCGGCGACGAAAAGCGGGCTGTTTAAGGATGAAATCGTACCTGTGCCCGTCAGCCGGACAACGCTGGGACCGGACGGGAAGCGGGTCACCCGGGAATGGATTGTCGATCGGGATGAAGGCATCCGAGGCGACACAACGGCAGAGGGGCTTGGAAAGCTTCCACCTGCGTTCTCCCTAAACGGTTCGGTGACTGCGGGCAATTCTTCCCAGACCACAGATGGAGCGGCAGCCGTATTGGTTATGGAAAAAGGCAAAGCCGCCGCGCTTGGACTTAAACCGCTGGGCAAATTCCTGGGGTTTGGCGTCGCCGGGTGCAAACCGGATGAAATGGGCGTCGGACCTGTATATGCGGTGCCGAAGGTATTGCGGAAAACCGGGTTATCCCTTGCCGATATTGGGCTGGTAGAACTTAACGAGGCGTTTGCCTCTCAGTCGATATATTGTATACGCCAACTTGGTCTGAATTCGGACATTGTCAACGTGAACGGCGGGGCCATTGCCATAGGCCACCCAATGGGGGCGACGGGCGCCAAGCTGACAGCAACATTGCTCTATGAGATGCGGCGGCGGGACGTCAGATACGGCATGGTCACTATGTGCATTGGCGGCGGCCAGGGAGCCGCTGGAATATTTGAATTATCATGAGATAGTGTTAGGCAAAAGGGCTTACACTTTAAAACGCTATAAATCTAAATGACTGAGGTGTTGAAATGGAGGAGGTCCGCTTAGTTGACATTCGGGAAGAAATACTTTCTGACAATGACGATTTGGCTGCGGCATTGCGTGAACAAATGAAGAATAACGGCGTGTTCCTGGTCAACTTAATGGCGTCGCCTGGGGCAGGCAAAACCAGCCTTATACTGAAAACAATAGAAAAGCTGTCCAAACGGTATCGTATCGGCATCATTGAAGGAGATATCGATTCAATCGTAGATGCGCAAAAAGTATCGTCTCTTGGCGTTCCGGCTGTTCAGTTACGGACAGGTGGCGTTTGTCACCTGGACGCGGCGATGATTGAGGCGGCAATGAAACAGTTGGACTTGGATAGTATTGATTTGCTGATTGTTGAAAACATCGGAAATCTGGTGTGTCCGGCTGAATTTGATATCGGCGCAAATGTGCGGGTGATGATATCAAGCGTGCCCGAGGGGGACGACAAAGTCCTGAAATATCCGCTGATGTTCTCCATATGCGACGCGCTGGTGGTCAATAAAGTCGATTATCTGCCCGATCCCGGTTTTGACGTCGACGTGTTCTGGCAGCGGGTACATAACCTGAACCCATCAATCCACGGATTTGAACTGTCCTGCCGCACAGAACAGGGCGTTGATGCATGGATTGACTGGCTGGCGGGTGAAATAGCGCGCGCCGGTATTCAGGAGAATGTGAAGTTGAGCGTCATTAATAATTGTGAATGCTAATTCAATGAGAGAGGTGACATATGAGTCCTGCAATGATTAGTTTAATCGGTTTGTTATTTGCTTTGGCCATATTGATAGTTATGTCCTATAAAGGCTATCCGCTGCCATTTGTCGGGTTGCTGGTTACTGTTGTCGTGTACGTGATAGAGACAATCTTGACGCCGGAGGGGCCCGGTATTGTTATATTGATGAAAGAGACGTTCATGTCCGGTTTTGTCAGCTTTACCAAAGGTTATTACCTGCTTCTGCTGCTCAGCACCGTGTTTGCGATGCTGATGGCTGACAGCGGCTGTGCTGAAGCCATTGCCACCACCGTGGTGCAGCTGACTAAAAAATTCCCGGGCCGGGAACGCTACGCGGCGGTCTTTGCGATTACCCTTATCGGGTTTATATTGTCTGCGGGCGGAGTCAGCGCGTTCATCATTGTGTTTGTCTGTATGCCCATTGCCAAGAGCCTTTTTGAACAATTGGATATACCGTGGCATTTGTTCCAGATTTACACGCTAGGTGTCGGGACATTTACGTTGTCGGCACTGCCGGGTATGGCTTCTGTCAACAACATTATTCCCACCCAGTATCTGGGAACCACCGCCATGGCAGCGCCTATGCTCGGGATTATTGGCTCGCTGGTGATTATTGCCTTCGGCGTCGTTTACGCACTGATCGCTGTCAGAAAGACCATTGTGGACGGCGAAGGGTTCATGAAAACCGGCGCAAGGATCGCGGCAACACAGTTTGCCAAAGAAAAATACGCACAGGACGTCAGGACATGGCAGGCGTTTATTCCCCCGTTAGCTGTCCTGGTGGTGCTGAACATACTTGGGCAGGCGGCGGAAGTCGCGATGCTGTCCGGTTGCATTCTCTGTTATGTGATGTTCAGGAGAAATCTGCCTGACGTCATACGAAACACTGTACTGAAAGCGTCGGACAACGCGGCTATGGTTGTCTGCACCACATCCATCATCGTCGGATTCGGCGCTGCCGCCTCATCTACCCTGGGCTACCAACTTGTCCTCGCCAAATTGAATGAACTAAACTTGTCTCCCATCTGGCAGATAGTTCTGACAGGCAACATCATTGCCGGCCTTCTGGGTTCTTCCGCCGGAGGCGTCAGCGTGACGCTGTCCCAGTTCGCGGATCAATGGTTAGCAACCGGTTTAAATCCGGAAGTCATTCACCGCCTCACAGCAATGGCCGCCCAGGGCCTGGATTCACTTCCGCATGCTTCCGCCATTGTGGTTGGTTACGCCGTTTGCCGTACAACCCATAAGGATTCCTATAAACATACGTTCTGGACGAGTGTGGCTGCCACTATCCTTGGCGTCATAGTGGCCGCAATATTTGCCTCGTTTGGTGTTGTCTGATGTTTCTATACAACAATATACAGAAAGGGGCAAACAGCCTTGTTTAAAGAAATACTTTTGAATACAGATAATGGCACCGCCACCATTACGCTGAACAGGGCGGCGTCAATGAACGCCCTAACAATCGATACTTTTCTGGAACTAGCAGAAGCTTTCAATACGTGTAACGCTGACAGGCGCGTCCGTGCCATACTGGTCCGCGGTGACGGCAAGTGTTTTTCATCCGGTGGAGACATAGCTATGTTCAGTTCCGCACTCAAGGAAACTATTTCGTTTGAAAGGTACAAACGAGACGTACTATGTTGCAGTGAAATGACTTACGCCATTCGGAAATGCCAGAAGCCAACTATTGCAGTGGTCCACGGAGCCTGTTTTGGCGCGGGCATGTCATTGGCGCTGAGCTGTGATTTCCGGATCATCGAGCCGAATACCACCATGAATACGGCGTTTATCAATGTTGGATTTTCAGGAGACACCGGCACCATTTTCTTCCTCAAAGAGATGCTCGGACTGGCCAAAATGACCGAACTGATGATGCTGGCCGATACATTGCAGGCAGATGACATCATGCGGCTGGGGTTGGCAACAAAGATTGTGGAGACGAAGAGCTTGGCAGATGAATCCATCGCATTTGCCTCACGGCTGGCGAAAGGCCCGACAGCCGGATTCGCCCATCAGAAGCAATTATTTTGGGAATACTTTTTCCGGGATTACGAGCTGTTTGCCGCCCGGGAAGCCGAACATATGGCGAGATGCTCCGAGACGGAGGACTTTCGCGAAGCGGTTACAGCTTTTCTTCAAAAGCGTAAACCCGACTATAAAGGGTTATAGAATTAGGATTGGAGTTGGTGATACTGTGCCTGATTGGAAGTTACATTATGAAAACAATATGATAGCTATTGAAGAGGCAGTCAGCAAAATAGAATCGGGCGATGTAGTTTGGGCTGGAAGCTCCTCAGCGATACCTTACGAGTTCCTTGATCTGTTGGCGGATCGCTATGAATCACTTGAAAATGTGACGGTCATCAGCAATTTGTGCTTGAAACCGATTAAAATGCTCAGCGACGCCAAGTATAAAAAGGCGTTTCATTTCATTACCATTTTCGAGGACGCCGTGGAGCGGGCAGGAACAAAAACAGGGATGACCGACGTCAATTCAATTGCCTATTCCTATGTGGTCAAAGCCCTCAGAGATGTTTACAAAGTGAACACCGTGCTGGCGGAAGTGACTGAACCTGACGCGGAAGGAGTTTGCAACGTCGGCCCCCTTGGCACAGGCTGGACGCCGGATATATGTCAATTCGCCACTAAAATCATCGGCGTCGTCAACCGTCAACAGGTGCCGGTTAAAGGGAATAACACCACCATACATGTCAACGACATACACTGGTTTTGCAGGGGCGATCACCCAATGCCGATATTTACCCAGCCGGAAGTACAAGACATCGACCGACAGGTCGCGCCCTATATTGTTGAGAGGATTAACGACGGCGACACATTCCAGATTGGCCGGGGCGGTTTGGCAAACGCCATCGGTTACGGTCTCAAAGATAAAAAGCGCTTGAAAGTGCACACCGAAATTATTACCGACTCTATTGTGGAGCTGGCAAAAGCAGGCGTTGTGGATCATATCAGAACATGCGGCGCCATCGGTAATCAGGAACTGTACGAATTTTGCAGCCATGACATGGTTGAGTTTGGAAGCTGCTATGATATTATTGACCCCGAATCCATTGGCAAAATTGATAATTTTGTCTCCATCAATTCCTGCCTGATGGCCGATCTCACCGGGCAGGTTTGCTCCGAGGCTATTGGCCCGCGGCAGCACAGTAGTGTGGGCGGACAGCTTGACTTTGTCAAAGGCTGCGCCAAATCCAAAGGCGGCCGCTCTTTCCTCTGTCTAAGATCCACTTATACCGATAAAAATGGCAAGATATGTTCCAATATACTGGCTGCATTGCCGCCCGGCGCAGTCATCACAACGCCCCGCACCGAGGTCATGTACATTGTGTCGGAGTACGGCGTGGCAGATTTATATCTAAAATCCATTAAAGAACGCATTAAAGCGATGATCGCCATTGCCCACCCCGATTGCAGGGAAAGCCTGAAAGAAGAAGTGATCCAGCACGGCTTAATGACAACGAGAGATTTTGAATAATTGTCGGCAAAAGTGAGTAGGAGGGGGTGGCTATCTATGGTGAGAGTTATATTGAGTTGCATAGCCTTACCTGGGGCTAGCCCCCGACGGCGATAAATACACCGACGGCACTTCTCCTGTAATAACAGTATTAACCAGAGACACCTTCCTGCTTACGGTAATTTCCTGCCGCTGCAAGGGGTTTACTACGGCTATGACAGAATCCACCTTAAGCCACACCTGAAAATTAACCTGATTGATCCCGACGGCCTCAAAGCCGGTTTCATAATCTACCTGGGCGTTGCCCATTGGAATGATGGTAACGGTGTAATCCGGGCCATGGTTGGCAAATGCTTGTATGCCCAGCAGAGAGCCTAAGGGCATGGATATTTTTTCCTTTTCCAGGGTTACCAGCTTTCCGGATACATCCATTGCCACGCGGCTGCAAATATCGTTTACCAATAGAGTATTGACGGACATGGATAATATCCTGCCGTCCCCATCCGTTGTCCTTTCATAAAAATCGCTGGAGGAAACACCAAGCTCCTTGACTATTTCTCCCACGCTGTCATTTATTACCGCGTTTATTTTAGTTTTACTTTTCATATCCACCACGGTCAGAACCGAAGGCATCAGCCGTTTGTCCAAGCTATAAACTCCTGACGCCGACAATATCATAACTGCGAAAATAAAACACACAAATACCGCCCGAAACCGGGATTTATTTTTTTTCTCACTAAAAGACGCCCTTTCTTTAGAGCGTCTTTTTCTCTTGCGCCGGAAAAACCTTTGAATCCTCATTCCTATCCCCTGCCTAAATGCTGCTGATTTTATATCATATGCACAAGCAGTGCCCGGAAGTCCCTTTATTCCTGCGCCGTTTTATATTTTACCAGCTTTTGCTTTTCGGCCGATTCCAATATGCTGGATATAACCTCAATATCTCCAAGCTCCTTTTCAGGAGTAGATACTATTTCCGCATTGCTTCTAACCGCTTCATAGAAATTGCTAAGCTCATGATAATAACCTTCATTGGGGGCATAGGGAATTGCGTCGTGGTAACCGTGATTATAAGACACGTTTACATAACCGCACTGCTTATCCTCCAAATATATTTCCCCATTGGTTCCGAATATTCTAAAGCCCACGAAGGGCGCTTGTGTTTCCTTTCCCACGGCATAAAACGAATAATGCCCCGCTATGTTATCATCGTAGGTCAAAAGGGCGTTTATGCAGGAATAAGGGGAGAAATCCACATCCGACGGGTATCCGAAGGCATACAGGCTATTTACCTTGCCGAACAAAAACCTATGTCTTGCAATATGGTGGATGGCCGAATCCAAGAATATGCCTCCTTTAAATTCCGGATGCTGCCTCCATTCTGTGGCTGCAAACGTATCTCCAAGCATTTCCTGCTCAAAATCGGTTACATAATTATCTATAAAATATATAACATCGCCTATTTTGTCCTCCGAAATCAAATTTTTTATTAGTATATTCTCATTATCATACCTATAGTTTTCAGCCACCATAACCTTAACCTCATACTTATCCTTTAGCTTTATAAGCTCCTTGGCCGCTTTCGCCGTGGACGCGAAGGG